>Ga0307379_10001401_pt1 | contig 38308 bp, 31 predicted proteins | sample UN2MG_FD_202237 | JGI IMG/M metagenome (GOLD analysis project Ga0307379, IMG submission 202237) | Soil microbial communities from Risofladan, Vaasa, Finland - UN-2 | ecosystem: Environmental > Terrestrial > Soil > Coastal area > Acid sulfate soil | place: Finland: Risofladan, Vaasa | collected...
CTGGTGCCCCCGGCGTGACTCGAACACACGGCACAGGGATTAGGAATCCCTTGCTCTATCCACCTGAGCTACGGGGGCGTGATTCTCTTTTAATGATTTTTTATTTTTTCTTCAAGCTAAAAATGTTTATCCCATTAGGAAGAGGACTCCTTCTATAAGGCTAGAGATGATAATATCACATAATAGAGGTTGGGATGGTTTTAAAGCCATTTCAATATTCTCTGAAGGGGTTTGCTCAATTAACCCTATTTGGGGGTGGCTCTCCTTTAAAAAATGCTATTATATTATCAGCAGCAATCGTTGCCATCCTTTCTCTTACCTCACTGGCTGCACTACCTATGTGGGGGAGAAGGACAACATTATCTAATTTGATGAGATCTGGATGGACTTCTGGTTCAAATTCATAGACATCTAAACCGGCTCCAGCTATCCATCCCTGTTTAAGGGCGTAGACAAGATCTTCCTCCTTGACTAATGGTCCCCGGGCTGCATTAATAAGAAAGGCCCCTTTTTTCATCTTTCTGAATTCTTTATTAGTAAATTGATGGTAGGTCTCTGTTATAAGTGGTGCATGAATAGAAATAAAGTCAGATTCTTTCAGTAGTTCATCAAAAGAGACATAATGAGCAGGAAAGGTAATAGATCCCTTCGCAACGTGTATTGTGTCATGGTAAATTATCTTCAAACCACAGGTGACTGCCCTTGTAGCTACGGCCTTTCCAATGCGGCCCATGCCATAGATCCCGAGCACCTTATTTTGTAGCTCAACGCCCAAAAAGAAGGTTGGATAGAATCCTTTGAATTCTCCTTTCCTGACTAATCTATCACCTTCCACAATACGTCTGGCTACACAGAGAATAAGGGCCATAGCAATATCTGCTGTTGCTTCTGTTAAAACATCAGGTGTATTGGTGACGACAATACCTTTTTCCCTGGCATATTCAATATCGATATTATTAAAGCCCACTGCGTAATTCGCTATTATTTTGATTGTTGTGAGGTGATCGATGATGTCTTTGCTTAGATTGTTTGTAACCATAGAAACCATCCCCTGAGCGCCAGTTGTCATCTTTACTATTTCATCTTGGGTTACATCTCGATCAAAAGGGGAGACTACCACATTGAAAATCTCTTTAAGCTTTTCTACGCTTGCCTCAGGTATTTTTCTCGTAATAAAAACTTTCTTTCTATCCATATTTTATCTTAACCTAACAGGTTCTCATTCTCATGCTATTACTTTAGCACACCTTAGACACTTTACGTCACTTCAAACTTATTTTCACATATGGCAATATATTTTCTACCGGGAAATAACAGGTTTTATAATTAAGATAGTAACTATGAACGGAAGAAGTAAAAAGTAGTAATAGCCTTAATCAGTCTCATCAAACACTTTCCCTGGGTCTGTGCGCAGCCTGTCTAATTTTGTCTCAAAACCAGATCCTAAATCAACACCCATTTGTTGTGCCCTCTTTTTGGCTTGAAGCCCAATGTTTCTGGTGTCTTTATAAAATGCATCATCTTTTGGAAAGTTCGGTTCAAATGCGGATAGTCGATCTTGCTCTGAGACATGATAGGCAACCTTTGATACCAATTTTTTTAAATCTCCCCCCTTACATCCTGGACACCTTACATCAGCCTCATCTTCTTTTTTTAACACCAAATACTGGAATTCTCTGCCGCATGCCTGGCATTGGTATTCATAGAGTGGCAACTCTTACCTCCTGTAAATAAAACTAGTGTGCTATAGTTTCTGAGAAAATATTTTATATCAGGCCTTTTCAATAAAATATTTTCTGCTATAGTATATAGGAATATAAAATTATTATCATCTTAAAAAATTGAGGTAAATAGATATGCAGCTAAGTGATGAGTTATATGTTTTCCCGTGGAGTTCTTTAACAGAAAATAACTGTAACAGTTTTCTCATTAATGGCCCCTTCAAAATCCTCATTGATCCCGGTCATCAACATCTCTTTACTGGATTAAGGAACTCATTAGACTCTATAAATGTCAGAATCGAAGACATTGATCTAATAATTGCTACACATATGCATCCCGATCATATAGAGGCAGCACAATCCTTTTCATCCTTATCAACTATGGTAACGATACATGAAACGGAATACCGTTATTTTCGCCAAAAGGCTGCGTCCTTTCATGATTTTACTATTGAGCCAGATTTTTTTCTTACGGAAGGAATCTTAAAAGCAGGGGCTGTAGAACTTGAGGTTATTCACAGCCCAGGCCACTCACCTGGCTCGATCTGTCTGTACTGGCCTTCTCATAAGGCCCTCTTTGCAGGTGATGTTATCTTTGAACAGGGAGTGGGTCGCACAGATTTGCCTGGTGGGAATGGTGAACAGCTAAAAAAGAGTATCAGTCGTTTATCCTCTCTTAATCTTGAACTCTTACTTCCAGGACACGGTGACATCATCAGGGGACGAGAAAATATAGACAGAAATTTCTCACTCGTTGAAAATATTTATTTTGGGCTTTTGTAAAGGATTGTTAATTATTCTCTATTGTCTTGAGCCGTTCCTGGTATCTTTTGCGCAAGCTTTTGAGGAATTCATTCCGCTCTGGGATATTGTCCAGATTGACTACAACAGCAGAACCGGACACACCACTCTCTTGTAAAGCCAGAAGGGACTTTTCTGTAAAGGCTTTTTTGGTGCCTTTCTTCTCTGAGTTGTATTCTTTCTGGAGGTTTTTCAGGGAGGTTATATCACAACTGGCGACTTCACTGAGAGCAGACACAATCAATGAGTTGTCGCTGTCCAGGTCAAAATGAACGAAGAGATATTTTTTAAGGAAACTATATGCTCGCTCACGATCATTACTGGCAATTTTTTCCATCTCATCCTTGAGACGACTCACAGGAAAGAAGTTATCCAGATATCTGTTACAGAGACCCTGCACTTTTTTATCAAGTTTCTCGCGTGCAAGGCTCAGTTTTTCCTCATCACTCAGGGTAAGATTTCTTGTTTTTTCAAAAACAAGATCGAGGGTGCTTTTTATCTCTCCCAAAATATTACCTCATACCTATTTTTTGTACCTCGGGGCTCTTTCAATGTATACCAATAATTGAAAGAGCATTTATTTTGTAAAAGCATCTCAGTGTTAATCCTCAGAGAAGTTCTTGATCATCATTTCTCCCAGTTCCTTGGATCGTTTTGTGGCGGCTTCAACAGCATTGATAAGAGTCGTTCGAAGGCCACCCTCCTCTAAGGTATGGAGGCCGACTATGGCTGTTCCACCGGGTGAGGTAACCTTATCCTTTAATTTTCCGGGGTGCTCGTGTGTCTCCATCAATAATTTTGCAGCTCCCAATACCGTTTGGCTTGAAAGAAAAAGAGCATCTTCTCTTGAAAGCCCCATTTTTACTCCGGCATCGGCTAAGGCGTCGACAATTAGAAAGATGTATGCGGGGCCACTCCCGCTTAACCCTGTGATGGCATCCATGAGATTCCCTTCGATGATAACGCTTTCCCCCACAGAATCAAAGATAGCCTTAGATATCTTAAGATCATTTTTAAGGGCATGTTTTCCAGGCGCAATGGCAGCGGCACCCTCCCTCACAGATGCAGCGATATTGGGCATGACCCGAATAAGACGTAGGTCCTTATTGAGGCACGACTCTATGGCGGCTAAGGGAACTCCGGCGGCAATAGAGATAATGATTTTGGACATATCCAGACAGTCAGCTGTTTCCTTTAGTATTGATGCCATGATCTGCGGTTTGATCGCGTAGATAACAATTTCCGATGCCTTAACCACATCGAGATTGTTTTTTGCTGTGACTACGCCATATGCTTCCTTGATAGATTTAAGCTTATCCTTACGAATGTCTGAGCAAATGATGTTTTCAGGAATAGCTGAGCGGGAATGAACAAGCCCACTGATAAGAGCCTCCCCCATATTTCCTGTTCCGATTATCCCGATTTTTTTGTCTTTTAACATGGTTTCTTCTCTCCATAATGCTACAATTAATTTTATGGCGTGGATGAGGAGATCTAAATCCAAGATCCATGCGTTGTTAATGCATTGATCTACCTCTGAATTATACCCGCATCATTTTAAGGTTTAGTTTTTTTTAGTCAAGAGAAAATATTTTGTACGTAAGATAATGTAGTTTCACGTTAACCATCTATGGGAAGGTTTTTATGTACCGATTTTATTTGGCCTACTGGTATCTGGATAGCAACTCCATAATATCAGGGAAGTCTATTCCTAGTTCCTTCACTTTTTCAACCGTTGGTATTCCGTTTAGAGCCCAACCGCGACGCTTATAGGTAGCATCCTTGAGCTTTTCATAGCGATCCTCCCTGTATTTCCTCAGGGCTGCAACCTTTTCCTCAGTACTCTTACCTTCAGGATCCAGGATGCCAAACTCCTTTAGCTGTGTGTCATACCTGTCTTTGCGTGATTCATATTCCTCTTTGGTTGCTGGCCCCATTGCCCTATATGGTATGCTGTCATGCTCACGTGTTCCAAAGCCCTGTCTCAGAGTGAATATTCTCTGAAAATTGTAGACCCTCTCACTCATCTCTATCAAATGATCAGGACTTACATCCAAACCGGTAACAGCAGAAAAATATTCAGCATACCACTGAACGTGCTTCATAACCTTTGCTGGATCTGGCGTCCCCTTGTTATCCTCAGGAACAATATCGTTCCAGGGAAGCTTGCACAGGCCATTAAGGCCAAACCAGGTCCGCCACATAGGAAACCACCAAAGGGCCTCGGCCTTTTGCTCAAAGGTAGGCATAAAATTATTTACCATATCCAGAAATATGAGCCATGCCTCATCGTGCTGGGGGCCTTTAAGGGTAAGGCCGTATCCACCCTGTTGTGCAAGTGATTCCTTGGTCACATATTCGGAAAACTCTAGGCCCTTGGACTCCATTCCTATGTCCCTCATAATAGTGGGGTCAGCGCCATATTCCCTCGCAAATATTTCTTTCATCCTCCTCACACCCTGGCCTATTGTGGCACCGAAACCCTCTCCTTTAGCCATTTGGTGGATTATCTCAAAGGAAGCATCCTTGTTGCCAAAACGAAGGTCTAAACCTCCGGTGACAGTTTTATTTATGAGTCCCATCTCATAACATTCCATGGTAAATGCGGTTGCAGTTGCGACAGAGATGGTGTCTAAGCCGTAGGTGTCGCAATAAAAGTTCGCTTCTATGACAAAATCCGGATCGAATATTCCCCAGTTTGCGCCGCACCCCGCTATTGTTTCATATTCCGGGCCGTCTACCCACACCGATTGCCCTTTGTAGGGACCAGTTTTGAGGGTGAAATCCTTGACTCCATGTGAGCAGGCCACCGAACATCCAAACCAGCAACCGTCGAACCCGGGGTGGAACTTTTTGCGGTATACCTCTTTGCCAAGTTTTAGTGCATCCGGATGGCTCCCAAAGCGAAAGTTCTTGGTTGGAAGAAGGTCGTAGTCGTTCATAATATTGATCAGATGGGTCGTTCCTACCTTCGCCATCTCGTTTTGTGTGGGATCAAGGGTCCTAATCTCTTTGGTATATATCCGCCCCCATTTTTTTAACCTTTCGAAGTTAGCAGTGTGGTTTATATCTGATACCATTTTGGAAAACTTGGTCACTATGGCCCTAATATTTTTGTCCCGGAAAACAGTGCCAGTACCTCCCCGGCCTGCCTGCTTATATCGATAGGTTTTACGAATGTTGTCATACCAGGAAAAGTTGAGACAACCCATCAGGGTATGTTCTGCCCCGGAGCCCGCAGACACTGTTGAAATGGCCCTCGGGTTTCCCTCGCTATACCTATCAGCAAGGGCTGCGCCGAGCAGGTGTGAATCTTTTGGAAATCCTTCTGCATCCACTATCCTTATTATACCCCTATCGCCGTCTATCATTATAATGATGTCGTTGTCAGCTTTGCCTTGGATCTCCATGGCATCCCAGCCTGCAAATTTTAGATACGGACCAAAATATCCGCCTACATTGCAATCCATAACAGACTGTGTGAGCGGTGATATAGTAATTACAATACTCTTGCCACTGCCTGGATAAAGGGTAGTTCCGCCTAACGGACCGCAGGCTATACATATCTCATTTGCCGGATCGTTCCATTTGGTTTTTTCTTTAATGGCGTTCCATAACAACCATAAACCAAATCCTCGACCTCCGGTAAATATCCTTTTCATTTCATCTGTGACTGGCTTGCTCACAATTTTATTATCAGAGATATCGATGTATAATGTTTTATTGTTATAACCCCTTTCAATAAAACTAATCGGGTATTCGAATCTGTTTAATTCTTTGTTATTATCCATTTCAAAAGAGCCCATTCTGCAACCTCCTAAGATAAAAACCTTCTTTGATTCTCAGATTTATCAATTCATATTGTTTTTTTAAATTATTGTAACTGATTACGGGGCAATAGGTCAATGAGACCTTTTCTTCAGTTCAGAGGCTCGCGGCCTGGTCTTTTCTACAACTTATCTATGGGGGATTCTTACCCCCTCCGCATTGCCCCGACACGTCTGGTCATGCGGTTTCCCCCACGGATAAGTCGTGAAAAGGACAGCGGCCTCCCACCATTCACTTTAGAAAAGGTCTCATAACCCGTAAATAATGGGTTAAATGTTACAATCCTGTAAAAGCTTAAAAATTATTTGTAACTCAGACCATTTCATCTTCAAACACAAGGTTTCCTGTTTTAAAACGATCGAAAGAAAAGCACGATAGATCAATTGTTTGATATTTTCCGAACTGGATTAACTCTGACATACATTTTCCTATTGCCGGAGACTGCTGCAGACCATGACCACTAAAGCCCACTGCGCCATAAAACCCTTGAACATCACCAAGATGACCAATAATTGCATTCCCATCTGCTTTATTCATGGCATAGAGCCCTGCCCAGCCCCTGATTAATTTGGCGGTATCGAATGGAGGAACCCTTTTAGCCACTTGAGGCCAGACAACGTCCATGTAATAATCTCTGTCCCATTCAAAATTAAAGCCAGGTTGCTCATCAGGGATTGATTTGCCTGTTAAAATGGTTTTACCGGGTTCATGGCGAAAATACAGTAATCCGTCTGTGTCAATTACAAGTGGTAAATCATAATCAAATTTGATTTGAGGGTCAAATACAAACGCCATCTTTCGTACAGGGTCCACTGGCAAATCTATGCCTGCCATTTTTCCGACAACAGCTGCATACGGGCCGGCAGCATTGACAACAATCCTACATTGTATGTGTGTACCCTTATTGCTGATGACACCTTCAATTCTCCCCCCTTTTACATGAATCCCTGTTACCTCTTCGTAAAGATAGTCTATGCCAAGGTTTTTCCCCTTCTTTACATATCCCTGTAAAATTCCGTAAGGGTCGAGGTACCCGTCTCGAGAGCCAAAGCAACCACTTACCAGGTTATCGGTGTTTATGTGGGGAATTAATTTTTTGATTTCATCAATGGAAAGTAACGATACATGCGCTCCCAGATCCTTCTGTGTCTCATAATTCTTTTTGATTGTCGGCAAATTTGTTTCATCTGCAAGAAAGAGATACCCTCGCTGTTTGAATTCTGCGTGAGCCGAATCTCCATTAATTTCCATTATTTCATCAAAATTTTCGAATATATCTATACCATATTGAGATATTTTAATATTTTCAGGAAGGCTGAATTGTTCTCTCACACCACCAGCACTCAGGGTGCTGGATGCAAATTCATACGTAGGATCTTTCTCAATGACCAGAATGTCGCCATCGAATCCGTCGTTGACCAAGTTATAGGAGATGCTTGAGCCAATGACTCCTCCACCGATTACCACGATATCGTAAACATTTTTCAAAGAAACCCCCTTGAATTGAAAATTTTCAATCTTCAATTTTCAATTTATTTAAATATCTCCTGCTCCATGAACTCACGATAAGGATTGAAACTATCTAAGGTTTCTGGATCATCTCTATTATACTCTTCGGTCATCAACCTGTAGAGTAATTCTGCCATACCAGGTCCAAGCATAAAGCCCTGGCCACACATACCAACAGCCTGGTAGAAATTATCCAATTCCTTCATCTTTCCCACGATCGGATAGCCATCAGGTGTGTTGGGATATTGTCCACGCCAGGTACGTCGAACTTTAAGATTTAAAAGCATGGGCATAATTGTAATCATTCTTCTTGCGATCATTGGTAAAAATATGGAGGTGGCACGAGTGTCTACACCCCAAATTGGTGGATCAGGAGTCAGGCAAAAAACTACCTGACCCTCGGTGTTCTGGTAAAAGTAAAAATTTTTTGAGCCAGGCTCTTTCCGCATATCCACAACCATTGGCCCCATAAATGGCCTTACCGGTTCAGAGATTCCCGCCTCATGAGAATCCGGTTTTACTGGAATATTAATCCCAGCCATTTTAGAAACCTCTTTTGCATATGCACCAGCAGCATTTAACACATTGGCCGAGTGATATTCACCTTTATTCGTCTTTACTACAATAATTCTATTCTTTTCAATATGAAAACCAATAACTGTCTCCTTAAATCTGAATTCAGCGCCATACTCCAAGGCCTTAAAGTAACAAGCCTGGGTAAACAGTAGTGGCGATGCTGAGCCATCTCCTGGTGAATAGGTACTGCCCCTCAATCCTTCCATATTAATTCCTGGATTGAGTTCCCTGTATTCTTCACCAGAGAGCCATTTAATATTCAGACCAAATTTTTGTTGAATTCTCATTAAATCTTTTAAGATATTCTCATGATCTTCTGTGTAAGCGGGGAATGAATACCCATTGCTCTGCCATTGAATATCATCTCCATAGGTATCTTTCCAGTGAGAAAAAAGCTCTATGCTCCTCTGGCAGACTAATATCTTGCCCTTATCTGAATGGCTTGCCCGGATACCTCCGATTGCCTTTTTGTCTTCACCTTGCCCTGGTGAGGAGAGGGAGTCTATAACCAATACAGATTGCCTCTTTTTCGAAAACTCCATGGCCACAGGAACGCCAATTGATCCTGCACCAATCACAATCAGATCATATGATTTATTCATGTTTGCTGCCATAAGAGATATTAGAGAATACACCGAGGGGGGCTTCAATAAAAAGCGGTCGTATTGTATGTAATGTAATATTTTCTGCAGGCACACCTTCGTCCTTAAATAATTGCACAATCAAATCTCCACATGTCTTAGATCCACACGCCCCCATGCCTGCCCTTGTGATGGCCTTGATCTGGTTCAGATCCCTTATGCCCTTCTTAATCCACCTTCGAATCTCTCCGGCAGTCACCCTCTCGCACCTGCACACAATGGCGTCGTCGGTAATTCTATCAACAGTGGGCTTGCCTTTCTGTAGCGTAGTTTCTTCGCTTTGAATCTTGAATCCTGCAACTCGTTTGGCGATCTCTTTTGGAACTCTTACTTTGATGATCTGGGTCTTTCGTGAGGCTTTATTGAGTACTGTGTCAACAACAACTGCCTCTTGAAGAGGATTTCCCTCATAATCGGTTAGCAGGACTGAATCACCTTTTTTATACTCATAGTTATAGACTTCATAGGCCAGAGATACCACAGGATAGTCCTGATTCTTGCGGTAGTCTACCAATGAGATTGCAAGACCCGGACAGATAAATACACATTTGTTACAACCGATACAATCGTTGTTGGCAACCTGAGGTTTTCCTAAAAGCGAATTACCTGGAATAGAAATCACCCCTTTAGGGCATACAGAGACACATGGGTTGCAGGGAATTTCCTGTGCGCAATGGAATACTGGTGTAATATTTTCTTGAGGAAAGCTCTCATAATCAGGCGTGGCAATAGTCCCGGGTGGAGCTTTGAGGATATCTACCTTTTGATACCAATCTCGTGGAATAGGCATATCCTCTATGCCAAGCTCGCGAGAAATCTCCAAACCGGTTATTTTCCCATTAAACATCGCAGAGGATGCTTCGGCGATTTCCTTTGCATCACCCGCTGAAAAAATCTTTATTCCTGCCTGTTTGGCCTGTTCAGAAAATTCATTCACGGGATTTAGCCCTACCGCAATTAATACAGTATCGCATTCATAGGTTTTCTCTGTGCCAACTATTCTTTTAAAATTATTATCTATTTTGCTCACTGTAACTGACTCTACATGTTCGTTTCCGTTAGCGCTCACAATTGTATGCCTGGTATATACCGGTACCCCTAATCTTTTTATTTTGTCTACATGAACCTGATATCCACCACATTGAGGCAAGGCCTCTACAATCCCGATGACATCAATGCCTGCCTGCAAGGCATGATATGCAGCAATCAATCCCACATTTCCACCGCCTACTATAAATAATCTTTTGGCAGGTTTAACAAGATCTCTGTTAACCAGGGTTTGAAATGCACCAGCCCCATACACCCCGGGCAAGGTGTTTCCGGGAAATATCAGGGACTTCTCCCTGGCCCCCGCAGCGTTTAACACGACCTTGGGATTGACAATCCTATAATGGGTGTTGTTAGTGACAATCCCCACCTTTTTATCGCTGAACACGTACATTGCGGTGCTGTTGAGCCACACCTTTATAGAGGGATAGGTCTGAACATTCTCCTCCAGGATCGTGGCGATATCTATACCCCTGGTTCCCGCATAGCAATCCTCGATCGAACCGAAAAATTTGTGGGTTTGGAGCACCAATTTGCCACCTAATCGGTCCTTATCGTCCACGATGAGGGTATCAATCCCTCGTTCGCCCAACTCAAGGGCCGCCGAAAGACCTGAGGGCCCTCCGCCGATTATCAGCACATTGGTGTCGATCTGCTCAATGGGTGTAAAATGGCACTCCTCCATGGCTTCGGGAAGCGTTGGGAGGCCTTCAACGCTCTCCACTACCATATTCTCTTCCACCCTGGTCATGCAGGACTTCACCGGGATCCCGTTGGCGATCACCATGCATTGGGCACACTGGCCATTGGCGCAAAATATCCCCTGAGCCGATCTATCCTTCGCATGATGGCCGAATGCGCGGATCCCGTTGGCAAACAGCGCGGAGGAGATCACCTCGTCTTTATAGGCCTGCAATCTCGCATTGTTCCAATAAAATCCGATCTTCCTCCTTTTGGGAATACTCAGTATAGGATGTTTTTCAATCCTGCATTCAGGCATTTGATTATTCTCCTTAGGCCTAATCCAGACAGGCTGAGACAAAACAGAAAAATATCGCAAATAAGTAAGATTATTAAAATACAGAATATTGGAAACTGGATACTAGAAATTGGAAACTGGATAAATAAGGACCTTTATCGATTTATAAAAAGATTAATTCCAAATCTCACATAAGTTTCAATTTTCAAGTTTCAGATTTCAATGCTCTTTCCTCCATCAACCGATTAAATCGATATACGTGATTCTGAACCAGTAAATGCGCTTGGGCTGCGTGCCCATTTTCCACCGCCTCAACAATTTCACACAGATCTCGATAGTTTTCTCTCAGAAGGCCTTCTTCCCTTGGAAGAAACTGATCAAAATAACGATGTATGTTATCGTAAATCGTCTGAAGAACCGATTCATAAATTGGATTTCCAGCGATATGAGCCAAAGCCATATGCAGTTGGTTATCCACATGAATAAAATTATCCCAGCCAGAGGCTCCTTCATCAAGGTGGGTTTTTGCATCTGCTAAAAGCTTTTTTAAATAATGGATATCTTCACTTTTAACTCTCTCCACAGCAAGACCTGCAACAATCCCTTCCACACCCTCCCGAAATTCCGCAAGATCCCTCAGGGAAACCCTTTCATACTGTATCAACAGATCCAAGCTCTCACTAACCTGGTGGGTGGACAAAGTTTTCACAAAAGCCCCTCCGCTCACACCAGTCTTGATTGTAATCAGGCCTTTTTGCTCAAGGACCCGTAATGCCTCGCGAAGCGTCCCTCTGCTGGTCTTGAATGTATATATCAACTCCCTTTCGGGAGGCAATTTGCTTCCGGCCTTAAGTCTGCCCTGGAGGATGGCTTCCTGAATCTGATCAACCACGTCCTGAAATATTCTATTTTGCTTTGCCTCTCGGAACATGATATTACTCCTTTTATTAGAATGGTTTAACCATTATAATATTTATTTTCTCTTGTAAAGGATACTCTGAAATGTGAAAAGATTTGTAAGACGTCTAACGCAGGTATCAGGAAGTGTACTATTTTGGAAAGGAATCCGTTGGAATATTAATTTTTCAAATAGAGTAGCTCAACTATCAACTTAGGGATATTTCAGGATGTAAATTAAATTAGGACGCATATTTCCGCAGACCCGCCTGCCAGATGGCGGGCAGGTACACACAGATAATAATAATCATTTTATTCTTAATCCAAAAAATCTGCGTTCATCCGCGTCCAAAATGGAAATTCCTATACTATTAAATCAAAGTTCGAGCCATGTTCCGATATTATTTTCCACTGCCTTGTTATAAATTTTAATAGCTGTTGCCATGTCATCCATGGCGAGACCAAGATTTGCACAGATGATTTTTTCTTCTTTTTTTTCCCTGCCCGGCTTTAAACCTGCGGCGATTTCACCAAGATCTGCGTAAATTTCAGGTATATGCTGAAAATATCCAAGGGATTTGTAATAGAGACACTGATCCTTATCATCCGTGACAAACTTATCACAGTTCTCAAAGGCAGACTTTTTCCAATAGGAATCAAAGTCCACTGGAGAGGCAAAAACACCTGATTTGACCCAGTCATCTTCAATGGCAGGGTGAGGATTTTTAAGAATAGGGCCTGCAGTCACAATGATGTCGGAATCATGGACTGCCTCTTTGGGAGTTGCTACAATACGTACATTCAGTCCTGTGTCTTTCCTCATTTCTTCGGCATATCTGTTGACTGCATCACTTGAAATATCATAGGCCTTAACCTCTTTAAGGGCAGGTATCGTAATTGTGAGGGCTTTCAAGTTCGTTCTTCCCTGAACTCCGCATCCAAGGATTCCTACTGTGTGAGAGTCCATATTTGCCATATATTTTGCCGCTAAAGCAGTTGCAGCACCAGTTCGCATGGCTGTAATCCAGATGCAGTCCATCACAGATAAAGGAACACCTGTGTTAGGGTCATTTAGAATAAGCAATCCATTGATATATGGTAAATTTTGCTTATAATTTTCAGGATATCCACTGACCCATTTGATACCTGCTGAACCAAGAGAGGGAATATAGGCCGGCATCGCATGAATAAACGCATCGGGCTGCGTGTGGATCCCAGGTTTGGGCGGCATCTCTATCTTGCCACGGCCTTTTTCCTTGAAGGCCTCATCCAGCGCCTCTATAATTTTCTCCATAGGGAGATCTACTTTTTCAACATCCTTTTTGGATAAATAAAGCAATTTCTGTGTTTTCAATGCATATCCCTTCCTTTGCAGTGTGTAGTTTCTCTCTTTAACATGTCAAGATACCTAATTTTTTCAAAAATATACAGAAGCATGCCAGCATGTCAATAGATATTCCCAAGGGCTGAGCCATATTCTTTTTCTAAATCAAAAGCTTCTTATTCGTTGTGGTTGATCAAGACATAGCGCTCTTTTAAACTTCTTTTATTCTTATCTGTCAATGTTGAAAGCATCTCTTGACAGAAATTAACCATAGATATATTTTAAACAGAGTTTCATTATATGAAATAATGGAGGTGAAGCAATGACCATGATGACCGGAAAGGAATATATCGAGTCCCTCAGGGGCATAAGACCTGATGTTTATTTTCTTGGTCAGAAGATAAAGAGTATTGTTGATGAGCCGATGTTTCAACCCCATATTCATGCAGCGGCTATGACATACGAATTGGCGCATGATCCTGAATATGAGGAAATCATGACAGCTACTTCTCATTTAATAGGGGAGAAAATAAATAGATTTACCCATGTCCACCAAAGCATAGATGATCTCGTGAAAAAACAGAGGATGATGAGGCTCCTTGGTCAAAAGACAGGTACCTGTTTTCAGCGATGTGTTGGGTTAGATGGCCTTAATGGGGTCTACGTCACAACCTATGATATTGATCAAAAATATGGCACCAATTATCATAAGAGATTCAAGGAATACCTGCTTGAGGTGCAAAAAAATGACTGGATGCCTTCAGGGGCCATGACAGATGCCAGGGGTGATAGAAGTCTTCGTCCCAGCGAGCAGAAGCACCCTGATGCCTACCTTCATATAAAAGAGAGATTAGAGGATGGAATCATCGTCTCTGGAATCAAGGCACATATCACTGGCGCAATTAATAGCCACGAGATTATTACTATGCCTACCAGAACCATGGGTAAAGAAGATAGAGATTTTGCCCTTTCCTTTGCTATACCCGCTGATACAAAAGGGGTAACCTATGTATTCAGCAGGCAGACGAATGATACCAGACGCTTAGATGGGATCATCGATGCGGGAAATCCGAAGTATGGCATTGTAGGTGGTGAGGCCGTGATACTCTTTAATGATGTATTTGTGCCCTGGGAGAGGGTATTTATGGCTGGTGAGTATGATTTTACCACCGAACTTGTAGAGGTCTTTGCTGGATACCATAGAAGCAACTATGGCGGTTGTAAGGTGGGATTGGCTGATGTGGTTATAGGCGGATCAAACTGGATAGCCGAAGCCCATGGGATCAGCAAGGCGTCCCACATTGTTGATAAATTAACAGAGATGATCGCAATGGCTGAGACTTGCTGGTCTTGTAGTCTGGCATGCTCTTATGAGGGGTACAGAACCCCTTCTGGTGCCTATCATATAAATCCCCTTTTGGCCAATGTGACCAAGTTAAACATTACAAGGATGGTCTATGAATGGATGAGGGTAGCACAGGATATTGCAGGCGGAAAGATCATAACACTTCCAACAGAGAAGGATCTTGACAATCCTGAAACCGGAGTGATTCTAAAGGAATGTTTTTCAGGCAAAGAAGGGTATCCACCTCTGGATATAATCAAGATGTTACGATTAATCGAGAATATGTCTGTTGGTGCAGGACTCCCTGAGTCCATGCACGGGGCCGGTTCACCTGCAGCTCAAAAGATCATGATTGCAAGGAGGGGCGGGGTTGGTATAAAAACGGAACTTGCCAAGAACATAGCAGGAATAAATCAAAACAAATATTTCGAACGGATCATCGGCAAAGATGAAAAGATGCATTGGGATGATGTGAAGAGAAGAATAAAAGAAAAAACAGTCCAGATATATTAATGTATTTTTATCTACAGGCTTTTCTCTGCTTTTATGCTTTCAATTGGACTCAGGTATTGTGGTGGATGTAATCCCCAGATAGATAGATCCAGGGTCATAAGAGATCTAAAAAAGGCCCTAAGCAAGATGGATCTGAGAGTAGATTTTATTACTGACAAGGAAAGGGCTGTTGATATTATCCTTTTGATAAATGGTTGCATGCATGCCTGTCTTGAAGAAGAATATCTTAGCTCTGGCCGCAACCCCCAATGTATCTCTGTAAAGGGTGAGATGGTTGATAGTCAGTATGTTGAAGAAGATCATATTCTGGAAACTTTGATCAAAAAGATAATGGGTTTTTTCAATCGATCAGAACCCTACAGTTCTTGAAGTGATAATAGAATAATCCTTGTCAAGGGTCATAATTATGATATTTTAAACTAAATTTCACTATTTGAAATATTGATTTACACAAAAGATGAAGCTCTATACAGTTGAGAAAAGTTTAAAGATTATTGAGCTCTTAAACAATAATCCCCAGGGTTTAAGCCTTTTGGAAATGACCAACAGGATCGGTTTTTCCAAAAGCACTATTCATCACATCTTAAACACCCTTCTTCCTTATGCTTATATTGCCAAGGATCCTGAGACCAGGAAATACTCTTTAGGTTTCAAATTTTTGGAGATCAGCAGGAGGATATTGGATAATCTTGATGTCCGAAAAATTGCCAATAAATACTTACGCCAACTCCATGACGAATGCAAAGAGGCACCTCATTTGGGAATACTAAGAGATGGGCACATTGTTTACATTGATAAGATTGATACACCAGGTAGGCTTTCTCTGGCTACCTACATCGGTTTTAGAACAGATCCCCATGCCGCTGCTGGGGGTAAGGTTTTACTTTCACAACTATCCCATAAAGAAATAATGGATATCTATAAGGAAAAGTCGCTGAAGGCTTATGGAAGAAATACCATAACGAGCTTTCCCCGATTATTTGAGGAATTGGAAAAGATTAGGAAACAGGGATATGCAATAGACGATGAAGAATATTACGAGGGTGTCCGATGTGTAGCTGCTCCCATTAGGGCAGGGAGGAAGATTATAGCTGCCCTCAGTATCACTGGCTCTATTTTTACCATGACTATGGAAAGAATTGATAGGGAATTAATAGGATTGGTGATGAAGGCAGCAGAAGAAATTTCATCTGAGATGCAATGGTAAGGCACCTATTTAAACATGAGGAGTAAACTTGGCCGATAATTTAGAAAAACTTGCACAATGCCTATAACCAACACAAATTTCTGAAAAGAGGTATACTTATGGCTACGTTCATACACAATAAAGAGATTAGAAGATATAGGCTATACCTGGTGCCTTTATGATGCCCATTTACAAACCAGTTATACTTCTATCAAAAATATCTTTTGATGAGGACAAGGCATTGGTTATGGAAGGTTGAAAGGAAGGCTTAGTTATGGAAGGCAAGGCTTCTAAGGAACTGTTTAAAGACGTTATAGATAAAGGGTTGTGTACTCTATGTGGAGGATGTTTTGGTTTCTGCCCCTATTTAGCCTTTCATACTGAGAGAATAGTAAGACTACATCAATGCACCCTGTCTGAAGGACAATGTTACCAGTATTGCCCAAGAACCTCTACTGATTTGAACGCTATTAACCAGCAAGTTTTTGGCGTGCCATATGGCGAGGATGAGATCGGTATCGCAAAGAAAGTTTTTCTAGCACGCTCCACTGATAAGGAAATACAACAAAAAGCACAGGACGGGGGAGTCGTCACGAGCCTGCTCTCATTTGCCCTGACCGAGGGAATGATAGATGGTGCAGTGGAGACCAAACTAGATGATGAAAAGGTTCCTCACGGTTTTATCGCTCGAAATAGAGAGGAATTGTTGGAATGCGCTGGAGTGAGTTATGAACCCAGCCCTGTTCTCGAAGCCATTAATCATCTCCCCAAGGAGAGCACAGAGAAACTGGGTTTTGTTGGATTGCCTTGTCATGTTGCCTCCTTGAGCAAGATGAAGGTATCACCCCCAGCCAATAGGGCAAATATTGAAAATGTGAAGTTGACGATTGGCCTTTTCTGTGGATGGACATTATCACATGGGTTTCACCAGTTTCTGCACAATCGCTTCGATATTTCAAAGGCAATTAAATTTGATATTCCCCATCATCCAGCGCACAGCTTTGATGTATATACAAAATCAGAAACACAGTCCGTCGATTTGGATGAACTGAGCCCCTTCATCAATAAGGCCTGTAGCTACTGTTTTGATATGACTGCGGAGTTTTCCGACATTTCAGTCGGCTCTGGACGGACCATGTTTAAAGGATGGAACACGGTTATTATCCGTACCAAGGCTGGTGCCGAGATTTTAGAAATCGCCAAGGGACGCCACGCAATTGAGACACAACACATCCCTGCTGACAGCCTGACGAATCTAAAGCGTGCCTCGCTGAACAAAAAAAAGAAGGCGCTCCAGAATATCATATCCATGACAGGTGGAATAGATGATGTGCTTTATTTAGGGATCTCGCAAAATTTGATTAATACGCTCCTAGAATAGTTCAGAAAAGGTTAATACTATGTCGAATATCGAAATAGATGCCCCTGGGACAACACAATTTCTCCTTGGCAACGAGGCAATTGCCCGCGGTGCGCTTGAGGCAGGAATAGGATTCGCTACTGCCTATCCAGGAACCCCTTCTTCGGAGATTATGGCCACCCTCGCCCCGATAGCCAAAAAGATGGGCTTCTACGCAGAGTGGTCGATCAATGAGATGGTTGCATTTGAGGCCGCTTCAGCAGCCTCCCTCTCTAACATTCGTGCCCTTAGCTCCATGAAGGCCAATGGGGTGAACGTGATTGCCGACTTTCTCGTAAATCTTCAAATGACGGGGGTTGGAAAAGGATTGGTGTTGGTAGTGTGTGACGACCCAGGGGGGATGACCAGTTCCAACGAACAGGACACTCGACCAATAGCCAAATGGTTAAACATCCCACTCTTAGAACCCAGCACCGCTCAGGAGTGCAAGGACATGACCAAGTGGGCCTTTGACCTCTCAGAAGAGCTAGGCATGGTATGTATGGTTCGAAGTGTTATCTACCTTTCGCACACAAGAGGTAATGTGAGATTAGATCAATTGCCCAAGAAAAAAAAGGAGGCCTATTTCGCTGATATATATGATTTGGATAACCCCAGACAGAGTAGATTTACTTGCGGCATGCAATTCCACCCATACAAACAGAGCGAAGAGCTCTTGAAAAAATTTTCCAAGGCATCGGAAAAATGCGAAAGTTCACCATTCAACTGCTATGAAGGACCGGATAAGGCAGAGTTATTGATTATAACTTCCGGTATCTGTTGGACTTATTCTGTAGAGGCGGTGAAGATACTCAACCTCCAAGATAAGGTAGGTGTCCTAAAACTGGGTGTGACTTGGCCTCTTCCAGAAGGATTTGTGAAGAAATATCTGGAGAGATCGCAGAAAATTCTATTTGTAGAGGAGATTGCTCCCTTTGTGGAACGAAGTGTAATGGAATTTGTGGCCAACTTGCCACCTGACAGGACACGCCCTACCCTCTATGGTAAACGCTCGGGGCATGTAAGGGCATGGGGAGAGCAAAACCTAGATCTGGTCATTCAATCAATAGCCAGCGTAATGGGCATTACATATCAAAGCCGCCAATCTCGGAGTGTTGAGTATAGTCAGAAAGTGAGAGAAATATCGCAAACTTTGCCCAATCGGCCCTTGACATTCTGCCCGGGTTGCCCTCACCGCGCCAGCTTCTGGGCAATCAAGAATGCACTTCAGCTGGATGGGCGAAATGGATTTGTTACTGGTGATATTGGCTGCACAGCCATGGGCATGATTTCTCCCGGCTCCTTCCAAGTGAGAACCTACTATGCAATGGGAGGTGGAGTGGGAATAGCTGGTGGATTTGGACATCTAGGGCAATTTGGCTTTACACAACCGGTAATCGCTGTGTGTGGCGATTCTACCTTTTTTCATGCCTCTATACCAGGATTGATAAACGGGATCTGGAACCAATCAAATTTCATACTCGCTATCTTGGATAATGATGCTACTGCTATGACTGGTTTCCAACCTCATCCAGGAACTGGGGTGAAGGCTACGGGAGAGCTAGGAGAGAAAGTAAGCATAGAGGCCTTGTGCCGATCACTAGGGGTTAATGTGGAGGTCTGCAATCCCTTTGACATTAAAAAGACCACTGCGACTCTGTTAAAGCTCATGGCTGGGGTTGGCGGTACTCAGGTGGTGATCATGCGGCGAGAGTGTGAACTGGTGAGAGCCCGTAGGGATAGAAAAAAGCTCTATCAGATGTACGTTGAGCCTAATAGGTGTATAGGCGAGGCCTGTGGTTGTAATCGGCTGTGCGCAAGGATATTCAGCTGCCCTGGCCTGGTATGGGATAGGGAGGCTGGCAAGGCCAAGATAGATGATGCTGTTTGTGCGGGATGCGGTCTTTGTGCAGATATATGCCCACAAGGGGCTATCATTAGGGAGGCAGTATGAGCATGAAAGATCTCACGAAGGACCCCATTACTTTAATCATTGCTGGTGTTGGGGGGCAGGGAAATGTACTGATGTCATTTCTCATTGGCAGTGCATTGGTAAGTCAGGGTTATTTTGTATCTATTTTTGACAACTATGGCGCTTCTCAACGGCTCGGGGCAGTGGCAAGTCATATAAAGATCTCAAAGGAGGCGTCAAATAATAGCCCACTCTTACATGAGGGAGATGCTGATATTATCGTTGGTTTAGAACCAGTAGAACTCCTGAGGAATCTTGGCCGATTCGGTAATCCAGATGTCATGACTATTACCAATACAAGAGCCATCTATCCTATAGGTGTTATAAGTGGTGAGGCAGAGTACCCTGACCTAGATAGGGCTTTAGAGATAATAGGGAAGCTATCGGCTAAATCGTGGATAATCCATGCCACTGAAGAGGCACTGAAGCTGGGGAACCCCATATTTGCTAATGTGATTCTACTCGGTGCCCTGATTGGTTCATGTACCCTTCCTTTGGACAAGAGTTCAATGGAGGCGGTATTAAAAGAGCAGCTTCCAAATGTCTTTGAGATGAACATGGTAGCCTTAAACAGAGGACTGGAACTCGTAGGCCAGTAAATGAAACACACAGAGTCCAATGGCAAGAAAGAACCCTAATGGTTTTCAATGAAATAGAGTGGGCTACTTTTAGGAGGAAAAGGGTATGATCAAGGTTAATGAATATTTTGAAGGCAAGATCAAGAGCTTAGGATTTGAGCTTGAAGGCACCCCATACACAACGGGTGTGATGTTACCAGGAGAGTACTCCATTGATACAGAAAAAGAAGAGCATATCACCGTGACTTTGGGTGGATTCGAGATCCGTCCTCCAGGCTTAGATTGGAAGACGGTCAAGATTGGTGATACCGTTGTGATCCCGGCCAACGCCACTTTTGATTTAAAGATCAGCGAGACAGCATCGTACATTTGCATGTACAGATGAATCCAGGCGTAAAATTTCTTGGTATTGTTTGTTATATGAGGAGGTTATAAAATGAGCAAGGTCAAGGTATCTATTGTTAAAACAGGTCCGAAGCCTGAATATCCTGAAATTCAAGAGGCTGTACAAAAGGCACTCGACCTGATTGGGGATATCCGGGATATTATTAAGCCTGGGCATTTGGTTCTCATCAACCCGAGCTGGGTGGCGCCACCAGTCGAGAGGGAGGCTGGTTGTATTACCATCCCGGAGATCCCGCGCGCCCTTGCCGATATCGTAAAAGGGCTGGAAGCCCGTCCGGTGATAGCGGAATCCTCTGCCGTGGGAGTTGATACGGAGAAGGTTATCCAGGCCTCGGGATACAGAGACCTTCGAGAAATGGGTTATGAGGTGGTCAATCTAAAGAAGACACCCCATGTGGATATTCCCGTCCCCAATGGCAAGGTGTTTAAGGCCTTGCCATTTTGGGAACTGGTACAGCAGGCAGATGTGATCATCAGTGTGCCCAAGCTTAAAACCCACGATCAGACGGAGATGACCTGTGCCATCAAGAACCTCAAGGGGCTTTTGACAGACAGCGGAAAGAAGGCCAACCACCAAGAGGGACTCTTTGAGGCAGTTATTGATCTGATGTCTGCTGTGAAACCACAGCTGGCCGTGGTAGATGCCATTATCTGCCAAGAGGGAGTGGGGCCTGTCTTTGGCAGACCTGTGGAGATGAATCTCATTGTGGCGGGCAAAGACCTTGTAGCTGTGGATTCCACCTGTGCCCAACTCATTGGTTATAAGCCTAGTGAGACATTATTGACCGTAAATGCGGCGGCCCGAGGATTAGGGGTGATGGATCAAGATCAGATAGAGGTCACAGGAGAACCCCTGGACAGTGTAAAGCGTCGTTTTCTTCGTTCCATTGAGGACAATCCTGTAGAGGGTGTGGAAGATTTTCAACTGATACAGGGAGAAGCTACCTGTACAGGCTGTCGCAATACAGTCATGAGCGCTCTCATCGATATGCGAAACGCAGATCAGCTGATGTACCTGCCAGGTGTTACAGTGGTAACCGGTGGGGCTCCCCTGCCTGAAGGTGTTCCGCGGGAAAACATCGTGACTATAGGCAAGTGTACGCCCAAAGAGAGCCAGACTGAACGGCACGTGAAGGGCTGTCCACCCAATAATGCGCTTGTTGTGGATGCAATAATCGGTGGAAGGGCTGCAGTAAAACGGATGTATGCCGAGGAGGGTCTGGAAAAGACAGACGGCTTAAATTAGTTTAAAAGGAGGGAGATAGTGATGGAGGCAATTTTCACTTACATGGAGAAATACGATTTTGAGAATCTATTGCTTTGTCAGGACAAGGCTCTTGATTTCAAGGCCATTATTGCTATCCACGATACCACGCTCGGGCCTGCCACTGGCGGTTGTCGAATGTGGCAGTATGGCAGTGAGATGGATGCTATTGAGGACGCTTTGAGATTGGCCCGGGGTATGACATACAAATACGCTGCCGCAGGTGTCAACCTTGGCGGTGGCAAGGCTGTGATCATCAGTGATCCAAAGCGAAAGGACAGGGAGCCTGTTTTCAGGGCATTGGGTAAATTCATCAATCGACTGGGTGGCAAATACATTACAGGTGAGGATGTGGGCACAACCTTAAAGGACATGGAATACATTCGCATGGAGACCGAACACGTGGTTACCCTTCCCACCTACTTGGGAGGTGCTGGAGACATTGCTCCCATGACGGCTTTGGGTACGATTCGCTCCATGCAGGCCTGTTGTAATCGCGTATACAGCTCTGATAGCTTGGTTGGCAAAAGAATAGCCGTCCAAGGTCTGGGGGCTGTGGGGCACAACATAGTAGCGCAGCTTCACGAGCTTGGAGCAAAAATGATTGTGGCCGATATCGACCCATATAAAGTCGATGTGATGGTTGAGAAGTATGGCGTGGATAAGGTGGATCCCGAGTCCATTTACGACGTGGTATGCGATATATTTTGCCCATGTGCCTTGGGCGCCATCATCAACGATGGCACTCTGGATCGATTGAGATGCAAGATCATTTGCGGCAGCTCGAACAATCAACTTAAGGAGGAACGCCACGGCGATCTGTTGGAGAAAAGGGGGTTGATTTATGCGCCTGATTATATTACCAATGCCGGAGGAACCATCTACGACACGGACAGGTTGGGTGCAGGTGGCGTGAGTCATGAACGAGGTAAGGAAAAGGTGACTCGTGTCTATGACAACATGATGCGGGTTTTCGAAATTGCCGACCGAGATAAGATCCCGACGTATTTAGCAGCTGACCGAATGGCTGAGGAAAGAATCAAGCAAATCGCTGAAGTCAAAAAGTATGTAGACGACTTAAAACCATAATTCTTTGAGCTTCCTACAAAATGGTGAACATACTTTAAAAGGTACTAAATAGAGAAAACCTTTATGACTTTTACTCAGATTGTGATAAATAGTATTGTCAGGGCCTCGGAGCTTACCCTTTTAAGCCTGGGGCTGACCATGGTTTATGACATATTAAAATTTGCAAATTTTGCCCATACAGAATTTGCCGTTGTCGGGGTCTATTTGGCCCTTTTCTTGAATGTCGCCTTAGGATTACCTATTATACCAGCTGCGATTATGGCCTCCGTTGCAACCGGAGCCTTTTCGATTATAATTGATAGAGCAATATTTAAGAAGATGAGAAACGCCAGCGGTATCATTATCATGGTCACTTCGCTGGGTTTAGCTATTGCTTTAAGGAACACGATAAGGGCTATTTGGGGAGCTGATGCCCAAAATTATTCAGTAGCCTTACAAAAACCGATCATTACTGAATACTTTCGAATTACGCCCCTCCAGATCTGGATTATCATTGTTGGATTGGCCGCCATGTTTGCCCTTCATTTATTGCTTCATCATACCAAATTAGGGAAGGCCATGCGTGCCTCCTCTGACAATCCTGAATTAGCTCAGGCAAGTGGTATTGCCACTGAGAAAATCATCACCTGGGTTTGGTTTATAGCCGTCACCCTTGCCTCTTTAGCTGGTATCTTGATAGGCATTGAAACCTACATCCTTCCTTACATGGGTTTTGCTATCATTGTTCCAGTGTTTTGCGCGACTATAATGGGGGGTATAGGCAATCCCTATGGAGCGATGCTGGGGGCTCTGGTACTTGGTTTTGCTGAAAACTTTGGCCTATATATCAATTTTGGGAAGATAGTAAACTTAGGGGGAATTCTAAATTTCTCTGAGGATTTATTTATTCCCACCGGTTACAAGCCGGCTATCAGCTTTATCATACTTATTTTGGTTTTGCTCATAAGACCTAGCGGGATTTTGGGAAAGAAGAAGGAGGGCTGATGGGTCTTGTTAACTTTTTAGCATACTTGGCGATAATGATGGGAATCTATGGCATCTTGAGCCTGAGCCTTAATCTCCAGTATGGCTTTACTGGATTGGCTAATTTTGGACAGGTCGCCTTTTTTTGTCTGGGGGCCTATACATCTACAATCATCGTATTGGTATTCAAGATACCATTCTTTTTCGGTCTTTTGGGGGCAATGGTTGTTGCCGGTTTTTTTGGGTATATTATATCCGTACCTACAGCCAACCTCAGAGAAGATTACTGGGCTATTGCCACACTTGCGGCTGCAGAGGTCGTTCGAATCTTTTTTTTGAATGAAGATTGGGTCGTGGGTGGAGGACCTTACCAGGGGGGTTCCTTTGGCATTGGAGGTATTCCGCAACCCCTTCGATCACTCTTTTCAGCCTCTACATACCCCTTCTTTTATTTAGCCATTGTTTTAGTTTGCCTGTTTGCGACCTATATCGTTATCAATGCCATTACCCGAGCGCCCTTCGGAAGGGTCATAAAAAGCATAAGAACGGGGGATAATCTTCCGCAGGTATTGGGCAAGAATGTAAAAAGATTTCGCATGAAGGTGATGGCTATAGGAGGTAGTTTTGGTGGAATGGCCGGTTGCCTTTGGGCCCATTATCATGGCTTTGTAAGCCCGAACCAGTTTTTACCTTTAGAGACATTTATTATTTGGGCTATGGTTATTGTAGGCGGAAAGGCAAACAATAAAGGGGCAATTTTAGGGGCAGTTATAATATTGATATTCTACAATTCAACCCGATTCCTTAAGGATTACCTTCCTATCGAAGAGGTCACCTTAGCCAGCCTCAGAATGGTGGCAATAGGGATACTGATTGTAGCAGCTATGCTTTTTATGAAGGAAGGATTGATCAAGGAGAAAAAGATAACTTACTAGTGGAGCGTTCCTTAATAACATTGCATTTTTTTGCAAACAAAGATACCAAATGACAAATGTCAAAATAGAAAGTTAGAATTGGTGACAATAGTTGGATATAATTAAAAATTTTGAAATTTAGTCATTTGGGCTTGATTTGGCATTTGAAATTCTTATCTGATAAAATTGTAAATTATTTTGCTGGAAGCATATAGTATCATGCTCAAGATAGAGAATGTATATAAAAGCTTTGGAGGCATCTTAGCCCTTAATGGTGTAAGCTTTAGTGTGGAATCCAACACTATTACAGGACTTATTGGTCCAAATGGATCGGGCAAAAGTACCCTCTTTAATGTGATATCTGGTTTTTATACAAAAGATAGAGGCGAGATCTATTTTGAGGGGAAAAGCATTGAGGGTACTGAACCGTATAGGATAGCTATGCTGGGAGTTGGTAGGACCTTCCAGATCAGCGAAGTGCCTGAAAAGATGACAGTATTGGAGAACCTTCTTCTGGCTCCCAAGAGACAGATCGGAGAAGGAATATTCAATGTTTTTCTGCATCCCTTGAAAATAAAGGGAGAGAATGAGAAATATCTTAAAAATGCCTATGAGATACTTGAACTTGTCCAGCTTTATAACTTAAGAAACGAATATGCGGAAAATCTTTCTGGTGGCCAAAGAAAACTTTTATCCTTGGGGAGGATATTGATGTCAGAGCCCACACTTCTCTTGCTGGACGAGCCGACAGCCGGTGTTAACCCCACCCTCATTAAAGACCTTATCATTGCCATAAGAAATCTAAGGGATGAAAAGGGCGAAACCATCTTATTGGTAGAACATAATATGAAGGTTATCAGCGAGATTTGCGATAGGGTCATTGTGCTGGATTTCGGTAAAAAGATTGCAGAAGGAACGCCGGAAGAGATCCAAAAGAACGAGAAGGTTTTGGAGGCATACCTTTCTGGAAGCTCGAAACGGAAGGCATTTCATGAAGATTCTTGAGGCCAATAATATTTTTGCGGGATATGGTAAGTCGGAGATCTTACACGGAATCTCTGTCTGTATTGAAAAAGGAGAGGCAATCACCATTATTGGTCCCAATGGGGCCGGGAAATCAACGTTGCTAAAGGCCATCATGGGGTATATACCTGTTTTTAAAGGGGATATCTATTGGAAAGGGGAAAACATTACCCATCTTGAGCCTCATGAAAAAGTCAGCAGAGGCTTTGGCTATGTCCCCCAACTGGGAAATGTATTTCCTTCCCTCACTGTCAGAGAAAACCTGGAAATGGGTGGTTTTATTCAGAGGAAAGAGATAATTAAAGAGAAAATGGGCAAAGCCTTTCAACTTTTTCCTATCCTTGCTGATAGATTAAAACAAAAGGCTGGTACTCTGAGTGGTGGCCAGAGGCAAATGCTCGGCATGGCCAGGGCATTAATGACCGATCCGGGACTTCTTATGTTGGATGAGCCTTCAGCAGGGCTATCTCCAAAGATATCAGAGGAGGTATTTTCAACCATTTCGGATATACATAACAAAACGGATATTACCATTATTATAATAGAACAGGATGCATATCAATCATTGAGTATCTCTGATAGGGGTTATGTTCTGGTGATGGGGCAGAATGAGTTTGAGGATAGAGCGGAAAAGATACTATCGAATGAGAAGATTCGAGAGGCCTATCTGGGAGGGTAAGAATTCAAGGGCTTCGCCCCAATTGGAATATTGGAATGATGGAGTATTGGATTGATGGGTAAACTTGTACTCCTTCAATTTGTTCCGGACAAGTTCACAAAGTGACGGAGAGGAATAAGAAAATAGTCTTTTCCGCTTTTACTACCCACTACTCCAGTACTCCAACACCCCATGTGAGCGGTATAAATCGACTGGCACTAAGAGTCGCCTAATTTCAATTAGCTGTAGAAACGTTAAATTAAGCTGGAAGGAGGTGAGGAAAAGAGAATTGTAAGTGGGGTAAGAAGTCATACGTGTTTACAATAACAGTTTAATGTAAAAGGGGGTAAATAATGAAAAGATTAGTTTTGTCTATAGCGGGAGTATTTTTCTTGGCAGCACTATTAATTGCTGGAATGTCTGGTTCAGCTGAGGCGGCTGAACCGGTTGTTATAGGCTCTATCAGCCCACTTACCGGAACAAATGCTGTACAAGGACTCGACATGAAGAGGGGGGAACAGTTGGCCTTAGAGGAGATCAATGCCGCCGGGGGGATTTTTGGTCGCCCATTGAAGATCATCTGGGAGGATACCGAATCCAGTGCCAAGGGTGGAATGGATGCCGTGCACAAACTTGTAGAAATAAATAAAGTGCCATTGATCATCGGGGCCTATTCAAGCGGGATAAGTTTGCCCACTGGACAATGGACCAATTCAAAAAAGGTGATCCAGATCGCCGAGGCCTCTACCAGCCCCAAGCTTCGAGAGATCGGGCCTTACTTCTTTAACATCATAGGCCTCGACGAGGTGATGGGCACCTTGTTGGCTGAATTTGCCCTTGAGAGTGGAGCCAATACATTTGCCTCTATCACTGTGAACAATCCCTTTGGTATAGGGATTGAGATCTGGACAAAGAAAATCGTAGATAAGGCCGGTAAAAAATGGCTGGAGGCAGTCAGGTACGATGAAAAGAAAACCGATTACCGTGCTGAGATCGAGCGACTTTTTGCAAAAAAACCGGAGGTCGTCTTCTTTACCGCCTATGGGACAGAGAGCAAACTCATCCTAAAACAGGCCTATGAGATGGGTTTAAAGCCTTCTAAGGGCTGGTATGCAGATTACCTGACCATGTGGAGCAATGAGGTCATCCCGGAAACTGCTGAAGGGATATTAGGCCTTGAAATTGGCAAGACGGGCGGAGTTCGTTTAGAGGAATACCAGGCTGCGTACCAGAAAAGATATGGCAAAGACGCCAAACAGACCGCCTTTGGCGCATATGCCTATGATGCCACCTGGGTTGCTGCTTTGGCCCTTAGTATGGCAGGAAGTACGGATACCGATGAGATCGCCAAGGCCTTGCACATCGTGAGCAAGGTTTACAATGGAGTTACTGGGGACAAGAGCTTTGATCAAGATGGAATGCAGGTAACCGACTATTACCAGAGAATGGTTTATAAAGGCGGAAAGGCGATACCTTATTAACAAAGGGCCATGCCTAAATTAAATCGGGGCCAATACTGGCCCCGATTACCACATTAAGAGTCTTTCATAGCCATTGAAATACTGCTGGTTTATACCTTAAACCATCAGCATAGCTGACGGTTTAAGATTGGGAAGGCTTCTCATACCATTTCCTTTCCTAATTTAATGTAATGAGCAGATGCTGATTCCTAATAAAAAAGGGGAACTAAGTCAGATAAAACCGTATCTTTTCATCATGTGTGCGGCTTTTTTATGGGCATCTGGCGGAACTGCTTCGAAATACCTATTCAACACAGGTATGAGCCCCTATATTCTAGTCCAGTATAGGGTAAGCTTTTCCGCACTTGTAATATTTGGATATCTCTTTTTCTTTGAGAGAAATTCACTAAAAATTAATAGAAAGGATTTATGGAATCTTGCCATACTGGGCGTATTCGGTATGGGCGGGGTGCAGGTGACCTATCTTTTTGCCATCTCTAAAATCAAGGTTGCGATGGCTATCTTGCTACAGTATTTGGCTCCATTTTTCGTGGCCATCTATAGTTGCCTCTTTTTTAAGGAGAGAATGGATCGCTGGAAAGTGCTTTCAATCTTTTTGGCCTTTATTGGTTGTTTTTTTGTGGTGGAGGCTTACAGTGTGTCATTCTTCTCTTTAGACAGACAGGGAGTCATTGCCGGTCTGCTCTCGGCCGGATTTTTCTCATTTTATAGTCTGCTTGGAGAAAGATTGATGCGAAAGTACAACCCCTGGACAGTTCTCTTGTATGCACTTGTCTTTGCTACCATACTTTTTAATAGTATTCTACCACCAAAAAATCTCCTTTTATGGAAAACAGAATTTCGCACTTTTATCACCGTTGTCTATATTATATCATTTGGAACGGCAATCCCCTTTGGTTTTTATTTTATGGGGATAGAACACCTGAGAGCTACACGAGCCACTATTGTCGCCACGTTAGAACCGATTTCAGCAGGGATTCTTTCCTTTATTATGTTAAGAGAAGTGTTAACTCCATGGCAGATATTCGGAGGGTTTCTGGTTATTACCGCAATTATTATCATCCAGTCGAGAAGAGAGATCGATCCTGAGGCACCAGTCTTTATGAAGAAAAATCGCTTTTTTCAGACATAGAAAGTTGTGTGAGTTGTGTGAGTTTATTGGGCATGTTGCGTGACACTTTATAAAAAAGCATCTAGGAATTCTTAAAACTCAACACGCTCAATGAACTCAACAAACACAATGAACCCACCTGATTTTCTTACCACCCAAGTGTGAGATAGCTATGAATAGAATTGGCCGCCATTCTGCCAGCGCCCATAGCCAAGATAACAGTTGCCTGTCCAGTGACAATATCGCCGCCGGCCCACACACCCTTTTTGGTTGTCTTGCCAGTTTCAGGTTCTGCAATTATATAACCTCTTCTGTTTAATTGAATGCCAGGAGTTGCTTTGGTTAAGAGAGGATTCGCACCGGCACCGATAGAGACAACAGCTGTATCGCACTCTGTCTCAAACTCACTCCCTTCAATCGGCACTGGCCGGCGCCTCCCAGATTCATCAGGCTCGCCTAACTCCATCCTCTGACATCTCAATCCTTTCAAACGCCCATCATCGTCACCAATAAAATTCAGGGGGGCTGCAAGGAGAACAAATTCTACTCCCTCTTGTTCAGCATGATGGATTTCTTCGATCCTGGCTGGCATCTCCTCTCGTGACCTGCGATAAATAATCCTTACCCTATCAGCACCAAGGCGAAGTGCAGTTCTGGCAGAATCCATTGACACATTTCCTGCTCCGAAGACAACCACATCTTTGCCCCTTATTATTGGTGTATCATACTTGGGGAACAGATATGCCTTCATCAGGTTACTTCTGGTCAAATATTCATTCGCAGAATACACACCAATCAAATTTTCACCTGGTATTCGCATAAATACAGGAAGTCCAGCACCTACACCTATATAGACTGCATCATACCCTTCTTCAAAGAGTTCATCAATTGAAACAGTAGCACCAACAACCATATCACCCTGGAATTTAACACCCAGCTTTTTCATGTAGTCTACCTCAGCGGCTACAATCGCCTTTGGTAATCTAAATTCAGGGATTCCGTATACCAACACCCCTCCGGGAATTTGAAAGGCCTCAAATACCGTAACATCGTGGCCCTTTAGGATAAGATCTCCTGCCACGGTTAGCCCAGATGGCCCTGAGCCGACCACTGCGACCCTCTTTCCTGTAGGCGCTTCCTTTTCAGGGATTGAAACCTCGCCTTGAGCCCTCTCCCAGTCAGCAGAAAACCTTTCTAAACGACCAATGGCTACAGATTCTCCCTTCTTGCCAAGGATGCAGACATCTTCACATTGTACCTCCTGAGGGCAGACCCTACCACATACCGCAGGAAGTGCGTTCTTCTCTTTGATCTTTGCTATAGCGCCTTTAAAGTCACTCTCCTTGATCCTGTTAATAAAGGCAGGGATGTCTATTTCTACTGGACAGCCAGCTCTACAGGAAGGATTTTTACACTGAATGCATCTGCTTGCCTCTCGCATAGCTATCTCAGGTGAATAGCCAAAAGGAACCTCTTCGAAGTTTCTTGCTCTAACTTTGGGCTCCTGCTCAGGCATTGGTTGCCGGGGAATTTTTTCCTTTTTTTCTTTCTCCTCCATTACGATATTCCTCCATCCTTAAAAAAAGTGCCTAAAGCCCACCCTGCCCGCCCTGGCGCGACTTGCCTGAAATATCCTATTATCGCTGCAATATTTCATAAGCCGTGTCCTTGGAGCTCAGGCTTAAAAATCAGGTCTGGGCCAGGGGTGCGACGTGCTTAAATAAAACTATTAAGATTATAAGGTGCTATGTGCTCTTATCAACCTATTAAAATTATATGCCAGCCTGCCCTGGTGCGACTTCCCTGGCAAATATTACAATCGCTGTAGTATTTCTGGATATCAAGTAGCATAAGCTAAGCATTGCAAACCAGGTCTGGGCCAGGGGTCTGGGCCAGGGTGAACTAAAATTGTAAGTGAATTAAAATTTTACTGTTGCCTTTGCATCTTTGTTCCTTAACTTTAGGCATTTTAGGCAATTCAATATTGAATAAATCGTAAAAAGTCTTTTGCGAGCGATTTTGGCCACTTTTAGAAAAAAGATTCATGAAATGCTGAGCGTTAATCCGCCTTAGGCGGATTAAAATCACTAAACTGTGTGAGGAGCATATGTATGTCTTTTTTTGTAATGCCCTATACATTCACAGTAGTGGGTCGTTTCAAAATGGTGCAAAGCAACGTGCCCTTGTCTTCTATTGCTCCGTACATCTGCACCTTTTTGAAACGACCCTGAACGGGCCTTTGTTTTGGGCATTTGACAAAAAAAGACATACACATGCTCCTTCTCAGGCCCTTGGTCCGAGTTTTTGTAATTTAGCGAAGCATTTCATGAATCCCAAAATGGGCATCATGAACGAGTAAAAGGACTTTTTACGAAAACATCAAACTTTAATCACTTATCTGTTTCTACGCCAGTTTCGACTCTCCCATTCCTGTAAGGAGTGGATTTCTAAATCCTGATAGCCTCTTTGCCGAGAGAGGAGTACATCCCAATCGACTTGATGACCGTCAAATTCAGGGCCATCTATACAGGCAAACTTAGTCTCTCCACCAACTGATACCCTACAGCAACCACACATACCAGTACCATCTACCATTATCGAGTTAAGATGGACGATTGTCTTGATGCCAAAAGGTTTTGATGTCTCAGAGGCAAGCTTCATCATATAGGTGCAACCAATGGCAAAAATAAGATCTGCCTTCTCTTTCCCCTCGAATATCTGTGTAAGCTGATCAGGGATCCATCCTTGAGGGGCATAAGAGCCATCACCAGTGGTTACTATCAACTGGTCGCTCACTTTTTTCAATTCATCTTCCCAAAACAGGAGATACTTGCTTCGTGCCTCGATAATTGCGATAACCTTGTTTCCCACTTCTTTCATAGCCCGAGCGATTGGCATCATAGCAGCTATACCATAACAACCGCCAACGCAAACCACGGTTCCAACTTTTTCAATATGTGCGGGGATGCCCAGAGGCCCAACAAGACTAGCAATGGAATCTCCAGCGTTAAACGAGGCAAAACGCTGGGTTGTAGTTCCCACTTCCATGAATACAATACTGATGGAGCCTTCCGTTTTATCCCAGTCAGCGATCGTGAGTGGAATCCGTTCCCCTTTTTCATCAACAGTAATTATAACAAACTGACCTGGCTGAGCCTTCTTGGCGATAGCCGGTGCCAAAAATTTGACCAAATGTATATTTGGTACTAACTCTTTCTTTGCTAATATTTTATGCAATTTGCACCTCCAAAGAAATTATTTCTGAACCTTCTCTAACTTAACTGCACATACCTTAAATTCGGGTATTTTGGCCACAGGGTCAAGAGCTGGATTGGTTAATTGATTGGTGGGGCTTTCAGCAAAGTGGAAGTTCATCGTCACCACCTTCACCGGTGATACCTCTGTCACTTTTGCCTTGGCTATAATATCTCCCCTCCTGGATATAACCTTTACCATCTCACCATCACTAATACCCAATGCCGAGGCATCCTTTGGATTTATTTCCACCATGCCCTCACTCACCAACGCGTCGAGCCCACTCACCTTTCGTGTCATTGTGCCAGTATGAAAATGGTACCTGCTCCTTTCTGTGGTAAGGAGCAGTGGGTAGTCATCATCAGGAAGTTCTGCTGGTGGTCTGTATTCTAATGGTATAAATTTACCCTTTCCCCTGGTAAATTTTTCAGCATGTAATATGGGTGTGCCTGGATGTTTGTTATCTGGACATGGCCACTGAATTCCACCATTCTCTAACCTCTCAAAGCTAATGCCTCCATAGCTTGGGGTGAGCGTGGACATTTCATCCATAATCTGAGATGGATCCTGAAAATCAAAACCCTTTCCTCCCATCTTTTGAGCAATTTGGCAGATAATCTGCCAATCTGGTTTAGACTTGCCGATTGGCTCAACAGCCTTTCTCACTCTCTGTACCCGCCTGTCAGTGTTGGTAAATGTTCCATCACTTTCAGCAAACGATGCACTCGGCAAAACCACATCTGCCAGCTGGGCAGTCTCAGACATGAAAATATCCTGAACAACAAAAAAATCAAGTGTTTCTAAAGATTCCTTGACATGTCGTGCATCAGGATCGCTCAATATCGGGTTTTCACCAATAAGGTAAATGCCCTTTATCTCCTTTTTGTGAGCTGCCTCGAACATCTCAATCAAGGTGAGCCCGATTTCGCGAGGTAAATAGGTACCCCATGCATCCTCAAATTTTTTCCTTATATCTTCATTTACTACTGTCTGATAGCCAGTAAATACATTAGGGAGGGCTCCTAGATCACATGCACCTTGAACATTATTCTGACCTCTTAAAGGATTTACTCCCGTAGATGGTTTCCCAATATTTCCAGTGAGCATTGCCAGATTTGCTGTAGCAATTACATTATCGGTACCATGAGTGTGCTGGGTAATTCCCATTGCATAAAGAATTGTTGAAGGTTTATCAGTAGCATATATCCTTGCTGCCTCAACTATTTTGTCCTTTGGTATCCCGGTGATTTCTTCCACCCTCTCGAGGTCAAATTCTTTCAAGGAGTCCCTGAAGGCATCGAAATTCTCGCATCTGGCTTCAATAAAGTCCTTGTCATAGAGATTTTCATCCACAATGACTCTCATCATTCCCATAAGAAGAGCAACATCGCTGCCAGGATTCTGCTGAAGCCATAGATCAGCATACTGCACCAGCTCTATCTCCCTTGGATTTGCTACAATGAGCTTCGTCCCATTTTTAGACGCATTCTTCACATCCATACCAATTACAGGGTGTGCATCTGTCGTATTGGTGCCTATTGCCAAGATACATTTGGCGTGCTTGATTTCATCTATGCTATTTGTCATTGCACCAGCACCAAAGCTTTGGGCCAAACCAGCTACTGTGGATGCGTGACACAGCCGTGCGCAATGATCAACATTATTAGTGCCGAGCACAACTCGAGCGAACTTCTGAGTCACATAGTTCTCCTCATTGGTACACTTTGCCGAAGAAATGACAGCTACCTCATTCGAATTGTAACTGCCCATCCTCTCAGCAATCAAATCAAGCGCCTCGTCCCAGGTTGCCTCCACAAAGTTTCCGTTTTTTCGGATAAGAGGAAACGTAAGCCGTTCTGGGTGGTGAACATACTCAACTATCCCAAACTTGCCTTTTACACATGCCTGCCCTTGATTTACGGTGCCATCCCCTTTTGGGCTCACTCCAATAATCCGGTCTTTTTTAACAAGGAGTTCTAATTGACACCCGACCCCGCAGTAGGGGCAAGTGGTTAAAACCCGTCTCTCTGCATCACCTTCCCATTTATTAATCCATTCAGTTAATGCTCCTGTTGGGCACACATCAACACATGCCCCGCAAAATTGACACCCAGATTCTTCCAGAGTAGGTGACGTGCTTCCAACCACCACTTTGCCGTTTTGAAAAACAAGGCCGATAGCACTATTACCCCTTACTTCCTGACACGCCCTTACACACCTCGTGCAAGCAATACAGAGATTGTAGTTTCTTTCAAAGAATGGGTCGCTCTTGACTACAGGCAGACCCTTATATTCATAAGCAGGTGTTGACTCATCTACCCCTATATATGCGGCAACTTCCTGTAACTCACACCGATTGTTGTTGGGGCAAAATTCACAACCAGTTATTATAGCAGCCTTTCGTATACTGCCTCTAAAGGGATCACAGTCCTCTTTGCGATCACAGGCAAGGCATACATTGGGGTGTTCACTTAAAATAATTTTCAGGTTCTCCCTGCGTTTTTGTTGAATTTCTTCTGTATTGGTCTGAACAATCATACCATCAGAAACCTCAGTTGTGCAGGAAGTAGCAAGGTCATTCACTCCTTCTACTTTGACTAAACAGAGCTGACAGCCCTCAAACTCAGTCAGAGAATTGTCATTTTTCAGCTCATTTTCACCCCTGTAGACAACAGAATATGGTGTTACGTGCCTTGATGATGGCAAATTAGGGTGAGAACACAATGCTGGGATATAAATGCCAGAACTCCGCGCTGCTTCTAAAACCGTAGTTCCTTTCTCAACTGTAATTGTGGTACCATCAATGGTTACATTTATCTTTTCCATTACCCTCACCTAAAATTATGTTCGAGAATTCATAGCTAAAAAGAGTGTATAAATTAATTGAGCTGTCTATAATATTGACCTTATGAATTGTCAAGGAAATAATAGGTAGTTTTACCCATTTAATAACAGGAATATCCCTATGAAAAAGGCTTCCCCTATTGAAAAGCCATTTTTTGGGTATTTTGCCCTATATGATGTTCATTTTTGATTATTGCCTTCATTCTGTAGAATAATGCCGAGAGGTTGTTTTGTTTGACATGATACATTATGAAGGCCCGCCAATAAAAAAATACCAATGGGCTCATCCTGCCCGCGGTAATGTGCGTATACACCTTAAAAATATTAAAGGAGAAACCTGCCCCCCTCCTGCCACCAGCCGATGATCGAGCCGTATCTTTTAAACTGCACCCCTTCTCTTCGCTCCACCTCTCTGATCCAATCCCCCAATCCTGAGGCATGATGGATAATGAGAGGGATACTATGTTCAGGGAGGATATCAGGGGGAAGAGTATGCAGGCTGAGAACCCTTTGGATATTAGCAGAACTTGCTTCTGTATCCCAAGGGGTAGGGTGGATAAAGCCATGGATGGCACCTTCAGATCTGGCGTATCCCCATACCTGCGGAAATTCCTCCTTTAGCTGCCGCATCAGGTGGATTGCCTGAAGGTTTGTCTCGACGTTCAGCCCTTTATTAAGGTTACGCAGTATCCTATCGTCAAAGGATTCAAACCCCACTGAAGAAAGCAGTATTCGCACCCCTAAAGATTGTGCAAGCATCAGGGCTCTTCGTAAATTTTTCTCACCCCTTAAAAACCAGTCTGCCCTTACGATGAGATTGATCTGTGAGAGCCTTATATCACTGTCTCTGGTGTGCTGTAACAAGCGCGAGAGTCCGGGAATGGGGTTCTCATTGATGAGTTCAAAAGGGATCTTTCTGCCCTCAGCTGTCTCCGGGAGACAGCGGATTTGCTCAACAGCAGTTGCAATATCTAATTGTCCATAAAAGCCTTTATCGACTGCTACGTCACAGAAGCTACACCCTTTTAAGGGAAATTTTACTTTTTGTGTATTGATGCCTTCTATGGGTACGGGGTAGTCTATCTCGACCCATTTCTTCTGTGCTGCATAAGGACACCCTATCTGTTGCAATACTTGCCCGGTAGTTATTGTATGGGAAACAAGTCCCGATTTTCCTATCCTGTATATATTGCTCCAGTGTACTTTTCTTAAGTACTTTTCCTCCCACGTATTTTTTGGGTTTTGGATAATTCTGTTATTTTTACTCACATAGAGCAATCCGGGGGTGTCTTCCCATGCATTTTTATCCAGATGCTGCAAAAGATAGTTAGCCTGTTCTGCCGGCCCGTGCAAAGAGAAGCTGAAATTTGCTGTGAGGCCTTGAAATCGGTAGGGATGCTCCTGCCAATTGTTCTCTCCCAGGTAGTCTACATCGGCCTGGGGCCCTGCCAGGATAGTGAGAGCACCTTCTGCCTTACATTCCTTGGCAAAAGAAAAAAGATCCTCTCGACCACTCAGGGTTGAGAAGCCAATTATTGGCCTTTCCACGCCGAAATAATCAGCGAGAGTGCTCTTGAGAAGGGCTTTATCATCCTCCCGTGCAACAGCTATCACAATACAATCATAGGGCGTATTTTCCTGGATAACAGTAGCGGCCATCTGAGGCCCAAGAAGTCCGTAGGTCTCGCCAGCAAAATAGCTGGCAATAATAGCCATCTTTTTTTTCTCTTTCACACTTACTCCACGTAGTTATACCCCATAAATTTTACTAAGAATAGGAATTAACCTTCTCATAATTCTGTATTTTTTACACATTTTAAGATGAATCTTCAATAAGGTATTTTTCAAGGAGGAGAAAACTTTCGATCCCTTAGAGTGGTGTGCTGCTATGTACTCTCATGTTCCTAACAGGGGGAACATATGGTCAGATACGGAGTTTATCTGCTTATGGCGGAGCTATTACAGCAATGTATCCCGAGGTAAAAGGAGAAAACAAGATCAGGATGAATGGATACCTTGCATCCTGGAACCTGTCGAGAGCCTCCAGGTCGAATGACCGAAAGGGTCAACCAAAGAATACAGAAAGAACTTGGCCAGATTGATCCGCGGATTGATCCAGAAGATCTATGAAGCGGATCCTCTCACCTGTCCAAAGTGCCAGGGAAAGATGAGTCTTATCAGTTTCATTGAAAATAAGGAGGTCATAGAGAAGATACTCAAGCATCTCGGCTTGTGGGACCTAAAACCAAAACCTCCACCCAGGGACAACAAAACAACCATATGTTGTGATGTCTTTTTTCTTGACATACAAGCCTACACCTTCCTATACTTGCCCCACAAAAAAGCGAGTTTTTATCAAAAAATACAACGGCATCTTTAAAGGTAGATAGAGTCTCAACGGATATCGCTGTTGTTAATGCAGCTGACGGATTGACTTTTGTGATCGTTAACTCGGACTGTCAAATAGAAAATCTTCAACCGAAAAGCCATAGGGAGCAGCAATATAAAGAATCTTTTAAATCTCTATTATTGATCCCTTCCAAGGGATTAATGGCTTAGTTTATAAGGATGCCTGAAAAGAAATGCCCTCATCCAATGGGCAAGAAAATATTGTTGCATGGTGATCGATCCACAGAACAGGGGTTCTTGCAGTAGACAAAAAGACGCAGGAGACTGACAGAGAAAGGAGGTGAAAGTTCCTATAATATATGGAGGTATTTAATGTATCCTTAACCAAGTATGGGGAGGTATAAGAGATGAAAAAGAATATTTTTTTGAGATTTGTCGGGCTCGCGGTAATAGCATTATTTATTGGCAGCCTGCTTCCGGTATCTTTAATGGCTGCACCTATCAAGTTAAATTATGCGAACTTTGGACCTGTTGGCACCTTCCTGGATGTCCAGATGGAGAGATGGAAAAAAGAGGTCGAAAAGAGGACCAGTGGAAAGGTCGCCATTAACACATTCCCGGGCGGAAGCCTGCTTG
>Ga0307379_10001402_pt1 | contig 38286 bp, 30 predicted proteins | sample UN2MG_FD_202237 | JGI IMG/M metagenome (GOLD analysis project Ga0307379, IMG submission 202237) | Soil microbial communities from Risofladan, Vaasa, Finland - UN-2 | ecosystem: Environmental > Terrestrial > Soil > Coastal area > Acid sulfate soil | place: Finland: Risofladan, Vaasa | collected...
AGGCTGCTCGCATGGCATGGCTACTGGTTCACATGGCTCCAGAACTACAAGTCCATGATTGTTCCGTAGTCTGCTTGCAGCACGACTAGCTAAAAAAGGCAGTCCCGATTCTCGTCGGGGCTGCCTTCCTGTCCTATCATCCCTCCGTACAATTACCAGTTTTCCGCATTTCCATCTGACCCTCAGCCGCCTTCCGGGCATAATTATACTAAGGGCACACTGCAGATGGTCAATGGTCTATGGCCGATGGTCAATGGGAGAAGGAAACATAGACCATGGACCCTCGACCATTGAACACGAATCCGGAGGGGCGCATGGAGCACATCAAGCTTGACGATATCATTCCGCACACTGGCCAGCCGCGGAAGACATTCTACGAGACCAGCCTGAACGAGCTTGCTCAGTCAATCAAGGAACGCGGGGTCCTCGAGCCGATAGTCGTTCGCCCAAGAGACGGCAAGTACGAAATCGTCATGGGCGAGCGAAGGTTCAGGGCGTCGAAGCTCGCGGGATTGGCCGAAATACCGGCCGTCGTTCGCGAGATGTCCGACGAAGACATGGCCTGTGACTCCCTCCTCGAGAACTTCCAGCGCGAGGACTTGAACCCGGTTGATCGGGCGAAGGCCATCGAGGGCCTGCTGGAGTTCATGACCTGGGAGCAGTGCGCGAAGGCGCTCGGCGTCAGCGAGAGCACCCTACGCCGATATCTCGAGCTCCTGGAATTGCCGGCACAGGTCCAGCGTGCCCTCGTGGAATCATGGGATAAGACTGCTTCGGGCAGTTTTACCGAGGCCCATGCCCGGGTCCTAAAGAGCCTCAACGGAGACCTGGCGACTCAGCTTCGAGTCGTTGGGAAGATCAACGCCGACAACCTCTCCGTCGCCGAAGCCCGCAGGCTCGTCGAGGCAATATGCGAAGTCCCTGCCAAGAAGGAGGCATTCCTGCGCATTCCTCTCCGCGCCACCGAGGAAATCCTCGCCTCCATGGGCAAGGCGAAGAACAAGATAAAGCCCTTCAAACCCCAGACCGCCGATCTCCGTCTGGCTGCCCTCGAGAAAGCGGCCGGCCAGCTCTCGAACCTGATTGATGAGCGGCTGGTTGACTACCTCAAGGAAACTCAGATGAACCAGCTCCTCAGCACGTGCAAGGCTTTGCTGGCGGAGTTGGACGGCCTGAGCGAAAAGGCGCGTTATGCCCTCCAGAAAGGCGACGATGGGTGGAAGGAAGTCTATATCCATTGCCCGATGTGCGGACGCATCGAGTTGATCGGCAGCATGAAATGCGTAGTCTGCGGAACGGTACTTCGCCGATGCCTGGATTGCGGGAACTACGACAAAGTCTACCAGAAGTGCGGCATCTCGGAGTCATACGTTTATATGTCCGACGCTGACTCCCCGGACGACCATTCTCCATCCTACAAGTGCGCAGACTATAAGCCGCGGTTCGACCTGCGCAAGGCAGCGTGACGGATGGGGGTCTTTGGTTTTTGGTTTTGGGTTTTTGGGGCTCTCCCCCCTATAACCTAGAACCTATAACCCAAAACCTAGCCTTTCTTCTTGTACCGTCCCATGATCTGCCCCTGGCCGAGGACGTGCCCTTTCATGGCAGCAAGCACTTGCTGCTTCGTCGCGCCGGGCTGCAGTTCGAGCATCTTGTCCAGGGCATAGAGCTTGAAGTAGTATCTGTGCGTCCCGCTCGGCGGGCAAGGGCCGGTGTAGCCGATCTTCTTTGACCCGTTTACGCCCTGCCTCGTGCCGTTCGTGAGGGTCTTCTCTCGAGGGATGTTCTCTCCAAGCTTCCGCTCAGTCGCCGGGATGTCGTACATCACCCAATGGACGAAAGTCCCCATCGGCGCATCCGGGTCATCTGCGATCAACGCCAGGCTCTTAGTGCCCCGAGGTACTGAGGTCCATGCCAGCGGCGGAGAGATATTCTCCCCGTCACACGTGTACTTCGCCGGGATGAGGCTTCCCTCGTGAAATGCAGTACTGGTCACCTGAATTGCACTCTCCGCCTGAACCGCCAACGCCATCAGTATCACCAAACAGAAGTATTTCATGTTTCCCTCTTATCCTGAAAATCAGATCTTTAATCCAAATATACGCTTGACACCCAGCCGAGCGCAAGGTATAATCACGACGCTTTGCTTGGTACCCAATGAGAATAGCATGGATTGCGATTCTAAGTCTCATGGCAGGTGTGGCCTGCGTGGCTAGCTCCACGATGGAGATCCGGCAGATTCCAGGTCAGGCGGAACTCGGCACCGTCGAGATCCACGGCGTCGGCGCTGGTGATTTCAACCCCCATCTCTGGCAGAAGGGCGGCCTCAACTTCGTTCCCGACGTCCGCTCCCCGATCATCGAGCCGAGAAAGTCAGGTGTCTTTCGCAATATCTACGCTCCTTCGGCAGTCCAGACGGAAGACGGCTGGCGTCTCTTCTATGGCGCTTGGGATGGTGTGCCGACCGGAAATGATCGGATCTACTCGGTAACTACTCGCGATTTCATTGATTTCGACGATCGCCGAATAGAGATCGAGCATGGGGAGTTCGTCCATTGCTGCAATGTGAGCGCCATCCGCCTGCCGACCGGCGAATATCGCCTTATGTGCACGGTCTACCCCGACTCCCGAGATCAGAATAAGCCGGCCCTCTTCACCAGTCCCGACGGCAGATACTGGAACGGCCGGCGAGCGCCGTATCCTGCCCGGAAGGCGGATATCATCTCGATTGAGCGATATCCGCCTTATCCCGACGCCGACATCAATGGGATGAACGTCCTCTTGTACGAGGATGGGCATTATCGCCTCTACTTCAATAACTTCCACGACTTCGGCAAAGTCTACCGGGCGACCTCCGAGGACGGCAAGCACTTCCGGTTCGAAGGGCCGGTCTTGGAAATGGGCTCGGTCGTGAATGACGTGAAGAAGCTCCAGGTCGCTGGCGAGGTCTACTACCTCATGGGCCTCCACATGAACACGCAGAAACTCTGGTACAGCCTCTCGAATGATGGAATTCATTTCAACCCGGCAAGAGAGCTTGCTGCAAACCTGGGGGACAAAGACCGCTATATCGTTGCCGTCGGTTGGGTGGTGAAGGATCAGCGGGTTCTTGGATTTCTCTATGGGGCAGGGGAAGTCCCCAGCCTGGATAGAAATCGGATATTCGCACGGTGGCTTCAGAAGAAAGTCGCATTCATTGCAGATGACGGCACGCGCTACGAGCCGGCGGCCGCTCTTGGGCCTGATCGTCAGATAATCGCAGTTCCGAAAGACAAAGAGGTCAAGGGTGATTTCGTCGTGTATGCGGAAGATGGCTCTACCGAGTTGTTGAAGTGCGCAGGCACGCTCACTTCTGGAGCGATTTTCGAGGTTGCAGGAGTATAGGCGCTTGCCGGCATTTTTGCCTGTTTTCCGTCTAACTGTTGACAAGGTGGTGAAAACCGATTATAATCTATCTTAAGCATGTGACAAGCGCAGGCTTCATTATGCCCTCTTACAGCTTGCGCCGGGACATCTAAGTAAGCATGGGCAAGCATCCCAAGCGTTTTTTGGCTATGGGATGTTTAGGCTTGTGTCAGGTTGTGGTACTATCGAACAAACGGGCATTTGCTCGTGAAACGGACTTGGGCAGGAGGAACCCATGCACACAAGGATTAGTGTTTTCGCGGCGTTATTCTTAGTCCTCGCCGTCTTGCTGTCTATGCCCCTGGCAGCCCAGGAGCCGCTGCGTGGATTGGTCGTGGACAGAGGATCTGACGCCCTCTGGCTCGGCTTTCCTTCAGCAGCCCAAAAAGGCATGGTTTTCAACGTAATGCTCGTTCCCGGCAGCAAAGTGATCGCCCGGGCCAAGATTCTGGAGGCCACGCCGGACGCTCCCTATGTCGCGAAGGCGAGCTTCACCATGCTTGACAAGAAGGCTTTCATACCCATAGGGGCCTATGTGGAAGCAACAAACTTGGCAGTTGCGGATAGGGATAAGGAGCCTGGGTATAAGGCCGTGACCTTAGGTCCCAAGGGGCCGAATCCACTTAGCCTGCAGGCAGGCGTGTTTTTCCCGAGCAGCGATGAGCTGAGTGAAGAGACCGACCAGGCCTGGCCTGCGTTGCAGTTGAACTACAGGCTGTGCAAGTCCGAATCAACCGAGGTCAGCCTGGGGGTGGCCCACTACAGGAAGCGTGGCACATTCCCCTTCGGCATGGTCACCGGCCTGCGTAATCTCCAGGTGATCCCGGTAACCATAGACGTCAAGTTCAGGATGTCCGAGGATGCGAAGAAGGGCTGGTACGGAAAAGTAGGCGCGGGCGCATTCATTGCCAATGATCGGCGTGCTATTCCCGCCGTATCGGATGAGACGGTGCATAGCACTACCATAGGCTGGCAGGCCGCCCTGGGGTATGAGAATAAGCGCGGCCGCTCAGCTCAGTTAGGTTATATTGATGCCCGACACAGGGATTTCAAGGGCGTCACTTTCACTTTGGGAGCGAGGTTCTAGCTCCCAAACCCTTGCTTGCTATACAGATCAGGGAGAGCACTGTAATTCAGAGAGGAGGTGAGCGATAATGATAGAGAGGATCAAGGGCCTGATCAAGGATGAGGAAGGGGCAACCATGGTTGAATACGCGCTCATGCTGGCGTTGATCGCGGTGGTCTGCATTGCAACAGTTACTATAATTGGTACCAATGCGAAGGCGAAGTTCCAGAACACCGCCGATGCTTTGACGCCGTAAGAGGCTCCTTCCGGTTCGGTTCTGCGCCCTGGTATTCCAAGGCGCAGGACCGAATCATCATTGGAAAATGTTGTTGCCGACAATACATACGATCGTTCTGGCGGTATTGACAGTTCTGTTAGGCGTTGCGCTCTACACGGATCTGCGATACGGCAAGATATATAACAAGCTTACCCTTCCATGTATTGCCGCAGGCTTGGCGCTCGGCTTTGCCGGCGGCGGCATTTCGGGACTGCTGCAGAGCCTGGCAGGAATCGGATTGGTGTTGGCTTTGTACCTGATACTTGCTCCAAAAGCAGGGGTGGGTGGAGGAGACGCAAAGCTTATGATGGCTGTGGCTTCACTTGTGGGCTTCAAGCTTGCAGTGTGGAGCATGCTGTTTTCCGCCGTGATTGGCGGCGTCTTAGCGCTGGTCATGATGGCCAGGTACCGGGCAATGCTTTCGACAACAAAAAACTTGGCGACAAACCTGTATCTTAGTTTGGCCCTGAGAGTGCCGACAGAGCTCTCGAGTGGTTCAAAAGGGATGAAGGTTCGCTATAGCCCGGCGATAGCCTTGGGGACACTTTTGGTCCTGCTGCTCAAGCAGTAGTGTGGGATTGCAGGGGGTACACAGGCAGTGAGCGAAAGAATATGCCGATTAGTAAGGGAGTTGCTCCGAGACGAATCCGGGGCAACCATGGTCGAATACGCGATAATGGCGGGCTTCATCGCCGCCGTCTGTGCGCTGGCAGTCTCGATAATCGGCTTGAAGGTGAACGGTTACTTTACTGATGCCAGGGATGGGTTTAATTGATAGGCGGTACCTGAAGGAGGAGGTGAGTGCCGTGAGAACAATCATACGCAATCAGCGCGGAGCAGCCCTCGTTGAGTTCGCGATTGTTGTGCTCCTTCTTTTCACTCTGCTCTTTGGCATCATAGAGTTCGGCCTTATCATCAAGGACTATCTTACTGTGAGTCAGGCGGCCAGAGAGGGAGCAAGGTGCGCGTCCCTTAGAGGCGATATAAATGCGGTCACTGAGAGGGTGAGGAACAGCGCACCCGGCTTCAGCCAGGACCAGATAGATGCAATGACGGTCGCCGCCTGGTACAGGGTTCAGGCTCCAAATGGAAACTGGGGAAACTGGACGAGTGGGTTGCCGGCCGCTGGCGACGCAAGTATCGAAGGCAAGGAAGTTCAGTTGAGGGTGAAAGTCACCTATCCCCATCCGACGATTACAGGCTCGTTTTTCGGCCTTGGAAGCACTATAATGCTATCAGGTAACATGGTATGGAGAAGGGAAGGCATGCCGCCTCCCGCCACATAAGAAAGGAGCGGTCTGGAGATGCAAAACTTGAGAAAAGCAGTTCAAAACGAATGCGGGGCCGTTCTGGTCCTCTCGGTCATTCTCATGGTAGTGCTTCTGGGCATGGCCGCACTGGCAATTGATGTTGGTCAACTGTATCTGGCCCGACAGCGGGCGCAGAACGTTTGTGATGCCGCCGCCCTGGCCGGCGGCCGTCATCTGACAGGTGATGAATCATGCACGTGGGCGAATGGGAAGCCGACGAAAGCCGCAACAGATTGCAGGAGCGCGAACAACACCGAAGTGCCCTCCTGGCAAGTGAACGGATTTACCGTCGAGTTTCCAACGACAGTAACGTTCGACAACGGAACAACAGCCACTTGTGATCTGGGAGACGCGATCAAAGTAACCGGCTACGTCCATGTAGACTATGCCTTCGCCCGGATATTCGGCTTGGTGTCAAAGGACGTGCATGCATCGGCAACCGCTCTTCTCGGTCCGGCGCAAACGATGTATTTTGTAGATCCCTTAGGGGTGACACCGGCAATAGAAGGATGCAGCCAGGGACAACCGTATGACGTTGGTCCGGTCGAGCAATGGCAGGATTCAATGGCAAATGATCCAGGCAACTGGCTCATGCTCAGGCTTGGCAACGACAGCGGCATGGCCGATTACGTGGACAGGCTGCGTATGCAATCCGACCCTACCCCCATCTCCGTTGGAGACACGATCTCCACACAGCCAGGAGGTTCCGGTGGAAGTGGCACGGGCCAGAGCAGTACATATAAGGCTCTCGTTGGTGAGTTTCATCCCGATGGAAGTGTAAAGGAGCCGGGGCGGATTTTGCTTGAGCCAGACACACGATTCCAGGCCTCTCACTTAGATGCCGACGGCGATGGCTATGACGAGTACTACCGGACAGCGTACAATCCCACCGCCTGGAGTACCTGGGAGTCCACGGTAAATGCTTATGGCTTGCATCCGGGCAGTAACCGGATCCTCATTCTGCCGATAATAGATCCTGAAGGACTTGCCGGCCAATCGGAGACCCAGGTATTGGGATTTGCTGCTTTCTTTGTGGAGAGAGTTTGGGACGGAGTGTCAGGAGAGATTGATCCGGCGAGTGGAAGCCCTATTCACGGAATAGGACAAATACAAGGCCGATTTATTCAGGCTATCACTTCGGGAAGCGCAAGCGTTGGATGGGTATTTGAAGGTACGGAGCTCGTCGGGAAAGACTCCGTTCGTGACCTGTACTTGATATCATAGGGTCTCATCGCAGTTCCTAAAAGGAGGTTAGGGTTTTATGAGACAGATTACAAAAGGCAAGGTACTTGCCTTGGCACTTGTATTGGGGGCAGTGACGGCGTTCCTGGTTTACTATTACATGGCAAAACAGGAACGAATGGCACGCCTGAATACCCCAATAGTAGTTGCTGAGAAAGAGATTCCCAGAGGCACGGTGATCTCTGAGGAAATGCTGCGGGTTGCCAGCGTACCAAGGGACGCTGCGCAGACCGGCGCCGCGACAGCCACCGAGAAGGTTGTCGGCAGGGTTGCGAATGACCGGTTTGGCCCTGGCGATCCCATAGTACTCAGTGGTATCGTGCAAGGGGGCTTCCCTAACATCGTCCCGCCATTCATGCGTGCGGTTACTGTTGCCCTCGATCCCATCATCGGTGTTGGCGGTTTCCTGAAGCCGGGCGACCATGTGGATGTAGTCGCCACCTTCAATGTCAACAACGGCACGGTAACAAAGACGGTCTTGCAGAATGTGTTACTGCTCGCCGCCGGCGCCGAAATAGTGGCCGCAGAGGGGAAGAAGGGCGACAAGCCGGTAACCCAGCCCAACGCGACGCTGGCAGTCATGCCGACTGACGCCGAGAAACTGATATTGGCAGAATCCAAGGGCAAGCTCAGGCTCACCCTCCGCCGGCCCGACGACGTGTCGTTTGTGGCCACACGCGGAGTGACCGGCCGGTCACTTATCGGCTCGGTGCCGCCAGATGCGCCTCAGCAGCAGACAGCGGCATATAATCCTTATCCAAACCAGCCGGCGCGGCCGGCAGCGACAACTACCATCGCTCCCTTTATTCCGGCTGTTTCCAGCACTGGCGGGGGGCTGGAGTTGCCTAAGGAAAAGACGGTCATGGTCATCCGAGGGACGAAGGTAGAGGAAGCCGTCGTCCAGGAGTAGTCCGCCTTCGCCAAGGTAGGCATACTCGAATTCGTTTCGAAAGGAGGGCTGGGGTCCGGTCAAGTTTTCCAACGGATCCTTAATCAATGAAAACCGCGAGCAGGTTCATGAAAATCGGACTGATTTTGATTATCACAGTCGCCCTTTGGCCGGGGGTCTCTCAAGCGATCACCTTGCCAACGGATAAGCACTTTGTGGTGGGCGATACCGAGATTATCGAATGCAAAGACCTTACAAGGGTGGCGGTCGGCGATCCAATAGTCGCCGATGTCGCGCCTCTATCCTCCAGCGAGGTCCTGGTCAATGCAAAGTCGCCCGGCAAGACAGTGCTGTACGTCTGGGATTCCAGCGGCCGGCGAGTCTTCAATATCACCGTGCAGAGTCCCATACCCGAGATAGAAGCGCTATGTGCCATGATTCAGGACCAGTTGAATGATCCCAGAGTAACCGTCAAGGTTGTCGGCGACAGCCTTGTCCTTGAGGGGTCTGTTGCAAAGGCCGCTGACTCCAGTCGCGCGGAAGCCATAGCGAAGGCCGTGTTGAGCTCCAGCACACTGCCGTCGTCGGCAGGTGGTGTTTACACGGTAGCTAATACAAGTGCCGACAAGGTGAAGGTCGTCAACCTTGTCAGGGTCGAGGTCCCTGCCGACGAAGTCACTCCCGAAGTCATGGAGTCCGCCAATGTCCTCAAGCAGGCGCTCAACAATCCCAACCTCGCAGTCCGCGCACTGCCGGGCGGGATGATCATAGTCGAGGGCAAGGTAGGCACTCAGGCCCAACTCGATAGGATAGCAACCATGATTCAGGGTTGGCAAGGGCCTGCCGGCGCTGCTGTGCCCGGCGGCGATGTCGCTGGGGCCGTGCAGATAATCAATGCGGTCGCGGTTGACAGCTCTGTTGCTCGGCAGATCGTCGTGCGAGCGCAGGTCGTTGACATAAACAGGACGGCGCTCAAGGATTTCGGAGTAGACTGGGGCCGAGTCGTATTCGAGAAAAGCGATGTTCCAGGCGTAACAGCTACAGCCAGCGTCCAGGATCAGCCGTTCCTGATAGGCCAGTCGCAGTTCGGTCCCATGGATCTCTTCGGCGGAGGCAAGATAGAGCGGTTCGATCCCATAGGCGCCAGAATCCGAGCCCTGCAAGAGCAGAACAAGGCTAAAGTCCTCTCCGAACCGAATCTTACCGTTCTGGACGGGCGCGAAGCCAGCATACTGGTAGGCGGCGAGCTCCCCATCCCGGTCGTGCAGTCCGCGCAGATCGGCGCAGCGGCAAGTGTCAGCATTGTCTTCAAGGAATTCGGCGTTCGATTGAAGATGCTCCCGGTCATAACTAGCGAAAACACGCTCCAGTTAACCGTAATGCCGGAGGTCAGCTCTCTGGACTTTGCAAATGGCGTGGTTTTCAGCGGATTTGCGATTCCAGCGTTCCGAACCAGGAGAGCCGAAACGACGGTGAACATCAGAGATGGTCAGTCATTGATCATCGGCGGACTCCTGCAGAACGAACAATCGAAGCTGGTGAGGCAGATCCCCATCCTTGGCGACATCCCGATCATCGGCGAGTTGTTTAAGACTCGGAGCTTTACCAATAACGAAACAGAGTTGGTGATCATCGTGACACCGCAGATAGTCAATCCCACCGCCAATCCTACATAGGATGGTGAGGCAGTACTCAGGGCGAGAGGCAGTGTGAATGGCAGTACGGATACTTATTGCTGAAGGAGACATCGAGCAGCGGAACGCAATTCGGGAAACAGTCAAGTTGGCCGGCGATTGCGAGATTCTCGGGTTCGCCAGGGATGGCCGAGAGGCCGTCCAGATGGCCTTACAGCTTACGCCCGACATAGCCTTGTTGTCGTACGATCTGCCTGGCATGAAAGGGCCTGAGGCTTGCCAGATCCTAAGCAGACTTGCACCGGAGATCATGCCTGTGCTAGTGGCGGACTCCAAGTCTCATGAGCAGTTCGAAAACGCGTTGCGTGCCGGCGCTAGAGGCTTCCTGACTCGACCGGTGAACGTTCGTCAGTTGAATACATTGATCGGCGAACTCACGGCGATCAAGGATAGGATGAATTCTTCAGAGATTGAGGATTGGGGTGATCCCAGCAGGCATCCCAAAGTGATCACCGTAACCGGTGCTAAGGGTGGAGTAGGTAAGAGCACGTTGGCCGCGAATCTGGCGGTGGCGTTGGCAGCTGATCTGCCGCATAAGGTGGCCCTCATTGACCTTCACCCGCAGTTTGGGGACATACCTACCATGTTCAACGTGGTTCCCAAAGGCACCATGGCGGATATGGCTCCATTGGTGAAGGACCTTGATGCCGACATAGTAGCCAACTACCTTACCAAGCACTCGTCCGGGGTAGATATTCTCGTTTCGTCAACAGAGCCTCTGCCCTTCGGCACGGTTGGGGTTGATTGTTTGGATCCCGTACTCCATATCTTGAAGGAGAACTACCGCTATATCGTGATGGACGTGCCGCCAATACTTCACGAGGTAACTCTCCATGCGATGTCGAGTTCTTCGGTAATCTTTCTAGTGGCAAACCTGTATGACTTGACTACCGCCACGGATACTAAGAAGCTGTATGACGCCTTGCTTAATGACCACATACCGGCCAAGTACATCTGGATTGTGTTGAACCGAGTGTCAAAAGCGAATAAGCTGAAATCGGCGGATATCCTGAAAATGTTCAACGGAAGCGTCAAGACTACAATACCAAACGACTCGCGGCTCGTGAATGCGGTGAACCAGGGCATTCCCATCATGCTGACTCCTGGAGATACGCCGCTCAAACGCAGCATCAGGCACTTGGCAAGTTTGGTCGGCGATCTCCCCAAACAGCAGGGGCAGGACATATCTACTTCCATGCAATCGGATGAAAGAGGTGCGGTTTGAAAGCGTTCGACAGAGTAAAGTCTGGACCTGAAGAGCCTCATGTGTTTGACAATCTTCGTGAGATGATGTTTCTGAAAGATCGCATTCATCAGAAGCTGATGGATGACATTGATCCCGCGAATCTCGGCCAGTTGAGTCGTCAGCAGATGAGCCGTGAGATTCAGGGGGTTGCCTCCGTCATTCTCGCGGAGGAGGGGATAGCCCTACCGGTCAGGTATAGGGAGCAGATCACGAGTGACGTGCTGGACGAGATCCTCGGATATGGGCCTATCCAGCCACTGCTTGATGATCCGACTATTACCGAGATCATGGTCAACCGCCCTGACCAGGTCTACGCGGAACGAGGCGGCAAGATATTCCTCACTGATAAGACCTTCCGCGATGATTCCCATATCATGCGGATTATCGAAAAGATCATCATGCCGCTGGGGCGGCGAGTGGATGAGAGTTCACCAATGGTTGACGCGAGACTGCCCGACGGTTCTCGTGTGAACGCAATTGTCCCTCCCCTCGCAGTAAAAGGCCCTGTGCTTACCGTCCGCAAGTTCTCCCGTGAGCCTCTTACGGTTGACGATCTCATAAACTTCGGCACTCTCACGCCCGAGATGGCCGAGTTTCTCAGTGCCTGTGTGCGGGCCAGGCTGAACATGATGGTATCCGGCGGAACTGGCAGTGGGAAGACCACAACGCTAAACGTGCTTACCTCTTTTGTACCAAATGACGAACGAGTAGTCACCATCGAAGATGCAGCCGAGCTGCGGCTCATGCAAGACCATGTCGTGAGTCTGGAAAGCAAGCCTCCTAACCTGGAAGGCAAGGGCGAGATAACTATCCGAATGTTGGTTAGAAATGCCCTCAGGATGCGTCCTGACAGAATCATCGTTGGCGAGGTGAGGGGCGGCGAAGCTCTCGATATGCTGCAGGCCATGAATACCGGCCATGATGGTTCGCTGAGCACCGCCCATACCAACAGCCCAAGAGACACTCTATCCAGACTGGAAACGATGACCCTGATGGCTGGCACTGACCTCCCATCCAGAGCGATTCGTGAGCAGATAGCTGCGGCAATTCACGTCATAATCCATCAGGCGAGACTTCGAGATGGAAGCCGCAAGGTCACTCATATCACCGAAGTCCAGGGGATGGAAGGTGAGGTCATCGTGTTGCAGGATCTATTCCTCTACGATCAACGAGGGGTGGACCAGAAAGGCAAGGTTATCGGCAAGCACAGGGCCACGTCTCTCAGGCCTAAGCTTGTGGACCGCCTGGCTCAACAAGGCATAGAGTTTCCTGCTCCGATTTCTGAAACGAGGTGAACTTGATGGCAATCATGTGGGCGGCAATCTCATTCGTAGGCGTCCTTGCTCTTGTGGCCATTGTCACCTCAATGGCAGGTGCCGGCAACCGGAATACGAGCGCCCGGTTGCAGCAGCTTGTCACCCCTGCACACCATCCGACCCCTGATGAAACGGAAGGCTCGCAGGATCACATGCCGACGATCACCAAGTTGCTTAGCGGCCGCGAGATCAACGATCGGCTTGCTACTGCAATTGCGGCTGCCGGACTTCGTCTTCGTCCAGGCGAGTTCGTCGGTATCGTGGCTTTCTCGGTTGTGTTCTTCCAGATCATAGCCCTCGCCATCGGCAAGCAGATTATCTTGAACGCCACAGCGGCTGTCATCGCGATTGGGATACCTATAGTCGTTCTGAAGATGCTGCAGAACAAGCGCCGGGCGGCTTTTGAACTCCAGCTTGTGGATGCCCTCATGATGATAGCTTCTTCGCTGCGATCCGGTTTCAGTTTCCTTCGCGGCATGCAGGTGGTCGCACAGGAGATGCCTGAGCCGATTTCGCAGGAGTTCGAGCGCGTCATCAATGAAGTCGGAGTTGGTCGAGGAATGGAGGAGGCGCTCCGGAACATGGTGGCCCGGATGAATAGCTATGACCTGGATCTGGTAGTGACCGCCATATTGATCCAGCTTCAGGTCGGTGGAAACCTGGCCGAGATGCTTGAGATCATTGCTGGCACCATAAGGGAGAGACTTCGCATTTACGGCGAAATGAGAGTATTGACCGCAGAGGGCAGGCTTTCCGGATGGGTGTTGGTAGCGATTCCGGTCTTTCTGGGCGTTGTACTGACGATTGTGAACAGATCATATATGTCGTTTCTGTTTGAGGAGCCGCTGGGTCACTACTTCATCGCCGGGGCGGTTATCTTGCAGATCATCGGCGGTCTGGCAATCAAAAGGATGCTTGTACTGGACGCATAAGGAGGGCGAACTGCGGTGTTACTAGCAATTTCTATATGTGCAGCGGGCACTGTTCTACTGTTCATAATTGGCATAGCCATGAAGTCCCAGCGTGCCATTATTCAGGAGCGAATGTCACAGCACTCCGAGTCCATCGCCCCCAATACCTCCAGCGAAGCCGACCTGGCGCTCCCATTCCGTGAGAGAGTGGTACTCCCACTTCTTGGGAAGCTTGCCGACATTGCTCTTCGTTCTACCCCATCCGGGGCCATCCAGGCAGCAGAAGCCAGACTTGATGCAGCAGGCAGGCCTTGGAGGCTGGGAGGGAAGGAGTTTATCGGCCTGAAAGTCCTATTCGTCGGCCTGTTCTTGCTCCTCGCAATCGGCGTCACAAAGGCGGTCGATATGGGGTTCCTTCTAAGAGTTGTACTGTTCGTTCTCCTTGTCGCCATAGGTCTGCTTCTCCCGGAAGCAGCCCTCAGCAACCTTATAGCAGGCAGGCAGTCCGCCATTCGAAAGGCACTACCTGATACCCTCGATCTGCTTCTGGTCAGCGTGGAAGCCGGACTTAGCCTGGATGGAGCTATTCAGAAAGTGGTCGAGAAGCTCCATAACCCTCTTTCCGAAGAGATGACATTCGCTCTCCAGGAAATGCAGCTTGGCAAGAGGCGAGCCGAAGCGCTAAGGAATATGGCAGACCGGACAGGGGTAAGCGAACTTAGCGCCTTTGTTGCCGCCGTAATTCAGGCTGATCAGCTTGGGGGCGGTATTTCACGAGTTCTTCACGTGCAGTCGGAAACGCTGCGTACGCAAAGGGGCTTACGTGCCCGGGAAGCCGCCTCCAAACTGCCTGTGAAGATGCTGGTGCCGCTGGTCTTATGCATCTTCCCATCGCTGTTTGTCGTGGTGCTTTCGCCGGGAGCAGTGCGGATCTACCGAGCCCTCAACATCATCTCCAAGTAACTGCCCTCAGGGTTTCCGCCGGAATTTGTCTGCTCGCGGCAACTCTGTCGTTTCCTCGCCCTCGTCAGTTTCGGCAAGCTGTTCGAGGTCGGGCGCAGGTCAGGCGGCTACTAGTATGTCTTTCTGGCTGCTATTCCTGATCTCAGTCGTAGCCGGCTTCATCGGCGCAATGAGCGGCATGGGCGGTGGAGTCATCCTCATCCCGGCGCTCACGCTCCTCGGCGTTGACATCAAACACGCCATCGCCGTCAGCATCGTCTCGGTCATCGCCACGTCCAGCGGCTCGGCGTCCGCTTATGTCCGCGAGCACATCACCAATCTGAAGGTCGGCATGTTCCTCGAGATGTTCACGATCATCGGAGCGCTGGTCGGCGCATCCATCACTCTCGTGTCCGGTCACCGAATACTGTTCATTCTCTTTGGGATTGTGCTCCTGGCATCATGGTTGACCCTCTTCTTCGAACGCCGGCATGAATGGCGGCCTGCTGCTCGTCAGGACGCCGTCTCCCGATGGCTCGAACTTGAGGGCAGCTACTATGACGAGGCTATTCGTGAGACCATTAACTACCGGGGAGTGCGCGCCTACTTCGGCGGCCCCCTCATGTTCATGGCCGGATTGATCGCCGGCCTGCTGGGAATAGGAGCGGGCGCGCTCAAAGTCCTCATCCACGACCTGGTGATGAAGCTGCCGCCGAAGGTATCCACTACCACGAGCAACCTGATCATCGGCGTCACGGCCCTCGCCGGAACGAGCGTCTACCTGTCCGCAGGTCTCATTAATCCCGGCATGGCAGCGCCCGTCATCCTGGGGGTTCTGGGTGGAGCGCTCATGGGCACGCGGGTTCTCGTTCGCCTGACCAATCAGGCCGTCCGTTACTTCTTCATGGTGGTGCTCTTCATACTTGGCGTGCAAATGATCGTTCGCGGCATCATGGGAGTCGGCTGATGCGGACGCATTCATTCGATATGGAAAAGTTAGTCGGCTACATACTCGTGATCGGCGTGCTGTTGAGCATAGCGCTCATAACCGCGGGCCTGGCATGGGGTTGGGTGGAGACCGGCACATTAGGCGCGCATTATACGGTTTCCGGCATGACGCTCTCCACGTTTCTGATCAGCAACCTTCGCCAACTGACCACAGCCTTCACTTATGTACTTCTGATAAACCTCGGCATAGCCGCCCTTATGCTCACTCCCTTCGTCAGGGTGCTGGCGTCGGTGCTCTATTTCGCCTTTGCGGAGCATAACTGGAAGTACACCGCGTTCACAGCCTTCGTTCTCGCCGTTCTGACCTACAGCCTGTTCCTTCGCTGATCACGACTTAGTTTCCTTAGGAGGCGGCTCAGAAAGCGGCGCCGGCTCCACGACCTCCGATTCCTTCTTAACCACCTGTCTCGCGGCTGCTCGCTGTCTGCCCCTCGGGCCGTCTCCTCCCAATTGAGACATAGCGACTTTCTGTCCCGGCATGCCTAAGTAACCCATCAACGATGCCGCCAATCCCTCGATGGCCCCCGAGCCTCCCCCGCCACCCGCGACAAGGATTTCAGGCACGATCTTGATTCCCTTCTCTGCCAGCGCATTGATGGAGTTGACCAAGGCGGTCGGCGTCTGACCCAAGGCCTTTACCTGCTCCTCATACGCCTTGGCCCGTGCCAGTCCAACCGCTTCAACCTCGGCGCCTTTGGCCTTGCCGGTCTCCCGGATGAAAGTTGCTTCACCATCAGCCTCAGCTTTTCGGGCATTAGCCTTGTTGGTGAAGATGTCAACGTTGACGGCCGATTTCGCCAACTCCGACTGCATATCGGCCGTACCTTTGGCCTGCTCCATGGAGATTCTCTCCTGCTGCGATGCCCTCTGCTTCTGAAGGGTTTCGATTTGCTGGTTGGCGATCTCTCTCTGGGTCAAAACCTCCACCAGGGTAGGTGGCAGGACGACATCCTGAATAAAGACGCCCTTGGTCTCGACCTGATATTGGGCGATTTGTTGGCTGATCAACTCACAAGCGTCCTGCTGCACTCTATCGCGGGACTGGATGAAGTCAACCGCCGGCATACTCTGGAGTTTATTTCGGAAGTAGTTGCCCACCACTGCCTGGAGGACTTCGTCAACCAGGTTCTGCATCGTCCCCACGCTGGAGATGACCTTGGGCGCTTTAGTATCCGGAACATGAATCTGAACCTGCAAGTCGAGCGTAAAGATAAAGCCTTCCCTGCTCTTGGCCTCGATCGATGCGAGCCGGGCATCCAGCCTGTGGGCCGAAGAGATCACTTCCGCCCAGTTCAGGGTGAGGATGAGTGTAGGCACGATCTCTGCCTGGTAACAGCGAGGGTTAATGGGGTATTTGCCGGTTCTCAGGGGTTCTTGCCAAATCCCCCGATGGCCCGGCCGTACGAGACTCCCGAACTTGAAGTCCGGACCCGAGGTGTCTTCCGTCGCCAACCCCACATAGGCCTTCATGACGGCAACTTGCCCCTGCTCGACAACGAGCATCGGCACTAACTCAACGCTTACAAGGAATGGATTGAGGGCGAAAGCGCCATACAACAACGGATCGTGCTGCAGGCCAATCCTCCCCCCGTGGTCCAGGAACGCCTGCAAGTCCTGATAGTTGTTGTGGAGATCATTCTTACTTCCCAACACAGCCTCGATGAGGGTTGAGTCTTGAACGTCCTCCTTTTCACGGGCGGCAACATCAGTGAAGCCACCCAGGCGGCTGGCAATGGCTCCTTCGGGCAAAGGTTCGCCTTCATACGTGGTGACTATGCCCACCATGTCTACAATCTCATTCTCAGGGCCGACGGTCACAGGCTGGATGCGCACCAATTCTAATCTTTCCGGCGCCAGGCCGAAATTAGCTGGGCCAAGCACTCCCTGGACGTTTTGCAGCTCCGGGCTGACAGGCACGCCATAGACCTGACGTTTGGTGATCACCAGGAAGCCAACCGGATGTATGGGTAGCAGTGATCCGGGCGGCAGAACCGGTCGTTGAACACCTTTTTGTCCGCCGTTTTCGACAAAACTCCGCAGATCGTTGAAGTTGCCGAATGCCTCGTTGTATACCGCCGACTTGGCGCCTATCGGCAGCGGACGTCCAGCCTGGGCCACGACAACCCCAATCTCCCCGGCGGGTACTTCTACCCACGGGAACTTCCCCACCTTGTAGATGATCCACAGCTTGAACCTAAAGCCGGGCATTAGCAAGTCGGCCTGGAAGCCGGCCTCCCCATTGAATGCGATGGGATTGTCTTCCGAAAGTTTTCGGAAGCCGAAGCGCTTCATCACCAGGCCGATTTCCGTCGGGCCGATGATCCTGATTGACGGTAGGACGATTATCGCCAGCGCCAATATGATGTAGCCTGCGAGCGAAAGGGAAGCGGGATTCATTGGTTCTCCTCCAGACCGGGATTCTACCTCTACTGACACCCATCTTCGCCAAAAGTTGCGCTTTTACCTCCAGCGGGTATTAACGTTATTGATGGAGGTACCACTATGAGAGCGATGTGGTCTGGGGCCGTCAGTTTCGGCCTGGTCAATATCCCCGTTCGCCTGTACAGCGGCACGGGCGGCGAAACCAAACTTGAATTCGATCTCCTTCACGAGAAGGACAAGTCGCCGATCCGCTTTGCCAGGATCTGCAAGCTGGAGGGCGAGGAAGTCCCGTACCAGGAACTCGTCAAGGGCTATGAATACTCGGACGGCGAGTACGTCATCATGACCAACGAGGACTTCCGAAAAGCGGATGTCACCAAAACTCGCGCCATCCAGATTATGGATTTCGTGAAGGAAACGGAGATTGATGACATATTCTTCGAAAAGCCGTATTTCCTCGAGCCGGACAAGGGCGCGGCGAAGCCGTATGCGCTGCTCAGGGAGGCGCTGAGGCAGTCGGGCATGGTCGGGATAGCCAGTTTTGTCCTCAGGAATCGAGAGCACATTGCCGCAATCCGGCCATCAGGCGATGTGCTGATGCTCGACCAACTACGGTACGCAAGCGAGATTCGGAGTCCTGAGGGTCTCAAGCTGCCTGAGGCTGTGGACATAGACAAGCGGGAATTGGACCTCGCCTTGGCGCTTGTCAATCAGCTTACCGATAAGTGGCAGCCGGAGAAATACCACGATACTTATACTGAGGAGCTTCGGCGCATAATCGAGGAGAAGGCGCAAGGCAGGGTTCCCGCACCGAAGGGTGAAGAGCCGAAGCCGACCGAGGTCATCAATCTGATGGATGTCCTCAAGAAGAGCCTCGAGCAGACAAAGGAGAAGGCCGCATAGATGGCGCTGAAGGAATACAAGGAGAAGCGGGATTTCGAGCGATCCCCCGAACCGAAAGGAGAAGTGAAGCAATCGGCGGGGCCGCTGGAATTTGTCGTCCAGAAGCACCAGGCCTCACATCTTCACTACGACCTCCGGCTCGAGCTCGGCGGCGTCCTGAAGAGCTGGGCCATCCCGAAAGGGCCGTCCCTCAAGCCCGGCGAGAAGCACCTTGCCCAGATGGTGGAGGACCATCCGCTCGATTACATGAACTTCGAGGGGATCATCCCCGAGGGCAACTACGGCGCAGGAACGGTCATGATCTGGGACAAGGGGACTTACTGCTCGAAGGAGACGTGCGACCGCGAGGACAACGAGAGTATCTTCGCCGAGGAACTCGAGAAAGGGCATCTCAGCTTCATCCTCAACGGCGAGAAGCTCAAGGGCCGATTCGCCCTCGCCAGGATCAGGAAATCCGATGACCAGAACGCCTGGCTCCTTATCAAGGCCAACGACGAGTTCGCCTCCGACGAGGACGTGACGAAGCAAGACCACTCGGCGGAAACGGGCAGGAGCATGGGGGAGATCAAAGAGCAAGCCTCTAAGGCCGGGGAGGTCTGGGCATCATCTTCCGACAAGCTCGAAGGCATTGATCTCAGTGACGCCCCCGAAGCCCTCATGCCGCATAGAGTCCGACCCATGCTCGCCACGTTGGTGGATGAAGCATTCGATCGCAAAAACTGGATCTTCGAGATCAAGTGGGACGGCTATCGCGGGATCGCCGAAGTCGGTCGCGGGTCAGTAAGGCTCTACTCGCGCAATCTCCTCTCCTTCAACGAGCGATTCCCTGCCATTGTCGAGGAGTTGCCCCAGATCGGGGTCGAGGCCGTCCTCGACGGCGAGATAGTCGTCGTGGACGAGACCGGCGTCTCCCAGTTCCAGCTCTTGCAGAAGTATCTCCGCAACCGCCAGGGCCGCCTGGTGTACTACGTGTTCGACATCCTCTGGCTCGAGGGCCATGATCTGATGGGCCTTCCGCTCACCAGGCGTAAGGAGATTCTAACGAAGGTCCTCCCGCCGAACCTGACCTACATCAAGTACAGCGACTACATCGAGGAGCAGGGGACTGCGCTCTTCCGGCAGGCATTGGAACGCAGGCTGGAGGGGGTTGTCGCCAAGAAGGCGGACAGTCCTTATCGGCCCGGCATTCGCGGTCGTGACTGGCTGAAGATGAGGGTCTCACTTCGGCAGGAGATGGTCATCGGCGGCTGGACCGAGCCCCGCGGCGGCCGGCAGTACTTCGGGGCGCTCGTTCTTGGGGTCTTCGAGGGCGATCAACTGGTCTACACAGGTCACGCGGGCACGGGCCTCGATGAGAAGGGCCTCGCCTACTTCATGTCCAAGCTCAAGCCCCTGGAGCGCAAGACCTCGCCCTTCAAGGAGACGCCAAAGACCAATGAGCCTGCGCATTGGGTCGAGCCGAAGTTGGTGGTCGAGGTGAAGTTCACCGGCTGGACCGAGGATGGCCTGATTCGCCATCCGGTGATCCTCGGCCTCCGGGAAGACAAGCGCGCGGACGACGTGCGCCTTGAGAAGCCCCAACCCCTCCAGTCCGACTCCTCTGACACGTCCGACCGGTCAGACCCTCAAGAAACCATTGGCGGCCATGCCCTCAAGCTCACGAACCTGGACAAAGTCTTCTGGCCGGAAGAGCGTTACACGAAGGGCGACGTCATCAACTACTATCGCGACATCGCCGGTTTCATCCTTCCTTACCTGAGGGACCGCCCTGAGTCACTGAATCGCTTCCCGGACGGCATCTACGGCGAGAGCTTCTACCAGAAGAACATCCGCGAGGATCAGATTCCCGATTGGATAGAGACCGTCAAGGTGAAGTCAGAGACAGAGGACGAATATATTAACTACCTCCTTTGTCAGGACGAGGCGGCCCTCGTCTACCTGGCGAATTGGGGCTGCATCGAGCTCAATCCCTGGAACTCGCGAGTCGGGTCGCTGGACAACCCCGACTACCTGCTCATCGACCTCGACCCCGGGGATATCGGCTTCGACGCAGTGATTCGGGTCGCTCAGGCGGTTCGAGAAGTGCTCGACGAGGCGGGGATCGAGGGCTATCCGAAGACTTCCGGCGCGACCGGCCTCCATGTCTACATCCCGCTCGGCGCGAAGTATACCTATGGGCAGACGCGGGAGTTCGGCCGTATCCTGGCCCATCTCACCTGCAGCAAGGTCCCTGATATCGCCACAGTCGAGCGCATGACCGCCAAGCGAGGGAACAAGGTCTACGTGGACTTCCTACAGAACGCCCGCGGGCAGACCCTCGCCGCCGTATACTGCATCCGCCCCAGGCCGAGAGCGACCGTCTCCACCCCGCTGGAATGGGATGAGATCAAGCCGGGCCTCAGTCCCTCCAGGTTCACCATCCGCACCATCGGCAAGCGCCTTGAGAAAGCCGGCGATCTCTTCAAGCCCGTCCTCGGCCCCGGCATAGACATCCGGAAGGCCCTCACCCGCCTCTCCATGAACAAAGCAGCCTGACGAGCCTGCCCCCGGCGGTCTTGATCTCGTCCGCAGGAATATCCCAGCGGGCGTCGAATTACCGAGATTGGCAGGAGTTATTCCAAAGGAGGATCACTATGTTTGCGCATCAGCGGTACGTACTTGCCTTGATAGCCTACCTGTCACTCGTTTGCGTCCTGGCTGGTTGTGGAGGCGGCGGAGGAGGAAGCAACCCGGACATGATTCCCTTTGTTTCGGATCGTGACGGGGACTCGGAGATCTATATCATGAACTGGGATGGTAGCAGTCAGACCAGATTGACGACGAATACTAATCTTGACGACTGTCCCACGCTTAGTGCTGATGGTTCTAAGATTGTCTTCTGCAGACAGGCTGGAGGGAATTGGGATATATGGACGATGAGACCAAATGGCACGGGAGCAGTCCAACTGACCAACAATCCATCGAACGACTACGGCCCTGCTATTAGCGCCAACGGCACTCGAATTGTTTTTGTGTCCAATCGAAGCGGAAATTCGGACATCTTCGTTATGGATGTAGACGGTAGTGATCAGATTAACCTCTCAGATGACCCGTCTCGCGACTGGTACCCATGCTTCAGCCCCGACGGTTCCATTGCGTTCATGAGTAACCGAGATGGGAACGCCGAGATCTACATCATGGACTCCGATGGCAGCAACCAAACCAACCTTACAAACCATGCAGGCGAGGATTTCATCCCCCGGTTCAGCCCGGATGGCTCGAAGATTGTTTTCAACAGCGATCGAGATGGAAATTTCGAGTTGTTTTCCATGGATCCCGATGGCTCAAATCCCACCCAGCTCACTAACACGACGGCTGTCAGCCATTGGGGCGGCGGGATATTCAGCAGGGATGGGACGAAGATAGCTTATGAGCGGGCGGCTGACATTGACAATCTGGATGTCTACGTAATGAACGCCGATGGAACAGGCCAGACAAATCTCACCCCTGCCCCGGGACTTGATGGCCTCATTTTCGAGTAGTTTTCATTTCCATTTCAAGGAGAAACGTTATGTTTGCGCACTTGCGGTACGTACTTGCCTTGCTGGTCTGTATTGCACTCGTGGCGATCATCGCCGGCTGTGGAGGCGGAGGTGGTGGAGACACTGCCGGCTTGATTACTTTCGTCTCCGCCCGTGATAATGCGAATGGCGAGATATACACAATGAACTGGGACGGCAGCGCCGTGACTAGGCTAACGAATGACTCGGCGAATAATGATTCCCCGAAACTGAGCGCAGATGGTTCGCAGATCGTCTATATAAGCGACACCAGCGGCAACATGGATATCTGGGTGATGAATGCCGACGGAACAGGCGCTACCCAGCTTACGACCGATCCGGCTGGCGACTACTGTCCTGCCTTCAGCCCCGATGGGACCAAGATTGCCTTCTACAGCTTACGCGACGGCAATGCGGAGATCTACATCATGGACGCCGATGGCGGCAGTCAGACCCGTCTAACCAATAATGCGGCCGACGACTTCTGGCCGAACTTCAGTCCGGACGGGTCCAAGATTGTCTTTGGCAGAGACATGGGCGGCGGAGATACGGAAGTCTTCCTAATGAACGTTGACGGCAGTGCTCAGGTCAATCTCACCAACGATGCAGCGTATGACAATGGTCCCGCTTTCAGCCCCGACGGAACGAAGATTGTGTTCGTCAGCAATCGAGGCCCTGGTATCCAGGTTTACGTCATGGAGACAGACGGCAGCAACCCAAGCCCACTGACTTCCACCGGGCCGAATCACGACTGTCCCTTCTACAGTGCTGATGGGACAAAGATAGCCTTCGGCTGCAATACCGCTGGAAACTGGGACGTCTATACCATGAATGCTGATGGGACGGATCAGGGGAACCTAACGAACAACCCGGCGTACGACGGCTTCTGGCGGGATTGACGCGTCTAGCCGGAACAAAGATTGACATCTTGCCCTGCAGGCTGGTAGACTGACTGCGTAGCCTGCAGGGCTTGCCCTGCTTCCACCAGTTGTAGACAAATGGCCCACACATCAGACGATCATTTGTGCATTCATGACTTGGGCATTGACTACCGCGCCGCCCTCGCATACATGGGGGATCCCAAGCCCATTGAGTTCCTTGGTTAGCCCTGTTTCACCTTGCGATTGCCAAAAAGTCTAAAAACCCCTTGACAAATATTGTGTAATCTGGCACAATAGCTCTATTGGCTGAAGAGCTTGGCCGCCAGTGGTTTCTTTAAGGCGGTTTTTGGGCAGAATACCAACAAGCCAAGCCTTTGGTGGAATGAGGAGGCAGTCTTGAGGAATCGCAAAACCTTGTATTGCCTCTTGCCGGTCGTATTGGGGTTGCTGTGGGTATGTTACTCGCAGATTCGGCTAACCGCGCAGGAAGGCCCCAACTACGTCGGCGCCGAAGTATGCGCGACCTGTCATGCCGATGTCTTCAAGACATGGCAATTCACCACTCACCGTCAGACACTTTTCAACACCGACCCATCGAAGAAGGGCTGCGAAGCCTGTCATGGTCCGGGTAAGGAGCACGTCGCCGGGGGCGGTGATCCCACCAAGATCATCCGACTGATCCGCCTCAAGCCCAGCGAATCGGCCGAGATCTGCCAGAAATGTCACACTCAGGAAGAGACGACGCTCTGGCACACCAGCGCCCATGCGAGGGCAAAGCTCACCTGCATGAACTGCCATGACGTTCACGCCGTTGGAGAGAAGTCCAAGCTCACTGATATTGACAACGGCAAGCAAAAGGTGGAGGGACTCGGCCGCGCCATCAAGCAGACGGAGCTGGAAGCCGCCATAGCCGAGAAAGGCAGTGCCGAGAAGGCTGCCGCAAGCGAACGCGTTCAAGAGCTCAGAATAGAGAGATCAGCGCTCGAGGCGCAGTTGAAGGGCGAGGAGAGCGAGTTCGACCGAACCGCCGAGCCGTATGTCTGCTTCAACTGCCACAAAGACAAGGAAGTGCAGAGCAAGATGCCCTCCCACCATCCGCTTCAGGAGGGGAAGGTCACTTGCAGCAGTTGCCATAATCCGCACGGCGGGCCGAATGGACTGCTCAGACAGGAATCCGTGCCTGAGACATGCTTCCGATGCCATGCGGATAAGATCGGGCCGTTCACATTCGAGCATCCGCCGGTGACTGAGGATTGCACCATCTGCCACAATCCTCACGGCTCAGTTCAGAATAACCTGCTTGTCCAGGGCCAGCCGTTCTTATGCATGAAGTGTCACTCCGGGCCTCACAGCCGCAGCGGCACCTTTGGCGATCCGTCGCAGATTCCCAATTACTACACCGAGTGCACTGATTGTCACTCGCAGGTTCACGGCTCTGATGAGCACTCTGCCCTGCACTTCTAGGAGAGAGATAATGAAGAAGGCGTTGTTCATACTTGCAATGGTCCTGGCGTCCTCCGCCGTATTCGCGCAGGCGAGCCTCACAAGCGGCGAACAGGGGTTTTCGGATATTCGGCTGGGCATCTATAGTCACGCCTCCGACGGCAACCAGGACTGGGTAAGGGAGTTCGACGGCAGGAATTTCGATAGTTTCGGGATCGAGCGGCTGCAGTCCTATGGGTTCAGCGGCCCCACTCAGTATTGGCTCGATGCCCGAGACCTGATCTTGGGAGACGAGGACTTCAACTTCTCCCTCGCCTCCCGGAATAGCGTGGGAATCAGTCTCGGCACTTCCAAGCTTACTCATCGGCTCTTCCGTACTCCCTCGATCAACCCGTTCATCGCCGAGATGTATGCCAATCTCGGCCTGCCTGCTCCCGTTCCCGGGAATACCGGCGACGCCATACTCGATCTCAGCCCGGGCGTCAACTTCCGTCTGAACCGGCGAGTGAATACCTTCGATCTCGGCATCACGCCCCAGGGGAATCAGGGCCAGCGATTTGTCGCCTCGTGGTGGCAGGAGTTGGAAAGCGGCAATCGCCAATTGCTCTTCAGGGCGCGGGCGGCTGCTCCCGGCGTCATCGCTAACCGCCAGAGAGCCGGGGCGGAAATCCCCATTGACCGAAGCACGGACGAGGCCGCGCTGGGGGCGGATCTTCGCCTCGGGAAACTCTCGGTCCTCAACTACCGGTTCATAGATACCGAGTTCACCAACAATGGCAATCGTCCCGGCGGCGTGCTGGGTACGGTGTTCCCCCTGAATGCCCTCACCCAGTTCAATAGCAAGACAACGAACAATTCTCTGAAAGCCAGAAGCAAGCTCGGTGACCAACTGTTCTTCACCGGCACGTATTCCAGTAAGGAGCGCAAGAATCTGACTTCCAGGATCCCCTCCGGATATGACAGCGGAGGAATACCCCTCGGTGCGAAGGTCAAGTTTCGGAATACCAATCTGGGCCTCACGTTCCTGGCGACGGACGCCTTGTCGCTCACCGGACGCTGGCGCAGATATGACCTGGACAACGAAGTCCCTCCGGTGTTCAGACTGTCCGGCACCCCGCCTACCCCGGTCGCCCTACCGGACAATATGTCGTTCTCCGGCGAGGTGACCTCTACGGAGGTCAACGGCTCATTTACTGGCATCCGCAAGCTGTATCTCAGGGCCGGTTTCGAGAGCAGAAATTGGGACCGGACGATCTCTCCCACTCATCCGCCTCATCCTGCCGATGAGTTCGAGCATCCCAAACACCGCGATCGTACGGAAGCGGATATCGTCCGCTTGGGGGCAAGATACTACCCCATCCAGAGCCTGAGCTTTGCCGCGAACCTGGAGGACTGGAATGTTAAGAATCCCGGCTACAATGGCATGTGGACCGATCGTCGGAAGCTCAATGTGAACGCGACCTATCTCATAAAGACCAACTTCGCGCTGTATGGCGACTTTATCCAGAGCAAGGATGAGAACAAAGACGTCCGCATCACCTCCATCCCCACCATAGTGACTCCTCCAGCCGTTCCGCTCACGCCCGAAGAGGAGGAGGCCTATGTGGAGGACCGCGCGGACGCCGCTGGCCAGGGGTATGAGAATGACCTCAAGACCACCATGCTCGGCGCATGGTACGGGGTGTCGCCCAAACTGACTCTGGACACGTACTGGGCGAAGACATCGCTGGATGCTGCCGCTACGCTCATATTCGGCAATGAGCCGGCCTACCTGCCGCATCTCGCTCCGGACTTTGCGCCGTACAATGCGGACACGAATCAGTGGTCAGTGGGCGCGACCTACGCGATCAATCCGAAGTGGCGGCTCACCGGGCGGCTGCTCACCTCGAAATCGGAAGGCAAGACTCTCATCTCCGTGCTTCCCGGAGGCCTTGGCCCCGCGTGGACGCCCGTGGACGTGGATGCGAAGCGGTGGACTGTGGGGGCTACGTGCAACGTCTCCGCCAAAGAGCGCGTCACGCTCGACTACTCCATCCTTGATTGGGATGACAACATAGATCCCGGCCAATCCGGCCGTTTCAACCTCCTGCGCCTCGCCTGGTCCTCGGCGTTCTAGCGGATGGTTGCTTTGTCTCCTGCCGGTTGCTATAATACCCATGGGTCCCATAAGTCCCATAGGTCCCATACGACCCATATGTCCCATCATCCGGAGGATCCCCCATGGCCGATGGCTTCATCCCACCGCACGGCGGTTACGAAGACCTCCTATCCTATCAGAAGGCCGAGATCGTCTATGATGCCACCGTCCATTTCTGCGATCGCTTCATAGACAAGCGCAGCCGCACCCATGACCAGATGATCCAGGCCGCCCGTTCCGGTAAGCAGAACATCATCGAAGGCACCATGGCCTCCGCAACCTCCAAGGAGACGGAGATCAAGCTGATCAACGTGGCACGCGCCAGCCTGGAGGAACTGCTCGGCGATTATCGGGATTTCCTGCGGGTCCGCAAGATGACTCTCTGGGACAAGGAGCATCCCCAGGCACTTGCCATCCGCCGGCTTGCCAATAAGACCCATGTGTCCTATGAGACCTATGAGGCGTATGTGGAATCCTCTCCCCCGGAGATCGCCGCCAACACCATCATCTGCCTTATTCACCAGACCGGCTATCTGCTTGACGAGCAGCTCCGAAGTCTGGAAGCAGCCTTTGTCAAAGAAGGCGGCCTGCGCGAGCGCATGACCCGCGCCCGCCTTCAGGAACGGAATAAGGGAAGCGAATGAGTCCCATAGGACTTATATGTCCCATTTGTCCCATAAGACCCATTCCCCCGCACCAGGCACCAACCACCAAGCACCAAGCACCCAACCCACCTTCAATCTGAAATCTGAAATCTGAAATCGTCTCTCCTCTCCCCTCCCATTCGTCCCATCCGTCCCATAGGACCCATTCCCCCGCACCATGCACCGTTCGCCTTCTTCTCCTCCGCCTGATGGAAGGAATCCGCGTGTCTTGGGCCGTAGTAGTATACCGATGGTAAACTCTGCCATCCCCAAAGGATGACTATGGCCGACGCCGATCAGTTGGAGCTTGCAGTCCCGTCTCATCGCAATCAGCATCTCTTTTCGGACCATTATCTGAACGAGGTTCTGCCCAAGCGTCTGCACTGGCAAGCTCTCCAGGAATCCGCTCAGTCTGTGATGAAGGAAGTCGCCGCTATGTTCGAGCGGTACACTCCCTCTGACAACGAGCGGCAGACCGAAGATGGCCTGGTCGTGCCGATTCTCAAGCTGCTCGGGCATACGTTTGAAGTCCAACCGTCACTGAAGACGTCCGAAGGCTCAAACAAGCCGGATTACGTCTTCTACCAGGACGAAAGTGCGGTTAAGAGCCATAAGAACAAGACTCTTACCGATAACCTCCCGAACGAGGGCGGAATCGCCGTGGGTGATGCCAAGCATTGGAACCGCCCTCTGGATATTGCGATCAAGCAGAAGTCCGCCGATTCGCTGTCGAACAAGAACCCGTCGTACCAGATTTACTTTTATATGCTGCATAGCGGCGTCACCTGGGGCATTCTCACGAACGGTAAGCAATGGCGGCTTTACCACAGAGATACCGCTCACAAGCTCGATCATTTCTACGAGGTTGACCTCGAAGACTTGGTGAAGTGCGAGGATGTCGGACGATTCCTATACTTCTATGCCTTGTTCAGGCGGGAAGCGTTCGACGACGTCCCGCTCTCCCTGGCAAGAATCCTCCGTGAGAGTGCCGACTATGCCCTTGGCATCCAGAACACACTGAAGGGCCAGGTGTATGATGCCCTGTTGCACATTGCCCAGGGGTTTCTCGACTACAAGCCGAACAAGCTCAAGTCCGACAGAGCCACGCTTCAGACGATATACGACAACTCGCTCATACTGCTCTACCGCCTGATCTTCATTCTCTACGCTGAGTCTCGGGAGCTTCTTCCTATCCGCGAGAACCGGAAGTATCGCGACTCCTACAGCCTGCGAGCCATAAAGAACAGGGTGGCCGGTGACATTGATGCCCAACATGACCTGCTTCAGGATACCGCTTTGCTTTGGCCCGGACTGCAGGCGCTGTTTGACACTATCAATCGCGGCGATCCTCCATTGAGCGTTGCAAGCTTCAACGGCGGTCTGTTCGATCCGAAGAAGCATGACTTCCTCACAGAGAAGGTTGTCGGGGACGCCCATTTGCAGCAGGCGATTGATAAGATCGCCCGTGTCAACGGCGAGTTCGTAGACTATCGCGACCTAGCCGTAAGGCACATGGGTACCATATATGAGGGCTTGCTGGAGTTCCGCCTTCAGCCTCTGCGAACGCCTGATCAGGGGTGGACTGTCGAGCTTATCGGCGACAAGGGCGAGCGCAAGCTGTCCGGCTCCTACTACACGCCGGATGAGATCGTCAAGTACATTGTCGAGCACACCATAGGCCCGGTTCTGGAGAGTGCTACCGCCGGCAAGGAGGCGGACTCAGACAAGGCGAAGGCTGTTCTCAGCATCAATGTCCTTGACCCCGCCATGGGCAGCGGTCACTTCCTCGTGGAAGCCACGGAGTTCATTGCCCGGTATCTGGTTGATCTTGCCGTCGCTCCCGAGGGCAAGACTCAGGAGGAGGCTGACCTCGCCTTCTGGAAGCGCCGTGTCGTCCAAGCGTGTATCTATGGAGTAGACCTCAATCCTTTGGCGGTCGAGCTTGCTAAGCTTTCTCTGTGGCTGACCACAGTCGCACAGGACCGCCCGCTCTCGTTCCTGGACCACCATCTCAGGCCGGGCAACTCCCTCGTCGGCGCTAAGCTTGAGCATTTGCAGATGAGCAAGGCCACTGCCAAGAAGCGGAAGGAAAGAGAGAAGAAGGCCGAGGGGCAAGTCGCCCTCCTTACCGACAGCCACTTCGTGCAGCAGATGAAAGTGGCGCGGGAATGCATGCAGCTCATCGAAGACAGCGACTCATCTACCGTGGCGCAAGTCAAGCAGCAGGAGAAATGGTACGATGAGCTGAGCGAGAAACTGATCGGTGAATACGGCCGATTGCTTAACACCGTCACCGCCGCTCAAGTGGGCATGGAGATAGACCCGATACATCGGAAACTATTGCCCACCTATGTCACCAGCCGGAACGCCTTTCCCATGCCTGCCCTTGAGAAGGTCATGGACCAGGCGCATGAGATCGGCAAGCGCGAATACTACTTCCATTGGGAGCTTGAATTCCCGGAGGTCTACTTTGACAATCTCGGTCGTTCGCTGGGCAAGGCGGGCGGGTTCGATGCGGTGATCGGCAATCCTCCATGGGAGCGCATCAAGCTTCAAGAAAATGAGTTCTTCGCCTCTCGCGATCCTGATATTGCGCTCGCCCCAACCGCCCCCGAGCGCAAGCGCCGCATTGAAGCGCTTAGGACGAAGAAGCCCGGTCTATGGAAGGAATATGAGGACGCCAAGGCTCGCACCGACAATCTTCTCTCCTACGTCCGAAACTCCGGCTATTATCCCATGATGGGCAAGGGCGACACCAATTACTATGCGCTCTTCGCCGAAAAGGCTCTTGACGTCATGGCGGCCAAAGGCCGTGTCGGCCTCCTGGTACCCAGCGGCATCGCTACTGATGATACTACGAAGGACTACTTCCAGCACCTGGTCAACCGTCGCATGCTGTCGGAACTCATAGACTTCGAGAATAGGGACGCGATATTCCCAGAAGTGCACAGGAGCTTCAAGTTCAGCATCATTCTCATGGCAGGCGAGGGCTTGCCTCAGGGCTGCATCAAGTGCGGGTTCTTCCTGCACAACATGCGCCAGGTGAACGATGAGGACCGTATCTCTCTCCTCAGGCCGGAAGACTTTCGTCTTTTCAACCCCAACACTCTTACTTGCCCCATCTTCCGCCGGCGCCGGGACGCGGAGCTTACCCGCAAGATTTACGAGCACGCGCCGGTGCTGATTAACAAGAGCGGTGATGAGCCTGCGAACCTGTGGGGGATACGCTTCTCCACGATGTTCCACATGACCAATGACTCCGGCTTGTTCCGCACAGCCGCCCAATTGGAAGCCAAAGGCTTCTGGCTGGGCGAGGGCAACGTCTACACCAAAGGCGAGGAGAGGTATCTGCCGCTCTACGAGGGCAAGATGGTCCAGATGTATGACCACCGTGCGGCAACAATAGTGGTGAACGCTGAGAACCTGTTCAGGCCAGCGCAGCCCGAGCCGGTCACCTTGGAGCAACACAATGATGCGACTTTCAGCGCAGGTTGTCAGTTCTGGGTAGCAAAGGATGCTGTCGCTGCCCGGCTGAACGACCAGGCGTACGGGTGGCAACTTGGCTTCAAGGAGATAACCGCACCGACGAATGAACGCACGGTTATCGCCGCAGCTCTGCCGCCAGTGGGATTTGGCAACAAAGTGCCTCTACTGCTGCCGCGCAGTTCCGCTATCACAAGGAGCGCCTATGCTATACTCTTGGCGAACATGAATGCCTTTGCCTTCGACTATGCTGCCCGACAGAAGCTTGGCGGTCAGACCCTGAACTACTTCATCGTCGAGCAGTTCCCCGTCCTCCCGCCGGAGACATATCAAAAAGAATGGCATGGTACTATCCTCGGCGACTTCATCAAGGAGCGGGTGCTGGAGCTATGCTATACCGCCAATGACCTCAAGGGCTTTGCCGATGATATGGGCTATGACGGCTCGCCCTTCAAGTGGGATGAGGAGCGCCGATTGCATCTGCGCTGCCAGCTCGACGCCCTCTATTTTCACCTCTACGGCCTCACCCGCGACGAGGCAGGGGAGATACTGGACACATTCCCTATAGTCAAGCGCCAGGACGAAGCCAGATACGGCGCATACCGCACGAAAGACCTCATTCTCGCCTACTACAACGCCTACGAAGCCGGGAATATGGACGCGTGGGTCAAGGGCTGAGCCGGCAGCAAGCTGCCGGGGAAAAAGCGGCGATGAATCGCCACACGCCAAAATGGCGCAGTGTAGTACGGGGCCCTATCCTGTGAATCCTGTCTATCTTGTTTGCCCCCGGGGCCGTTCTCTCAGCCTGCGGCCCAGCTTTGGCCAAAGGAGCAGTCCCCACACGTGTGGGGGTGAACTATCCTCCTCCGAGAAGGGGGGTGCCCCTGAGCCACTTTCTGGGGGCAACTCAGGGGCAATGAAAGCAGGCCGGGCTCTCTCTTTCCCGACCATCTCCATCATAAGCCCTCCGACTGCCACTGTCAAGGACTTTTTGCCCGGATAATGCCCCCGGCATGAGCCAAAGCCCTTCGACAGGCTCACCTCGGCTTCGCTCGGTGCAGGCAGGACACTCCACAGTGACGGGGTGCGGCCGAGAGTCCATCCTGTGAATCCTGTGTATCTTGTTGCCGGAGCCGCCACGTTAGACGCACGACGTATGCCGAAACGAGCCGCGTGCCGTCAGAGCGAGCATCCCGGATCGTCGGGACAACCGCAACCGAATGCCGGGTGGATGTATTCCCAGCACTCCACTACTCCACTACTCCATTACTCCGTTATCGCGGTCTCACCAGTAGTACCGGTGCAATCCGTAGGGGATGAGGTTTACGCCGAAGAAGGTCACCAGTACCGCCGCGAAGCCGATGAGAAGCAGGCGGTTTGCCCACTTGCCCCGCCAACCCCGAACGATCCGCATGTGAAGGTACGCCGCGTACACCAGCCACGTCACCAGCGACCAGATTTCCTTCGGATCCCAGCTCCAGTAGCTCCCCCATGCCGTCTGAGCCCACATCGCGCCGGTCACCACTCCCAGGGTCAGCATCGGGAAGCCGAGAGCAACCATCTTGTAGGCCAGGTGATCCACCGCATCCAGCGAGGGAAGCTGCTGCTGGAGGGCATTGATCCGCTTCGACTTCAGCAGGCGCTCCTGGATGATGTATCCGAGAGTCGCCGCAAATGCGAGTATGAAACTTGCGTAGGCCACCAGGCTGCTGATGACATGGATCGCGAGCCAGCGGCTGTGGAGGGCGGGGTGGATCGCGATATCCTTCGTCAAGGCCGTTGTGCAGGCGGTGATGATCAGCGCCACCGACGTGACGAACCATCCCAGCGACGGCGATCTGTGCCTCCGCTCCACCAGGAGGTAGATGGCGACCAGCGCCCACGAGACGAAGGTCAGCGATTCGAAGAGATTGGCGAGCGGCGGCCTTCCGATGGCGATCCCTCGGAGGAGGATTCCCAGCCCCTGAGCTACCAATCCCACGCAGGCCCAGGCCGTCGCGGCGCGGGTGTAGTCGCGCTTGCTCTGTACCGACATGACGTAGAAGAGGGTCGCGGCCAAGTAGCCCCCGAAAGTCAGTCCAAGCAGCAGGTCAGTCATCGTCCGCCTCCTCGCCGCTCAGGCAGATGCCGAACGTCTCGCAGATCACCCGCAGTTTCTCCGTGTCCGAAGTAAGCTCCTTGATGCGAATCATGGGATCGTGGCTCACCTTGTTTACGATTGACTTCATCGCCGCGCCGATGGCTTCCCTATCCTCAGCCGACAGGTGGGGCAGCTTGCGGCAGAGCTTCTCAAGCTCAGACTGCCGAATCCCCTCGAACTTCTCCCTCAGCGCAGCGATGATGGGGACCGCCTCCAGCGTCCTGAACCAGGCGCTAAACTCATCCACTTCTTCGCTGATGATAGTCTCTACCTTCTCGATCTCCGCCTTCCGATTCGCCTTGTCCGAATCCACGACCGCCTGCAAGTCGTCAATATTGTACAGGAAAACATCGTCCAGTTTCGAGACGTCGGCTTCGATGTCCCTGGGAACGGCGATGTCAATCAGGAACACGGGCCTCCCTCGCCGGGCTCTCATGGCCTGCTGCATCATGTCCCGGCTGATAATGGGCCTTTTCGCCCCGGTCGAGGTGATGGCGATATCCGCCCTCGCAAGTGCATTGGGCATTTCTTCGAACTTCACGGCCTCGCCATGGAATCGCTCGGCGAGTTCCGCCGCCTTCGCATAAGTCCGGTTGGCGACGAGTACATGGCTGATGCCGGAGGACGTCAGATGCTCGATGGTGAGGTCCGCCATCTTGCCTGCGCCGATGATGAGGACCGCGCATCCGCTCAGCTCGCCGAATATGGATCTTGCCAGCAGGACCGCCGCCGACCCTGCCGATGACGCTCCCCGGCTGATGGCGGTTTCCGTCCGAGCCCTCTTGCCCACGGACGCCGCCTGCTGGAAGAGCGCATTGAGCACCGATCCGGTTGTCCCCATGTCACTCGCGGCGGCATAAGCATCCTTCACCTGGCCGAGGATCTGCGTCTCCCCGACCACCATGGAGTCAATCCCGGCCGCGACTCGGAACAGGTGCTCGGCAGCCTTGTGGCCGGCGACGGAGTAGGTGTGCGGGGAGAAGTCATCTTGAGGTACGCGGCAGAATCCGCTCATCCACCCGAGAATTGCTTCATCCTCCGAGCGGCCGGCGGTGTATGCGTAGACCTCGGTGCGGTTGCACGTGGACAGGAGCAGGCACTCGGAGACTCCATCGAGCGCCCTCAATCCGCCGAGAGCCTCGGGGAGTTGAGCCTGCGAGATGCTCAGCTTCTCGCGAAGCCCCACCGGCGCGGTTCTGTGATTCAGCCCAACGAGCAACAAATGCATGTTCGAATAATCCGTAAGGAGTAATGCGTAACCGGACCGCTCTTACGGATTACCCCTTACTCGTTATGTTTCCTACGCGTAACTATGCAGTCCGGCGAGGAGATAGCTTACGCCGAATAAGGTAAACATCGCCACCGCGAACCCGATTATTGCGAGTATCGCCGACCTGCGGCCCTTCCAGCCTATGGACCGGGTGTGCAGATAGGCGGCGTAGACCAGCCATGTGATCAGCGACCAGGTTTCCTTGCTGTCCCATCCCCAGTAGCGCGCCCACGACTTCTGTGCCCAGAGAGCCCCGGTCAGGATTAGGGACGTCTGAAGCAGGAAACCGAACGCGACAGTCCGGTAGATCGTGTAATCAAGGGTTCGGAGGGCGGGCAGCCTCTTTGCCCAGAAGGACTGCTCATTCCGGCCGGCTCGCTCCCCGATGAGATACATGATCGCAAGGCAGAATGCTATGCCGAAGCCCGCGTAGGCGAGACTGCCGCTCACTATGTGGGGCACCCGCCAGGCGCTCCTCAAGGCCGGCATGACCGGCCGAGCCTCCGCCGAGAGAAACTCTATCAGCAACACCGACGAGACCGCAATCAACGGGACTACAAAGGCGCCGAAGACCTTGGTCTTGGTCACCCACTCCAGGATCAGGTAGATCACCGCGGCGCACCATATCAGGGCGAGCACATACTCATACATATTCAGCAGCGGGGGGGTCTTGGTGACAATCGCACGGACGGCAATGGAAGCAGTATGAATGAGCCAGCCTGCGATCAGGATATATACCCCGGCTCTGCCGACCGACTTGTTCTCCTTAACCATGTAGGCCACGTAGCACACAGCGGCAGCCATGTAGAAGACCAACGCTGCTGTGAACAGCGTGGCCCCGAGCTCAACTGTCATTTCCAACTCCTTTGAGGGCTTCCTTCAGCCGGAGGAAATCCCGATCGAATGCCGAGGATTCCACCCTGCCCATTGCACCCGCCGTTATGCTCGCGCCCTTTGCGGAGGGGGAGACCCTGACTCGCATGATGGAGCGCGTTACATAGAAGGAAAGGAAGACCCCCAGCATCAGCAGCACGAATCCCGAATAGACGACGGGCAAGCCCGGATTCCTATTGACCGTCAGGCCGGTGTACTCCACCACGCGATCGAGCGAGATCTTGAAGCCCTTGTACTCCGCTGCGTTCCCCATCTCCAGATAGCCAAGCCTCTTCCACGCATCCAGGCCCTTGTACTCGGGCAGCCGATCATTGACCATCACGTTCGCCATCGGAGTGGGCGGATCGGTCGCGGGCATGTCGAGATTGCGGACGAAGAGGGTCAAGGTCTTGCCCGCCAGATCGATCTGCCTGAAGGGCTCGCCGGCAATGACGTAGGCCTTTCCGCGAGGGGCGAGTTCGAACGGCACATCCGCAGTCTCGCCGTTTGGGGCAGTCACCTTCATCATGATCCCGGCCACGCCGTAATCGATTTGGTATAAGGACACTCCTCGGTAGGAGAGGGGATGGTTCACATCAATGACCTTCCTGGCGAGCGGCTTGTCGTCGTTGTATATCACCAAACTGCTCTCGTAGGCCGTGGGATTGCCCGCCGAATCTCGCTTGACCTCGAACTTCTTGAGAAGCACCTGGAAACCCAGATTTGCTTCCTTGTCTGATCTGTCGGGGTAGTATGTGCTCACCGACTGCCCCTCCGCGATCGTGACGTATCCACGGAAGCCGAGCAGGTTCCCCAGGATCGCGCCCGCGAATATGATGAGCAGACTGGCATGCGTTAGGTAAGGACCCCAGAGGCTCAGTCCTCCCTTGATCGCATAGATAGCCTTGTCGCCGCCCGCATCCGCCTCCATCACGCGATAGGATCCCTTGCGGAGCGCCGAGGAGACTTGCCCCGCAGCCGACTCGACCGATTGGGCGGCGGTGAACTTCTGCGACCTCTGCATCTTAGCAATGGCCGAATCCTCCGCCTGCACGTTCGGCGCATACAACTGCCGCCACGTGCTGCGCAGCCGCTTGATGCTGCATACGACGAGGTTGATGCCGATCAGCGTCAGAAGAAACCCGTACCAATGCGAATGATAGACGTTCGTCAGATCGAGCGCTCGGAGGACGGGATTGGGGGTGGACATCGGGTTCTGCTCGATGACCGTACCGAGGATCGAGGCCGCCGCCAGTATCAGCAGCAGCGTGATCGCCGTCTTCATCGAGCCGAAGAAGTTCCAGAGCGCCTCCAGGAGGCCGGTTTCCTGGCGCCCCTCTTCGGTTTGCAGGTTATCCGCCAAGATTCCTCCTCTGCTCCTGCGACTCACCACAATAGTAGGATAGGGCGAACAACTCAGCAACTATGTCCACATTCCGCACGAGTATCTCCGGCGGAGTAACGATTACCGCCGAAGTCAGGTTAAGTATGCAGTGAACGCCTGCGGAGATAAGCGCCTCTGCCACCGATTGAGCCTCATCCTCCGCGACGGCGATCACCGCCGCGCCTATGCCGTCCTTCTCCACCAGTTCGGATGCCTGAGCGAGCGGCTGCACGTTCAGACCCTCGATCTTCGCGTCGGCATGGTTCGAGTCCAGAACCGTGACTATCTCGAAACCATGCGCACCGAACCGCTTTATGAGCGATGGCTCCCCGGCGAGTCTGGCTGCGCCGACCCACATGATCTTCTTGGACTCGCTTAGATGAAGGATCTCCCCGAGCACCGATCTCAGGAATGCCGTATCGTAGCCAATGCTCGGACGGCCGAATTCGCCGAATTGGCTGAGATCACGTCGAATAAGCCACGCCCGAACGCCGATCTTCCGTGAGATGTCGTCCGAGGAGACCTTAGCTACGCCGTGGCTGAGGAAATCATTGAGGGCAAAGAGATACCACCGCAGCCTGGTAATCGTCTTGTCCGAGATGCCGCCTGCCTTCTTGACACAACGCCCACCGTATTGCCTGTCGAGGAAGTGCTCGGACAGCTTGCGCGCATAGCATCGCTTCTTTTCATAATGCGAGCGGACCGGACACACCATCTCCAGGTCGCGTGCGAATGTGCAGACTACCACCGAGCACTCTCTGCATGAAGCGAGGTTCTTGGAGGTCGCGCACGCATAGATGGCGCACTGAGCTTCCCCGTCTCTGAGCATATCTGCGTTTCCGGGGGCACAGCCGAGACAACGGCCTCGTAGCCTGTGTGCGCATATCTCGCAGTCGAATATCGCACAAGCCGCAACAATCCCGCCTTTAGTCATAATGCGGCTCGCTCAAGATCAGAGTAAGCATTATGGGCAGAGTATAGCATGCGGGCAGACCTCAGTCAATATTCGTGCGGGCACTCACAAATACTAATAAGTGATGCCGCCCCGCCCGATCCATGGGACGGCATCGCCACGGAGAGAGGACCACGGACTCTCACGGAACGAAAAGTGCATATAACGCACGTATTCCCAATAGGTAACGTTTACAAACCTGCCGGCATGACGGAGATCAATCAGCTTAGGGCTGACTACTGGGAGTACACCCTCAGCACGCCACCCACGAAGAGCACTCCCATCCCACCGACGGCGATCGTGGTTGCCGCCGGAAGTCCGCACGCTGCCGCTGATATAATGCCTCCAAGGAAGCTGAAGAATCCGACGGCAATCAGCACAAGGCCCATTCGGCCCGCGAGACTCGATGGAATCAGGTGGAAGTCGTCCTTTTCGCCGGCCTCAGGAGCGGCCTTGAAGCATTCCCACACCTTCTCACACTGGTAGTTCTTCTGCCTGGTGACGAGGCTGACGACGGTTGTTATCACTACTGCCGCTCCCGAGCTGACGAACGGGGCGATGCTCAGCATAGACTTCTCGTACCCCTTGATGTTCTCATGCCAGGCAGCCGCATGTGCGGCGACCCACGGTGAGATCGCATGCAGGAATGGGTAGAGAGAGCCATCGAAGTACTTCGGAACGATGACGAAGTAGGACATGATTCCGAGCGCGCCGCCCCCGAAGAATCCAGCCATTGCGCCCTGCCAGGTCGTGCGCTTCCAGAACAGCCCGAAAACGATCGTGATGACGAACAGCGGCAAGTCAACTATCCCTACCACCGCCAGGTTCGCTCTTACTGCGCCGGAATCGGTGAACTTCAGCCCGTATGCCACCAGGATCATCAACGCCCCGCACAGCAGCGAGCTGAATCTCACAACTCTGAGAAGCTGGCGCTGACTGGGCTCTTTGC
>Ga0307379_10001404_pt1 | contig 38234 bp, 37 predicted proteins | sample UN2MG_FD_202237 | JGI IMG/M metagenome (GOLD analysis project Ga0307379, IMG submission 202237) | Soil microbial communities from Risofladan, Vaasa, Finland - UN-2 | ecosystem: Environmental > Terrestrial > Soil > Coastal area > Acid sulfate soil | place: Finland: Risofladan, Vaasa | collected...
CATAGAACGATCCCTTGATGGCGAGCAACTCAGTCTCCTCGGGCTCGACGATGACGAACTTGTCCTCGTTATTCTCCCTCATTCGCCCGAGGTCAGTTTGAGCGCCCGTGGAGATGTCGAGGAGGATACTGGGCTTCGAGCCCTTCTTCTTCACCCAAGCCTCCGCAAGCTCGGCGGTGTCTAGTTTTGCGGTTATTTCAGTCTGCTGTTCCATGCTCCACCTGGAAAGTGAGCGTTGTCTGTCCAAAAACGATCTCATCGCCGTCGCTGAGGACGGCTTCGACATTAGGCTCGATCCTGACGCCGCAAAGCACCGTGCCGTTCGTACTCCCGACGTCCGTCAGCCGGAAGCCGTCTTCGCCCGCGGTGATCACGGCATGCGAGCCGGAAGCGTAGGAATCCGCGAGTGCGATATTGTTATCCGCACGGCGACCTATGGTATTCGCGCCGGGCACGATGTCGAACTCCCCGGCAGCGCCGATCAGTTTGGCGACGGGAGGAACGGCCGGCTCAGGCTCGGGCTCGGGTTCGGGTTCGGGTTCGGGTTCTTCCCCACCCCCGGCCCCTCCCTCAAGGGGAGGGGGGACTTCTGCAGTCGGCTGCGCCTCAGGCGGCGCGTCCCCGGCGGCTTCTTCCTCCACTTCCTCGGTCTCAGGGAGCTTGAGAGTCACGACCGCGGAGCCGAACTTCAGCTCATCGTCATCGCAGACCTCAACTTTGTCGTTCGCCTGGATCTGGACGCCTGCGGCATAAGTCCCGTTGGTGCTCCCCAGGTCGGTGAGCCAGACCTCGCCGCCCTCGAGGGCTATGACCGCATGCCGCCTGGAGACGGTCGGATCGGCCAGAAGGACGTCCGCCGATTCCCGGCCGACGGTATTCTCGCCCTCGCGAAGGAAGTACTCGCGGCCAGCCGAATCCACCAGTTTGGGCTGAGCCGCAGCCTCGAACTCGGGCGCTTCCTCACCCGGAGTGGATGTGAGGAGGAACCCGCATTCGCCGCAGTACATCTCATTGGGCGCATTCTCGGTCTGGCACACGGGGCACTTGACGGTCGTGCCGAGGATGGTGGCCTCTGCGCCGGATGCCTCTACTGCTACGGTCTTGTCAGATTCTGTCATTTGCGTATCCTTCCCGCGTAATCCGTAATGCGTAATTCGTAACCCGGACAACCGGAATGTCGTTATTTTTTCTTGCCCTGGTCCAGATTATAGATCGTGCCGATGAGGGTCTTCTCGGCGCCCTGGCCGCCCTGCTTGATGCTGTCAATCGCCTGCCGAACCTCCTCCGCTTCGGCGGTCCGGCCCTGGCTCACGAGGAGGCTCATCGTCTTCTGAAGCTCGACAGTGGCATTCATGGCGGAGATCTGCTGGGTCTTCATGCCCATGACGGTCTTCTCCAGATTCCGGGAAGCCTCTGCGATCTCAAGCTCCTGCTTCACGATCGGATTCACGCCCGAGGCGACGAGCGCCTTGTCGGGTGTGAACTCAAGAACCACATCTGTGGATAAGACCTCGCTCCTGCCGCTGACGCCGTCATCATAGAAAAGCTCCGCCTTCACGACCCGGTAAACGCCTGCAGGCCTGGGAGCGAACTCCAGCTCGCAAAGGACCGACATGGCGCTCCCCCGCTCGATGTCCACCAGCCCGACTTCCGCCTGGCGAGGGCTTACCGGCGAGAACTGCCGCCCGTAGATCTGCCTTAGCTGCACCCATCGCGAGAGATTGAGCCTCAGCCGCATGTTCCTCGCGACGAGGGTCATCAGGCTCTCGAGCTCTCGGCGGAATACTTCGGGGATTAGATCGGGGCGCGCAATGTAGTAATAATTGCCACCGCTTTGTCGGGCGATCCCGGCCATAAGCTCCTCATTGTACTCGGGCCCAAAGCCCAGGGCGGTCACGGTGATTCCCCTGCTCTTCTGCTCGGCGACCTGCCCGACGATGGATGTGAAATCCTTGATGCCGGCGGTCGGCTCGCCGTCGGTGAAGATCAGCACGCGGTTGACGTACCCCTCCGCCATCACCGACGCCACCTGCTGGCAGCCGACGACCACGCCGTCATAGAGGTTGGTAGTATTCCCGACCTCTATGCGGTTGATGTGCTCCTTCAGGAGGGTCTTGTTCACGACCCGGCGGGCGGGAACGAGGACGTCCACCTGCTCCTCGAAGGTCACGACCGAGAGGATGTCGTTCGGCTCGAGGAGATCAACGACGTACCCGCAAGCCTGCTTGACGTATGCCAGGGGCTCGCCCTCCATGGAGCCGCTCCGGTCTATGACGAGTGCGACGTTCAGCGGAAGCCTGCGTCCGGTGACGTTCGGAGCGGATTTGAGCTGGATGAGAACCTGCTCGCGCGACGGCTCGGTCGAGACGGCATACTTGTTGCCCGCGATCGCCTCGATCTCGAGCGCCTGGTATGAGGTGACCATGGCGGTTTTGCCGATGTCCGTCATGGCCCGGGTCTTGTCGCCATCGTTAGGCGGGATGATACGTGTTTGTTCCATTGCATGCCTCCTACGAAAGAGGTTGTAGGTTGCGGGTTATAGGTTTTAGGGAGCCCTACAACCCAGAACCGAAAACCCAAAACCTTATCTTGATCTCATTGTTCAAACCTGAAGCCCGAGCTGCCGAACTCGACGGCATCGCCGGAAACGAGTTGCTGCTGGGTGACCCGCACGCCGTTCACCGTCGTGCCGTTCGAGCTTCCCTCATCATACACGACAAATGCTCCGCCCTCGCTGGCAATTCGGGCATGTCTGCGGGAAACAGTCGTATCCATGGGAAGCTGGATATTCCGGTCCGGCTCTCGTCCGACGGTCATAATATCCGACAACTGAAATACCTGGCCCACATAAGGCCCTCGAATCCCGATCAATCGCGGGCCTGATCCCGGCGCAGGCGACGACATAGGTGACGGTTCGGGCCATGGCGAAGGAGGGGCCGGAGCAGGAGAACCTGCGCCTACGGTGCACGCGCACGCTCCAGTAATCGGGTCTTTCTTCGTTCCGCAGAACGGGCATTGCCCTTGCATGGTCGGAATCTGGACCGCCTGCTTCGGGGCGTCAACAGGCTGAGGGATCTTCGATGCGGTGGCCTTCTCATGGAATTCAAGTCGAATCGAGCCGATCTCGATCAAGTCCCCGTCCCTCAACGCGTGCTCGGCGACCTTCTGGCCGTTCACCAAGGTGCCGATGCCTCCGCCCGCATCCCTCAGCGCATGACGGCCCCCACTCATATCAATAACGGCGTGAAGGGGCGAAACGTTGCGGTCGCCGAAAAGGCCCACATCCGAAAGCTCATCTCGGCCGATGGTCGTTTGGGGCTTGGAGATGATGTATTCCTTGCCCTCATTGCGGCCCTGGACGACCCGAATCCAGGCCTGCTTCAGGAGCGCCTCGACCAGCCCGATGAAGAATCCGATCGAGGCCCCGGTCACAATCATGCTTATCCCACGGCTGACGACACTGGGGTTCTTCGTGCCGGGAGGCAAAATGTAAGGTATGATCTCAAAGAGAGTCCCCCCCAGGAATCCGCCGATCAGACCACCTATCGCACCATGCCAGGCAGCCTTCTTCGAGCTGATCGGGAGTCCCTGGACGAGTCCAAGGAAGAATCCGATGATGGACCAGCCGAGGGCGCGGACGATCACGTCCCAGATAAAAATGAGCGGTCCGAGGGCGGAGAGGGTCATGCTTTCGCGCGGGTCTCTGTACAGGCTGCCGAACAGTAGTTGTCCGAAGAACAGGCCAAGCAGGCCGCCGACAGCCCCCACCAGAACGCCATACGCCGCATATCGTTGGATGAGCTTGCCACTCCCGCCGCTCATTCCATTGACGACGCCGATTGCTACGCCCACGAATATGCCGAAAATGATCCCCATTGGCGCCTGGTGAGCGAACAGGCTGAGGAAACGGCCGCTCGACTCGCCTTCCGCGAGCCGCCATACGCCGTTGAAGTCTATGGCGATCCAGGCGAGTATGGCGGAGAACATACCCGCGAGGAAACTCATTATCACTTTGGTGTTAAGGGACAAGATGACCCCCGGTTATTCGTCTATCGGTTGCGGTTGCGCTGGTCAGACTCGTCGGACAGGTCAGACTGGTCGGACCGAATGGTCTTCCATCAAACCTCGAATCTCAATCTCGTATTCCCTATCTGCACCTCATCCCCTGGATGAAGGGCCTGCTCGGTGACTTTGACGCCGTTGACGAAGACGCCGTTCGACGAGCCTTCGTCGCGGATGGTGAGCTGACCGCCGGCATTGGTTATTCGGGCGTGCCTTCGGGAAACGGTGCTCTCCTGCGGGAAGGCAATTGTATTCGTTTCCTCGCGGCCGATCACGACCTCATCGCCCGCCAACGGGTAGATGCTCCCTGCGTATGCGCCCTGAGTGGCGACCAGCCTGGGACCTGAGCCGGCAGCCGGAGCGGCAGCGCCCGGAGATCCGGCTCCCACGGTGCATGCGCACGCACCAGTCACCGGATCTTTCTTGTTGCCGCAGAATGGGCAGATGGTCGGATCAACGACCGGCGTGGGAGCTCCGGCTGCAGGAACGGCCTGAGGCTCCTCGGGCAGATCAACCCCGACCTTCTTCAGGATCTGGCGGAAGCCCGCACCCCGGCTTGCCATCATACGCACCGCGAGCCACACTACCCCCACAAAGACGATCAGCCCGACCAGAGCCATCGCGAAGTTGATCTTGCTTTCGCCCTTGACCTTGGGAGGCGTTTTCTCGCCCATCTGCGCCGGCTTGAGGGTATCGATGTTCCCAGAAACCAGTATCTGAATGATCGGCGACGGATTGTCCAGCGTGATGTCCACATCCTGGCTGAGGGACTTGCCGTCGTCGTACTCGACCGTCACCTTGGCGGTGCCGGAGGGGACATCGGTGAACTGGGCGACACCACTCATCGTGGGGTCGAGAGTCTGGGTCTGAGCATTCTTGTCGGCATCCACCAGCTTTATGATCCCGGCGGCGGCAGGATATTTGGAAATCGCGGCGCTCACAGCCACACGAAGCCGGCGGACGTACTTGAAGTCATCGGTCTTGAGCTCATACTTGTATGGCGGCTTGCCCTCGACGGCCTTAATGGCCTCGGTGCCGGTCTTCGCATCGAGCACGAAGAGCCTGCTCTTCGGAGGGACGGCGTCCTTCACCAGGGGCAGATCAACCGTCGCCTTCTTCTCGAATGCGGTCGGCGTAGTGGTCACCGGCTTGCCGTTCACGTCATCGTAGGCAATCCAGTAATAATAGTCCCCCGCCTCGGGAGCGGTGACCGTCGCGGTTTGGGCGGCGAATAGGGCCGACGATAGAGCTAGAATAAGAAATATGATCAGCAGCAATGATCGCAACTTTGTCCTCCTTGGACTTCAGTAATGGCATAAGGAACAGCTTCGAGGAGATCCCCGGCGATCATGCCGGTTTCTCCCAGTTCGCAAGCAGCGATATCCCCAGCCTTCCCATGAATATAGACGCCGCAGACAGCGGCTTCGAACGTACTCATGCCCTGGGCGAGCAAGCCTCCTATGATGCCGGCAAGCACATCGCCCGTGCCGCCGGACGCCATGCCGACGTTTCCGGTCATGTTGATGAACACTCGCCCGGAAGGATCGGCGATCAACGTCCGCGCGCCCTTCAACACTACAACCGAGTGGAATCGAGATGCGGCCTCGCGAGCCGTATCCAATCTATTTGACTGGATTTCAGGAATGCTCGTTCCGATCAGGCGGCTCATCTCGCCCGGGTGGGGAGTGAGCACCAGTTCGCCTTGCGGACCTTCAAGAATACTTACGTCCTTGGAAAGGCAGTTCAGGCCGTCCGCATCCACGACCGCCGGCTTATCAATCGAGCGGACGAACTCATGAACGAACCTGCAGGTTTCGTCGTGAGTCCCAAGTCCGCAGCCGAGGACAACCGACTTAGCCTTCTTACAGAACTCCAGAGCCGGCGCGACCGCTTCCGAGCTTATCGCTCGATCCGCGGTCTGAGGCAAAGGATGAGTGATCACTTCGGTGAGCTTGGCCGCCATGATGTCCTGCAAGCCTTCCGCGACCGCCAGCATCGAGAGGCCCGCTCCCGAGCGCAGGACCGCCATCGAAGCCATTGCCGCAGCGCCCGTGTAGCCCGGCGATCCGGCGATGACTACCGCAGTTCCGAAAGTGCCCTTATTCGCGTCAGGAGGCCTCGCGGGAAGCCGATCGGCGACCCACTGGTCATCCGCGACCTCGACGTTGATTTCGTCGTACAATTGCTTTGGAATCCCAATATCCCCCACAAGGAGATTGCCGACGCATGCCGCGCCCGGATAGGTCAGCAATCCTATTTTCGGGAGAGCGAAGGTTACTGTGCAGTCGGCATTGACGCAGACACCCCAAATCTCACCCGAATCGGCGTCGAGGCCGGAGGGAAGGTCAACTGCGACCGCCGGCTGGTTGGATGCGTTGACGGCATTGATCGCATCGGCCGCGAGGCCTGTGATCTCGCCCTTGAGGCCTGTGCCGAATATGGCATCCACGATCACGCATTCGGCAAGGTTTAGCTGGGAAGCGGAATTGATCCATTGAACTTGAAGGCCGGTTTTGAGGAGGATATCCAGATTGACTTTTGCGTCGCCTCGAACTTCGGCGGGATCGCCGAGAAGGTAGACGTCCACGTCCACACCGGCATCTCGCAGATGCCTGGCTGCCACGAAGCCGTCACCGCCGTTATTCCCACGGCCTGCAACCACCGCGACACGATTGCCGTCAACGTCGGCGAGCAGTCCTCGAGCGGCCTCGAAGACGTGCCGGCCCGCATTCTCCATGAGCTCGATGCTCGGTACGCCGAATTCCTGGACGGCACGCCGATCAAACTCGCGCACCTGCTCGGCCGTGGCAACTTTTCCCGCTCGAAGCGGTACCGCGCATTCGAATGACAAGTTAACCACCCTCGAGGCAATTATACATTAAGCCGAAGGCAAGGACAAATGGGCAAGGCGGAACATCGGATGACGAGTCATGAGTGATGAGTGAACTGCTCCCGGTGATAGCTCACTCATCACTTATCACTCATCGCTACGGCATACGCGACGGCATATGTGCGGCAATGGGAGATGCTGACCATGATCGTCCGTCCGGCGGCGATTTCGGCGGCACCATTCAGCAGCCTGACCTCAGGTTTCCCATTTTCGTCGGGGAGTATCTCCACGTCGTGCCAGGACAGACTGGCGCCAAGTGACTTCGCGACGGCCTCCTTCGCTGCAAACCTTCCCGCGAACCGCTGGACAGGGATGCCGCCGGAAAGGCAGTATTCCTTCTCTGCGGGGGTGAACATCCTGTCCGCAAACTCCGCCCGATTCTCCAGCGCCCGCTTGATTCGGCTGACTTCGATTATGTCGGTGCCAACGCCGGTGATCATTAGCATCCCTCCATTACCTTGCGTTTCGGTCTATTGGCGGTCAATTCCTTCCCGAGGGCTTGTGCCTGACACCAATTGCAGAGTAGTTTTCGGGAATACCGGGTAAACGTAATCAGTAATCCGTAATGCGTAATCGGAAGAGGCAGCGGAGATGGCAGAAACCTGGCGAGTATCCAAACTGGACGTTGATGTGAAGTACGAGGACGGCATCCCGATCATCGAGGCTCGGGGTGAGTGCGACCTCATAACCAGCCGCAAACTGAAGGATGTGGCTGAAAGTCTTATCACCACAGGGCAATGCAGGATCGTGTTCGACCTCCGGAACATGTCCTACATAGACAGCTCAGGTTTTCGGGTACTCCTGGAGGCAAAGAATGGAGTCGCCCGAAAGGGAGGAAACATCGCCCTGGTGAGTCTCACTGCCCCCGTCGAGCGCGTCTTCAATCTCCTTCGCCTCGGAGAGCTGATCATCCGCACGGATACCGTTCAGGAAGCGGTGGATCAGTTGAAGTCCATCGAGTGCCACTAAGCCGCCAGCGCATTATTTATCTGCTCGGCGAATGCCTCCTCCGGAAGAGCACCCTGGAACTGGACCTTCTCGTTGATGATCACCGTCGGCACGGCGGCGATATCATACCTGCTTACCAGGTGCGGAAACTCCGCGGCTTCGATTGCATCCGATTTGATGTACACCGGGTTCTCGATCGCCATCTTATGCGCGACCCTTACAGCGCTGGGGCAGAATGGGCATGTCGGCGTCACGAAGACCTGTATGTGAACGTCCTGATCTATGTCTCTGATCCTGTCCTTGACCTTCTGCGAGAGATCGGTCGCGTTTCGGGACACGTCAATGACATCCTCGATCAGCGAGCTGAACTCGAATCCCCCCGGTATGCCGAAATACCGAACGCCCTTCGTGTCATCGGTCTGGACGATGATCGCCGGGATCTTATCAATCTGAAGATCCTGAACCAACTGATCGCCGGGTGAATATTGCCGCGGTTCGATTTTTATCTTGTCGGATAGTTGGGCGAGTTCGTTGAGCAGCTGCTCAGTCTCTTTGCAGTACTCGCACTCCAATCCCGGCTGATCCAAATCCTCCGGCTTCTTTGTGAAAGCGGTTATGGTGACCGGGTTGACCAGTTCCTGGCTGAATCGATTGCTGAGAAATTCCTTGTCCTCATCGGGTATCATGTCCATTGCACTGGCATCCTTTCTTCGTCATGCGGATGATTGTTCCGCGGTTGTTTTACCCAGTTATGGGACCGATATGACGAATATGACCTATGCGTCCTATATGTTATAATATGGGCCATGAGCCAGTATGATACCATCATCATCGGCGGAGGGCCTGCTGGGCTCGCCGCGGGAATATATGCCATGCGGTCGAGGCTGAAGACCATCCTCGTTGAGAAGTACATCCCCGGCGGGCAGATGGTCATGACCGATCATGTGGAGAATTACCCCGGCTTCCCGGATGGGATTGGCGGCCCGGATTTGAGCTCCAACATGGAGCTTCAGGCCCGAGGCCTCGGTCTGGAGATCGTCTCGTCAGAGGTGCTGAATGTAGATTTCTCCGGCGAGGAGAAGGTCATCAACACGACGGACGGAGAGCTTCGCGCGCCGACAGTCATCATTGCCTCGGGAGCAACTCCACGGAGGCTGGGTATACTCGGCGAGGGCCGATTGACCGGCAAGGGAGTCTCCTATTGCGCGACCTGCGATGGGGCGTTCTTCCGCGATAGGGAGATAGCGGTTGTCGGCGGGGGGAATACCGCCGTCCAGGACGCCGTGTTCCTCACGAGGTTCGCCTCGAAGGTGACGATAGTTCACCGGAGGGATGCCCTGCGTGCAACCAGGATACTCCAGGAGCGGGCGTTCAAGAACCCGAAAATCAAGATGGCCTGGAACTCGATCGTTGTCGAAGTCCAGGGTGACAGCCGGGTCGAGGGTCTCGTGCTGGAAAACGTCACCGACGGCTCGAAGCGAGTGCTGAGGGTCGAGGGAGTCTTCGTTCTCATCGGCATCGACCCGATCACCGATCTCTTCAAGGGGCACATCATCCTCGACCCGGAGGGCTATATCATTACGGACGAGGACATGCAGACCAACGTGCCGGGAGTGTACGCCGCGGGTGACTGTCGGCGGAAGAGCCTGCGCCAAATGGTCACGGCCGCTGCCGACGGCGCGATTGCGGCATTTTCGGCGGAGCGGTATATAGAGAGTCTGAAGGATAGGATGCTGTAGGTCTACAACTCCTCCAGAATGCAGGCCAGGTCGTAGGACGGCGGACTGCATAGCGGGCGATCCAGATATGTTTGTGGCAGAGCCTGCTTGTCTCTCAACCGCTGGCGGAATAGGGCGATGCCCCGAAGAGTCTGCTCGAACGGGTCTTCGTTGGCCCTCGGCCACAGGCAGTCCTCAAGGCCCGGGATGCGCTCACTGACCTGCTTCCACATTGTGGAAACGTCCTCGCCACAGGCAATCGTATTCGCTTCCAGCAGTATCATGCCCTTGATAAGCAAACAGCGAGCCGCACACATGTACTGAAGCGATGCCTCATGCCATCCCCTCGCACGGGCGCGGACCATCTGATAACAGCCGCGCTCTTCCAAATGCCACTGGACCGAGGCCAGTGCCCGCTCCACCATCTCAGGCGGAAGACTGACTCCCATTGGTAAAGGAGGCACATGGCTTGGCGCTCTTCTCACTTCACTGCCGATCAGGCCCTCGGGAAACGAGATGACACCCATTTGCCTCTCAAGCATTTCCCGAAGCTGCCGAAGAACCACCCCGGACTCGTTGCTTAGCCGTTCTGCGAACTTCCACTGCCATTTGTGGAACGGCAGCGGCACCCTTTCGCGGTGGAACAGAGAGTGAAGCGCTCTGGAGGTGATACTGTAGCTCAGCAGCCCGACGAAACGTTCCTGGCCCGGCACGCTTAGCTTCTGAAGAACGCATCGTAGATCGGCGAGTTGGCCGGCATACTGCTCGGCAGCCCGCTCAGCGAGGCCCTCCGGCAGGCGAGTCAGCGAATCTTGTATGACTTTCATCTGACCAAGAGGGTCATGAATGGGAATGAGGGTCATGACCCAGTGCTGGTGGCCGTTGTAGAAATCATCCCAACTTCCCTTGCCGTCAAACAGAACGCCGACACCCTCTCTTTGCCAGATACTGACCTTTATGTTCAGTTCAGTGTGCATACGACGGTTGAACGCCGCCAAGTCCGAACTATGGTACGCCCATTCAACCAATTCCTTTTCGCATGCAGCATGATCATCGGCTGGAAGAATGAGCACCGTGTCAATATCGGAATGCTCATCGGCCAGTCCGTATGCGACTGAGGAGCCAACGGCGTAAAAGGCGGTCTCAGTCAGCGCAGGAAGGTGATTCTGTAGATAGGGTTGGATCACCTGGGACCATGCCTGGCATGCGACCTCTCTATAACGAAGACTGTGGCTGGTTTGTTTTGCAGGCCTCGACATGTCTAACGCCTCCTTTTGGTCTGTTCTCGGAGGAAGGCCGTCGCAAATGAAAACGCCGTTAGTCCTGATCCGTCACACGCGGCCAACCGGCCTCGTGAGCTCGACCCGACTACGGCGTTTATGTCGCATGGTCTCTCGCGAAGTTGAGAAACAGCTCTGTTTTCCGCATGATAGCGGAAAACGCTTGCCTTGTCAATAGCTGTGCGAGTTCACTCACACACTTCCTCGGTTCGGAGGGAGATATAGGCGGCGGAGGCGAGGACGATGAGTGCCCCGATGAGGATTCGGGCGTTGAAGGGGTCGCCGAACCATAGTACTCCTGCGAATGATGAGTAGATCACTGTCGTCATTTGGACGATCCCTGCCGGCCCGGCGCGAGTGTATTTGAGCGCGTAGGTCATGAAGAGCTGACCTGCTGCGCTGGTGATCCCCATGACGGCCAGCAATCCCCAGCCAAGCGGATCAGGCCAGATCGGCTTCTCAGCGACGATACCAGCCAGAGCCACAATCGCTCCGAATACGCATAGAGACAGAAATATGGATACCGAAGGCTCGGTCTTCCGCAATTCTCGAATGGTGACGATGGCGACGCCTGAGACGATCCCCGCGAAGAACCCATAGGCGTCGCCGGCCCTGATATGCGCAAAGTCCGGCTGGGCGACCAGGAATAAACCCGCAAGCGCCGAGATCACAGCGATTGCCGTGCTCAGGCACAATCGCTCGCCGATGAGCAAAGCCCCGAAGATCGGCACGTAGATGAAGTACGAATTGCCGAGGAAAACGCTGTTCGTGAGAGGGGTCGCGCCCGGACCTTTCGCCGCTGAGAGGCTCATAAAATAGAGCAATATGGCGATCCCGCCGAGAATACCCCTCGCTGAGAGAAGTGGGATTCGCCGAATGATGACTTTGGCAGCGCCGGATGCGTGGAGGATGCCAACGGTGCCTATGCCGAAAAGGAATCGGATGAGCGTCGTCTCCGAGCCGGGGATGCCGTGACCGCCTGCGATTCGGACCGCGACCGCCATCACCGCAAAACAAAGCGCAGAGGCCGTGAGCCATAGCGGACCGTTTCTGATCAAACTCTTGCTGCGTTGCATGGCCTCCAGCATACCACGAATGAGGCAAGTTGGGAATCGGCCTTGACTATGCAAGCGCGGGGTTGTACTATGACGGAAATACCGATGAGGTGAGTATAATGGCGAAATTAACCCGACGAGAGTTCATACAGGCGGCAGGCGGATTCGTCGCCGCCGGCACGCTGGCATCCCAGTTCCCCGGATTGGTGGAGGCGGCGGACAAGAAGCGGTTCAACATCCTCTTCATGATGACCGACCAGCATAACCACAATGTCCTCGGCTGTGCAGGCAATCCCATTGTGAAGACGCCGAACCTGGACAAATTGGCGGCCGATGGGGCAATGTTCACAGATGCCATCTGCGCGACTCCATTCTGCTCGCCGACGAGGGCCTCGCTCATTACGGGCATGTGGCCGCATACTCATGAGATCGTGAAGAATGTCCAAGGTGAGCAGTCCGCCCTTATGGACGATACGGTCGCCACCGAGCAGATCCTCTTCGACAAGGGGTATGAGACCTTCCAGATGGGCAAATGGCATCTCGGGAAGACGGCCGACCTGAGATGTTATCGGAAAGATGCCGAGAGGCTCGCGCAAGAGAGTCACAGTCGATACGTGAAGGGTTTGCCCGAGAATGCGAGGGATAAACCGCGAGAGGGAGAGGTTCAGGTGGAGGGCATTGCCATGACACCTGAGATGGCCGAGTTTAGCAGGGTCTGGTCTGCCGAGACTAATCGGTCGGCGCAGAACCTCTCGCAGATCGGCAGGCAGCTCCTGAAGCCCGAGCACACCTATGAGTCGTGGCTGGCCGACCAGTGTGTGGAGGAGATTCGCAAGTACAAGGACGAGAACTTCATGATCACCTGGTCCGTGAGTCCGCCTCATGCCTTGTGGACAGTTCCCGAGCCATACTACAGCATGTACGATCCGGCGAAGATGCCGATTCCCGCGAACTTCGGCGATCATCCTGAGGTGTATCAAAGCTCGCAGCCGGGGCGCATGGGGAAGCTCATGGGCGAGAAGCTGCTCAGGGAATATCTGCGGTGCTATTACGGGCAGGTGACCCTAATGGATGCGCTCATGGGGCGGATACTCAAGGCCCTAAGGGATGAGGGACAGGAAAAGGATACGCTGGTCATCTTCACCAGCGATCATGGAGATATGCAAGCCGGGCACAGGATGATTGGGAAATCACTCCCGGCGTTCTATGAAGAGATCGTGCGAGTGCCGCTCCTCATGCGCCATCCGTCAATCAAGCCGGGGACGAAGCTTCATACGCATGTGAACTCGGTTGACATGATATCGACCCTCCTGGACTTCGCCGGTGTGAAAACGCCAAAGGGAGTTCAGGGCACATCCATCAAGAAGCTCGCCCAGGGCAAGTCCGCTGAAGATGACAGGCCGGCGTTCTGCGAGCGAGGTAAGGGCGACAAGGGCGGATACAGCCGCATGATCCGCACCAAGGAGTGGAAGTATGTGATCTTTGCGGATGGGCGAAGGGAGCTCTTCGATCTGAAGAAAGACCCGTATGAGATGACCAATCTTGGGGAGGCCAAGCCCTCGGCGATGGTTGATCTCCACAAGCGCCTCCTCGCCCAGATGGAGGCGACCAAAGACCCGGCGCTGGGATCGGTGGCGAAGGTGTAATCATTCCACCCCTGATGCCACGTGGCTGATGACGGTTTGGAGAGAATGCTTGACGGTCCTTGCCAGGTCCTGAAGCTCTCTCCCGCCTGCGAGGGCCATCATGGCTATCGGATCAACGGCCTCCACGATCGTCCCGTTCGACTGCTCGTAGACGATCACATTGCATGGGAGCAGCAAGCCGATGTCCATGTCGAGGTCGAGCGCCTGATGCGCCCATTTCGGGTTGCAGACCCCCAGTATGCAGTATGAGGGATAAGCAATCGCAAGCTTTTCCTGAAACAGCTTGCGCACATCTATCTCGGTGACCACCCCAAAGCCCTCATGAGCGAGGGCTTTCTTAGTTGATTCGAGCACCTGGTCATACGGCTTCTCGATCCATACCTTGATCCCATATGCCGCCTCCTGCTGGGTTGCGGTATGATGACGTTGCTCGTGTTGCGAAGGCGCGCACACACTTGGCCCCTCGGCGACTTCGATTATCTCCCGGCATTCGTCGGACATTTCCATTCCTCCAATCTGCGGAATACCCTCCCCTCGATGGGGTTCAAACGGCAGCCGTCGAACACTACGCGATCTCTATGACCATATCAGGTTCGGCACAAAGCGTCTGGTGAATAAGGCAGTGCTCGGCAACCTTGTGGACGGCTGCTCGGCGATTCTCCGGAATGCCGGCAGGGACTTCGACCGTCGCGTGCATTCTCCCGATACGAAGCGGCTCTGCGGCTGTCTCATATTTGACTTCGACCGTCGTGCCGGAGGGGTCAATCCCTGTCTGCTTCAGATACTGAGTGACGTAGATTCCAATGCACGCGCCCAAGGACGAAACCAACAATTCCGGCGGTGTCATCGCAGTGTCTGTTCCGCCCTTCTCGGTAGGTTGGTCCGTCATGACCTTGTGGCCTCGTGCCTCAGCGCTAAACCTCTTGTCGCCCAAGTACTTAACTCTGATCATTCTCCCTCCTTTTTGTTGAAAGTCTCAGTGGGCCCCACCCAGGGCCAGCAGCAATCCGAACACAACTCCAACGATCGTGCTGATGTACGGATTGCAGGTGATCGTTCACCCAGCCCCTGTGGATCTCGAGATGCTGCTGACGAGGTAGCCAATTACGCCACCTCCGATTATGCCGAGCGCTATCTTCACAATCGCCTCCGTGATGCGTAATGCGTGATTCGTAACCCGGAGAAACCCGGATATCCCATATCGCTAATTCGTCCTGCCGATGACCACCGGCGAGATCAGATCCTTCACCCGCCGGGCTTGCAGCCACTCGGCTTGTCCGCAGGAGTGGAAGTCGAGAACGGCGAGATTGTGCGCCTGGTCTGCCTGCTCCCACATTTGGGACACTCCTTGTTGTTCTCAGCCGATCCTATCGGCTCAAGGAGAGCAAAACGGTAGTTGCAGTTGGAGCATTGATATTCGTAGATTGGCATATTACTCTCCGTCAAGCGAGTTTCAGGAACAGCTTCATCGCATCTTCAAGGGCTTTCTGTCCAGGCTCGCCTTTTTCCAGCTTGGCTTTGAGGCATTCCTCCATCCGATGGCTGAGGAGGATGAACCCAACCTGGTCGAGCGCCCCTCTAATCGCAGATAGCTGGGTCACGACCTGGGAACAATCCTTCTCATCCTCGATCATGCGCTGAAGGCCTCGGACCTGGCCTTCGGTCCGCTTGAGTCGGTTGAGTAAGTCTTGCCGGATGCTTTCTCGTTCGTCCATGGTTATGTTATACCCCCTGGGGTATAGTTTCTAACATAATACATCGCCTGGGAATATTTGTCAAGAAGGGAATGGGACATATGGGACTGATGGGACCTATAGGACAGGGAGGCGCTGGTGGATCTCTGCTTCAGAGAGGCCGATGATCTCGAACAGCTTGTCACGGCTGGCATCGCCGGAAACCAGGGTGATCTGCGATTTCTTGATGCCGAGCGCTTCGGCCAGGAATCCGATGGCGGCCTTGTTCGCGGCGCCTTCGACCGGAGGAGCCATCAGCTTAACGCAGAGCACATCGCCTTGCCAGCCAGTGATCTGATTTCGAGAACTGCGAGGTTTCACGTGTACCTTGAGACGCATGGCCTAGTCCTTCACCATTCGCCGATAAGTCTCGTCCGCTCGATCAATATCCGACTTGGGCTCGAATGCTTCGAATTCATCGCCTTTCAGGAAGAGGCTGCCGTCCTGACCTACGCGGACGGTCTCATGGGTTTCGCGATCAACCTTAAACTCCCGCTGGCGGCCCTGATACTCGAACAGAACGAGGTCCCCCGATCGCTTGTCCATCACTCGAGCGAGGAACTTGCGAATGCGGGTTGCCCGATTGGCCTTCCATTCGCGGTAGCCCTTTCTCCACACGAAAATCAGGGCCACCCAGAGAGCCAGCGAGTATATGACGAGGAATATCCCCAGAGTTCCATTCACGGCGATCCCACCAATATCGAGAGTACCAGAAAAGCGACGCAGTTATTCAGTCCATGGGTGACCATGCACGGGAGCAGCGATCCCCTGCGATAGAGCAGAGTTGCCAGTACGTAGCCGAGTACGAATATCGGCAGGAATCCGAGAGGGAGCGGATGAACTGAGGCAAACACTGCGGCGGAGAGAACAAGCCCGAGCCTCGGGCCCCACTTGGCCTGGAAACTGTGGAACAGCACTCCCCGGAAGAACAATTCCTCGAAGAAGGCGGCGACGATCACCGTCAGCCCAAGAATAACCAATCGCTCCAACAGGGTATTCGCCTGGAGGAAGATCGGAACCACCGGATTGGATGGAGTCGGGATGAACCTCGTGAGGACCCGAGAAAGGTAGCTAGCGACCAGCAGCAATGGCAAAGCGGCCGCATAGCCCATGATCCCCCACCCCACGTCCAGCAATGGATTCCGGCTCGTGAGGCCGACCGATTTCCATGACCATCCTGCCGCTCGAAGTCGGTAGGCCAGATAGATCGCAGAGAGTATGCCGCCCAGGGTGTAGACGCCGGCAGTCGCAAAGACCATAGTCCTCGGGCTCAGAGGGTTTTTCACACTAAGGAGGGCCAGTCCCGCCAGCACCTGAGTCCCGATCACAATGCCAAGATAGACGATGAACGCCTCCAGGAAGTAGCCTGCGACCAGACCCTGGTTATCAGGCGGCACGCGGTCCGGAATACGCCGCATTCTCTCGGCACTGACATACCAGGTGATCACAAAGATTCCAAAGAAACCCAGCGATCCGAGGACTGCCAGCAAAACCGCAAGCAGCGTCATCGCACGCACGGCGCTTGCCACCGCCAGGTCCCGCTCGGCGCTCGCCTCCTTGGCAGACCCTGCGCGCGCGTAGAGATCGGCAAGCGCAAGCGACTGATACCATCCCAGGTCGAGGCGACGTATCCTTGTCGAATACCTGGCGGATTCCTGCGGCGAAAGTGGTTTCTTGCTGACGTAGATCGCCTTCCACATGGCGACTTCGGCCTGGAGGTTCTTTCCCCTGGCCGCAAGCTTGGCGATCACGGCCGCACGTTTCCGAGGATATTCGACAATCAAGAGGCGGCGAAGGTTCTGGAGTGAGGGATCGTCCCTGACGACTTGCTCATACGAATCTATTGCCGAAAGATGCTGGCGGTCGCGAAGGATCTCCATTTGCCGACGCTGGCTGGGAGGAAGTATTTCCTGCCAGCGCTCGGAAGCATAGGCGATCTTCATCGCCATGTCACTCTGGAGAATATCCTCCGAGAACTGCGGCCCCTCTGCTTCCGGGCCGGGGAGGCGCTGTGCTATGCCGAACAGTGCAACGAGCAGAACGAGGATAATCAGCAGCAGAACGAACCGGTCTTGGGGATATGGGGTGCCCTGGGGCTCCTCGGCCGCCGGCTCTACCGCCATATTCCTCTCCCGATCAGAAGAGAGTTGATGATCTGACGTATGATTCCGAGGGCGACGATCGCCAGCAGCGGAGAAATGTCCAATCCTCCGGTTTTGGATGGTGGGATGAGCCGGCGGAAGGGATCCATAAACGGCCTGGTGATCTTTTCGAGGATTCGAGTCGCCTCGCGGAACCGGTATCGCGCGCCCGGAAACCATGACAAAAGGGCGTCTACTATGATCAGGAGCTGCAGAATGTCTATCGCGCGATTTACGATGAGCACTAACATGAGAGTATTATACACGAAACACTCAGCTTTTCGGTTTGCCCAGCTCCGCAGATCGGTTCGTCGCGGCGGTCACTGCCTCGATGCAGGCCGAACGGAACTTGTCCCGCTCGAGGCTCGCCAGGCCCGCGATGGTCGTGCCGCCCGGAGTCATCACCTTGTCGCGGAGTTCGGCAGGATGGCTTCCGGTCTCCAGGACCATCTTCGCAGCGCCGAGGACGGTCTGAGCAGCGAGAAGGAGCGCGGTCGCCTTGGGGATGCCCATTCGGACGCCACCATCCGCGAGGGCCTCGATAAACGTGTAGACAAACGCCGGTCCGCTGCCGCTCAGTCCGGTGACTGCATCGAGCTTGTCTTCGGTAAGCTGGACCACCTTTCCGGAGGCGCTGAATATCTGAGACGCCAGTTCGAGATGGGCCTGGGTGGCATTCTTGCCGGGGGCCAGTGCGGCCGCTCCTTCGCCGATAAGGGCTGGGGTGTTGGGCATCACCCGAATGACAGGAATTCCTGTCGTGAGCTTGGACTGGATCGAATCAATGGTTACCCCTGCCGCAATGGAGACCACGAGCTGCTTGGGTTGGAGGACGTCGGCTATGCTCGCCAGCGCATCCGCCACGACGAAGGGCTTTGTGGCAATAACGATGATATCGCTTGACTTAGCTACCGTCCGATTGTCCATGGTGGCGGCGACCCCGAGTTCCTTGCGAAACAGGTCTCGGCGAGACTCGCTGGGATCGGATGCACTGATCCGTGAGGAATCCATCCCCGCCTTGAGCAGTCCGCGGACGGTGGCTTCGGCCATCATTCCCGCGCCTATGAAACCGATTTTCCTGTTCTTTAGCACGTCCAGGCTCTCTTACTGGTGTTCGAACAAGCTGGGCGTATTCTTGCGAAGGTCCTCCGGCACATCGATGACCGTATTGCTGGGTGCAAAGAGATAGACCCTGTCGCCGACTTTCTCTACAAAACCGTTCAGTGCATAGGTGACGCCGTTAAGAAAATCAATGATGCGCTCTGATATAGCCTGGGGAGTCTTTTCGAGGTTGATTATCTGCTGGCGGCCGTCCTTCAGACCGTCTGCGGCCACCCGGGCATCCTCGAAAGAATTCGCTTGTCTGACTGACACGTGGCTAACCCTCGCCGAATGAAGTCTCAATGTCATCGGCCGTCTTGCTTGCTCGACGGCGGTCTCCGAGTCCTCGAACTCCTCCTCGAGTTCATTGATGCCGAATCCTTCCTTTATCCGCGTCCAGATTCCCCGGCGTCTGATCTCTTCTGCGGACATCTCAGTGTTCATCGCGTCCTCCTTGCCAGACATCAGATAACAGACTGCAGACAATAGACCCAAAACCTATGGTAAGGATGGTGCTTGCTTCCCAAAGTCTGTAGTCTGCAGTCTACTGTCTACTGTCCAAATATCGCTGTTCCGATCCTAACCATATTCGAGCCTTCTTCGATGGCGATCTCGAAATCCGAACTCATACCCATCGAAAGCCACCGCTGATTAGCATTAGACAACCTATCCCATAATCCCTTCAACAATTTGAAAGATTTGCGAATGGCTGCCTCATCTGTTACAAAGGGGGCGATCCCCATCAAACCTCTAAGCTCCACCCCTTCGATCAGCGAAGCCGATTCACACAGCGCAAGCGCTTGTTCCGGCTGGACCCCGAACTTCGATGTCTCCCCTGAGATGTTCACCTCCACCAGCACCTCAGTGCACTTGCCGATGGCCGTGGAGCGCTTGCCTATCTCCTTCGCCAGGCGTAAGCTGTCAACCGTCTGAATCGAACAGAAGATCGGCACTGCCTGACGCACCTTATTCGTCTGCAGGTGGCCGATCATATGCCATCTGACTGCATTCCCGATGACCTCGAATTTCCGAACCGAGTCCTGGACATAGTTCTCTCCGATATCGGTGACTCCCGCCTCGATCGCCTCCTGGATACTGGGAGTATCAACCGTCTTCGTGACGGCGATGAGGGCGATCTCATCCGCATCGGTTCCGGCTCGCGAGGCCGCCGCTGCGATGCGTTCACGAACTCTTGCCAGGTTATCAGCAATAGACATGACGTTTGGAGCATTATAGCATAAGAGAACGACGCCCGGAAACACTATTTTCTTGCGACGAAGAATACCCTGTCGCTCTGAGAAGTCGCCCTTCGAAAGGAGTAGGCGTCATACGTATCGAGCGGCTCCAGGCCGGCGGTGGTCAGCATTTGCTCGATCTCGGGGAGGTCATACGCACGCTGATAATGCTCGATCCTGAGCTTTTTCTGTTCCGATGCCCGTCTGTAAACAAAGTCCATGTGGATGGTGCAGATACGGGTATCGGGGTCGTAGGTACTCCGCCAGTTGTAGTTCACCGGGGCTCGAGCGCTAAGGTTGCTTTGATCGAAAAGTCTGCCTGCGAGCGCGACTTCGGTGTTCATGTCGAAGATAAACAGGCCTCGGGGATTGAGATGCTCGGATACCCGATAGAACGCCTGCTGGAGAGCAGAGGCTTCGAGGATATAGTTCAGGCTGTCGAAAAGCGAAAAGACGAGATCGAACTTCCTGCCCAGCCGGAAGGAGGATGCATCCTGGGCATGGAAATCGGCTTGGATGCCCATCGCCTGCGCCTTCTGCGTCGCGCGCTCGATCATCTTCGGTGAGATGTCCACTCCCGAAACCTGATACCCTTCGCTGGCGAGGAAGAGGCTCACCGTTCCCGTGCCGCAGCAGAGGTCAAGCATGGTCTTCGGGCGATGGCGGTAAAGCTTCAGAGTGCGCTTCAGGTAGCTCGCCCATTCCCGATACGGCACGCCGGACATAAGCTGGTCGTAGAGGAAAGCGATCTCGTCGAACTGAGACTCGGGACTCGGGATGGCATCGCCGGTCATCGGTCCGGGACTCGCTGGATCTCGGGATCGGTGAAGACATCGGCATCATCCCGGCTCTTCGTGGAAAACTCGGAGAGTATTGCGCCTTCGGGGCCTGCTTGGAACCAGTGCAGAGTATTCGGCGGAAGGGTATATTGATCGCCCGGATTCAGGACGATTTCATGCCATACGGTGTAACAGGCCTCATGGTCGGCCGGAGGTTTGGCGGCCGGATTCGGAGTCGGGTCGCCGGGGATGCACAGGTAGACTTTCCCCCAGCGGCAGCGGAATGTCTCCTCCTTCCCGGGCTCGCCCTCTACCCGCGGATGGCGGTGCTCAGGGCAAGTCTGGTGAGGGAAGAGGACGATCTCCTTCGCGCAGACTCGGCTGGTGTTGACGTAGACAACGATCTCCAGACCGCTCTGCTCCGGTTGGCCGAGGCCGAAATCGGCAATTTCGATATTCGCCGCTTCCTCGGGCTTGACCACGATTCCCGCCCTATCAAGGTATTGTGCGGCCCTGATGCGAGCCTCCTCGATCTGTTCTTTAGTCAGCATGTCCCCTCCGCCGGACCGGCAGGTATGGCCCTCCGTCCGTTCAGATATGATTATAGGGTGAATGTGGGAGGGGGTCAATGTTTGTCTCGTAATGCGTAACCGGATCGGGCCTTACGGATTACTTCCTAATGGTTAGCCCTGGTATTCTTACCAGTATTGTTACCGGTTTTACGCGTAAACCATTGACAGAGTAGACATTTTAGAGGATAATCCTATAAAGGTACCACCAGGCGTTTGTATGATTTCGGACTTGCATTTCTAGGGGGGTTTGGGTTGAAAAGGCTGTTACTAATCGCTCTGCTTGCACTTCTCCTGTTCGCCTCCGTCTGTTCCGCACAGGCGGATGAGCATCGGCAGATGTGGTCTAATGCATGGGGGGCAGGATTCCTGAGCTCCATTGAGACCACGACGATGATGAACTACACTCGGGATTGCCATCTGAACGTCCTGATCCCAGAGATCAGGTTGCGTTCGGATGCCTACTACTTCTCTTCTATCGAGCCACGCGGGACCAATATTACGCCAGGATATGATGCCTTGGCGGATATGATCGCAAAGGGGTACCCGGACATCGAGATCCACCCGTGGATTGTGGCTTTCAGGATCTGGACTACTTCCGGTGGACCAGCGCATTCGACCCCTGAGCATATCTGGTATACGCATGGTCCGGGCGGCCCGAATGACTGGACGATGCTCAGCTCAACCGGCGGGTGGGATTTCGGTGGAATATCCAACGTCGATCCCGGGCACCCTGCCGTTGAGGATTATCTGATAACGCTGTATATGGACATCATCAACCGCTATGACGTTGACGGCTTCACCCTGGATTACATTCGGTATCCGGGCACTGCGTGGGGTTATAACCCCACGGCGGTAGCGAGGTATAACGCGGAGTACGGAACGACCGGGAATCCTGCGAGCAGTGATGTGCGATGGAGCGACTGGCGCAGGGATCAGATATCTAACCTGGTCAAGCGCCTGTACCTGGAAATCAAGTCTGTGAAGCCTTGGGTGAAACTCGGAATCGCAGGGTGGAATACTGCTGGCAGCGGCAACTCCGGCTATCTCCAGGACTGGAATAAGTGGATGCAGAAGCATTGGCTGGACTATTGCTCGCCGATGACATATACAAGCGACAATGACCAGTTTCATACCTGGATGAACGACGCACAGGGCAGGCAGTATGGACATCACATCTATCCGCTCGTGAATCTGGGCTACAGCCTTACAGCCAACGTCTTGCCTCAGATAGATCTCGTTCGAGAGCACTCGTTCCCAGGACTTGGGTTGTACTGCTACCAGTCTAGTTTCGATAAGACTGCCGTTAAGAACGCTTTGGTAGCCGGGCCATTCCCAACCGCCGTCCCGCCAACGGACATGCCATGGCTAAGCAGTCCGACAAAGGGCTATCTGAAGGGCTATGTTCGCAACGTCAGCGGGAACGCGATTTACCCAACGATCGTTACCATCGTTGGCCCAGACACAACCGACAAGAGCTCGGGGACGGGGTTCTATGGGTTCTCCGAGATGGACCCTGGAGACTATACGATAAGGGCGGAAGCCCCCGGTTACCTGACAGTTGAGTTACCGGTGACCATAACGGCAGGCATAGTCTCCGATCTCGATTTTACTCTGTCGCTCGAGACAATTCCCCCCGTGATCTCGAACGTTCGCTCTGAGAACGTCCAGGCGACGAACGCTCAGATCAAGTGGGACACCGATGAGGAGGCCACCAGTCAGGTGGATTACGGGCCGGACACCGGTTATGGAACGACCACGACAGAGGATATGGCAAGGGTTACTACGCACGTCGTGCAGCTTACCAGCCTCACTCCTTTGACAACGTATCACTACCGAGTACGCTCTTACGATGCAGCCAGGAACATGGTAGAGTCTACAGACTACACTTTCACTACGACGAACCAAGACATTCCCGGCTCGATCATTGTGGATAATTCGGATGCAACCGGCGTCACGCTGGTCGGCTCTTGGCTAACGAATACCAGCTCCACTGACAAGTATGGCATTAACTACTTCTACACCTCCGGATTTACCCAGGGTAAGAGCTGCAAATGGACGCCTAACGTAATCGTTGCGGGAAACTATAACATCTATGCCTGGTGGCCTCAGGGCGGCAACCGAACCACCCATGCCCCCTACAAGATTCAGTGGTGGGGCGGGAGCACGACTGTTAGCGTGAATCAGCAGACAAGCGGCGGTCAATGGAACCTGCTGGTCTCCAACAAGCCTTTTGTCGTGGGTATGGTGTGTTATGTCCAGTTGAGCAATACCGGTGTTGAAACCACGCTAAACGTCATGGCTGACGCAATCAAGATCGAGCCTGCTGACACCCAGCCGCCGACTGATCCGACGAACCTGACAGCGACGGCATTGTCCACCACTGAGATTGCCTTGAGCTGGTCGCCCTCGACCGACAACGTTGGCGTCGCCGGTTACAGGGTATATCGCGCGGCTGTGGAGATCGGGACTTCGGCCTCCACGAACTACGCCGACTCAGGCCTAACGGCGAATACTCAGTACTCCTACTACGTGAAGGCCTTCGATGCTGCCCAGAACCTGTCCGGCGCCAGCAATACGGCGACCAAGTATACCTTGTCGGTCGCGCCTACCTCAGGGAGCGTGACCTGCGACAAGCCGGTCAACACGTGGCAGGCCTCGCCGACCTTCACCTTCACGGCGGTTGGAGGATTCGGGGCGGGCACGATACAGTCCTACAAGTACGCGTGGACTCAGAGCCCAACCCATTCCTGGACCGGGTTCGAGCCTTCATGGAGCTCCGGGACATCCGCTCAGACCGCCACCAGCACCGGCTCATGGTACTTCCATGTGAAGGGCTTCAACGGCGACGGAGTGGAGAACGGCAACTATGACTACGGTCCATACAAATACGACGGCACAGCGCCGGTCATCAGCAACCTGAACGATTACGGCCCATATACCGACTGCACCGGCCAGTTGCATGCGACCTGGAGCGGGTCCGATCCCGAGAGCGGCTGCATGGAGTACCAGTATGCGATAGGGACTACCCCCGGCGATCTAGGGACAGTCGTTCCGTGGACGAGTACCGGCACAGGGACCTCATTTACCACGACCGGCTTGACGCTCAACTCAGGGACCACCTACTACGTGGGAGTGAAGGGTCAGAACGGAGTCGGCACCTGGTCAACGCCTGTAGTCTCCAGCGGAGTCACTGCCGCCGATGTCGTTGCTTCGATCGCTGAGGCCAAGGCGTTGGCCGATGGCAAGGCCGTCATGCTCACGGATCGAGTAGTAAGCGCAAGCTTCGGCAGCTTCTACTATATCTGCGAGGGCCAGGTTGACCAGGTTTCGGGCCTCCGAGTGGGTGGCGGACAGCCTGAGCCAAGTGATTTGGTCGATGTTTCCGGCATCCTGGCTACCGTCAACGGTGAGCGAGTGCTGACCGCGCCATATACGGTGGCAACCACCGGCCCTGGTCTTCCGAACCCGCTGTTCATGATCAACAGGTCGGTCGGCGGTGCGGGCGTAACAGGCAACATCAATCTGAATAACGTTGGTTTGCTGATTGCGGTCGCAGGCCGGGTCTATAATGGTCCGTCGGGATACTTCCTGGTCGGCGGCACTGAGAATTCGCCGATGATCAAGGTTGACGCGGGCATACTGATGTCACCGCCGGCGACAGGCAACTACGTGCGAGTCATCGGGATCTGCTCGGCGGAGGAATCGGGCGGAATCGTGACCCCTGTTCTCATCCCGAGGGACGATAGCGACGTAGCGCAGTATGCGCCGTAGGGGAAAGTGAACAGTAAACAGTAAACGGTGAACAGTGAGTGGGAGTGTGGGAGTCAGCCATGCTCCCACATTCTATTGTGACAACCTGGTAAGCTCGGCGATCTCGACTTCGTCGGTGTTGACATGCTGAACGCCTGGAGTTCCACGGACGATGTACTCTACGACGTCCCGCTGCTCCAGAGTCTCCACGCGCCCGATGAGATAGACATCTCTGTCGAGGATATAGAGGCTCACAGGTTGGTCCCCCACCCGCTTGTCGTGGATCAACCGACTGCGGATAGCGCTGGTTAGAGCGGCTTCACGTACGCTGGGTTCGGCCATTTTTGATTACCTGTCGTATATTATTCCCACGAATCTCGGACTTTAGACGTTAGACTTTGGACTTTAGAAAGAAGCAGGCGGCTGGTCCCGAAAGAGCCTGTTGAACAAATCGGTTTTCAGGTTACTGCCGGTTATGGGATAGCATGGCATGGGCGGGAAGCGCCCTTGACGGCAAGAAGCTGTCTATCAGACGCCATGTGCCTTCCATGAGCCGGCGGTAAAGTAGGTTTGCCGCTTCCAGAGCGTGCAAGAGCTTGAGGACTACCGCGGCCTCGTCTCCCGCCACCCGATCTTCGCCGCTGTGTTCGCCCTATCCCTATTGTCCCTGACCGGCATCCCCCCGACTGCCGGCTTCATCGCGAAGTTCTACATCTTCTCAGCCGCCGCCCAATCGGGCCTCTGGACCCTGCTGATCATCGGAGTCATCAACAGCGGCATCTCGGCCTTTTATTACTTGCGGCTACTGGTGGCGATGTATACTCCCACACTCCCACACTCTCCGATTCGCCCACACCCCCACACTCCCATACCTCCTTCGCCTCTGCAATCAGTCTGGCAATAGTGACCGCCGTCATCCTCGTCTTCGGCGTCTACCCCTCGCCCCTCATCCACCTGGCCCAATCCGCCATGGAAAGACTAGCCTTCTAAGGAGGCATGGTCGATGGTTTATGGTCAAATGGGGGGACAGGAACGGGCAGGATGGGATGCATGTGATCCTAAGGCATGCCTGTCTTACAGCAGGCTTCGCTGCATGATCTCTCCCATAATAACTTACCTGTTGACGAAAATCTGATTCGGCCCTACAATGCTACCAGACGACCGGATACGACCTGGCAATCCCCTGTAGGTCGTCAGAGACGGAGACAGTTCAAGATAACGGAGGGTAAGCTGGTGATTTGCGAAGGCATACTCCAATACAGGACCAGGCAACAATTCAGAGCGGTCCTCGGTGAGGGCATCGTCGTTCTTGATTGGGATACCAAGAGGACCCAAGCTGGAAGACCCGATGCAGTCTTCCTCAGTTCCCAGAAGCAGTTGATTGTAGTGGAGTTTGAGCCTATTCTGACCATCTCAAACATTGCGCACGCACTGATAACGCAAGCATGGAGAGGGACAGAAGAGTGGTATCGGAATGCGAACCAAGATGACATGGCCAGGTGGTACGAGTACACCCACCAACATCTCCATCCAAGTAGACCAATTCCACCCGATCTTCGAGCGCAGCTAGGGATGACCTCGAAAGATGCTGTTCTGTGGGACCGGCGCAAGAGATGCATAATCATCGCTGCCGCTCCAGAGATAGGCCCCGGTGTGATTGAAGCAGCTCGCGCCGCTATCGAATGCTACGTCCGTGGCTCTCAAACGAATATGCCCTATGAAGCGTTTGTTTGCAGGCTTACCGGGGAGTCAAGTGATCGGGACATCCGAGTCACAGGTGGGGAGCTGATCTCGGTGAAACAGTCACCTGAGCTGGAGGTTGCACCAGCCGAAGGCCCGGGCTGGCCTGCACCTCACCAGCACAGGCGAGGTGAAATGACCCCCGAGTCCAAGGAGGTCGAGCGATTGCTGCCCAAGTATATGTCCGCCGAGCTGGAGACCGATGCGGGCTATTATCTTTACTGCAAGGCAGACTTCGGTAAGGTTCTCAAGCTCATGGCTTGGCATGAGTACGATGCTGATGTGTGCTTTGAATTCTCGAGGATGGATTCCGCAAATGAGATCAAGGGCCCGCACTGCAATCTTCGCATTGGGAAGGTCCCCCAACTCGGATCTGACATCCAAAGGCGTCTCAAACCGCAGCTTGCTGAGATAGCAGGCGAACTTGGCTGCCCGGTATGCGATCTGGTATGCAAGGGACGTAGTTGGCCGTTGATCCAGTACCGAATATGGAAGCCAAGTCGGAGTACGGCAATGGCACCTGAAGAGATAGCGCGTGCTCTGGGCACATTCTGCTCGGTCGTCTATCCCATCGTCAATCCGATAATTCGGTCGGCCTTGGGGTAATACTCTCGATACCGTTTGGGATGATATCTATACTACGCCATGCGTGGGATCATAGTGTATGCCCTTTTCCAGAAGGGCAAGAATGAGGGTGACGAACATGTTGAAACGGGTGTGTCTGGGTCTCATAGTATGCCTGGCCTTGACGGCACCGCCGAGCATGGCAGGCAACAGCAAAGCTGGCACAGGAGCGAAAGAGAAGTCAGTGCAATCCAAACCGATGAGTCGTCGGGAGGTCATACAGGCTCTCCTCGGCTGTGGTACTTATTACAAGCAAAAAGGGCAGTACCAGAAAGCCAAGGAGACATATGAAGGGATGGTTGACATGAACTTCCTGATGATACGTCAGCAGAATCTAGTGGAGGGCATGGAATGTTCACAGCGGATCACTCGGATTGAGAAACTGGTTGAACTGGAAGGCGCACGTCCAGACTGGAGCAAGAAGCTAACAGCCTCAAAGAATAGGATAGCGGAGATTCGCAAGACGAACTTCGATTACTGGCTGATTGGCATCCGAGGATACGTGGCTGCAGGTGAGATGGCGGAGGTTCTTGGAGAAACAGATGAGGCTCTAAGGCTTTACTCATCAGCGCTTGGCTGCCAGTATTTCCTTTCGAAACAAGACCTATCCGATATGCCGGAAGAGGCAATGGCAGATTATCGGGAATGGGGATCATGGCCGAGTGTGAAGCTGAAGAAGCTGGGGCTTGACGTCGACAAATGCATGGAGATACTGCGCGAGGAAGAGGGGAAGAAAACGGAATCCCCGATATCGCCCTACTTGTAGTGATGAGCAGTCTTGGCCAGAACCAGTCATGCTATAATCCCCTTGCCATGAAGCACTTGCTCATCATCGCCCTGCTCGTCATCGCTGGAATGGGTTTTCCCAATACCCCATCACCCCACAACCCCACTACCCCAGTTTCAAAGGAGACGCCAGTGAAACCGATCAAAATCTACATCCACACCGACCTGGAAGGGATTTCCGGGGTAGACCGCTTTGAGATGATGGACCAGACCACCGAGGGCTATCAGACCGCCCGCAAGCTCCTGATGGAGGACATCAATGCCGCCGTCGAGGGGGCGTTCGAGGGTGGGGCGGATGAGGTCGTCGTACTCGATAGCCACAATGGCGCACACAACTTCCTCCCCGACCTCCTCCACAAGCGGGCGAAGGTTGACCCCCGTGCGAATAAGAAATGGTGGGCTGCCCTGGACGATACCTATTCGGGCTGCTTCTTCATTGGCGCACACGCGATGTCCGGCACGATCAATGCCTTCCTGGACCACACCCAGTCGTCCATTAACTGGCATGATTACAGCATCAACGGCCGCAGGTGGGGCGAGTTAGCTCAATGGGCGATGGTCGCGGGCAACTTCGGCGTTCCCATGCTGATGGTCAGCGGCGACGAAGCCGCCTGCAAGGAAGCGCACGACTTCTTCGATCCCATCGAGACGGCGGTCGTGAAGAAGGCCGTCGGTCGGAACAAGGCCGAACTTGTCCCCCTGGACGACGCCCATGCCCGAATCCGTGAGGCGGCGAAGAAGTCCATCAGTCTCATCGGCGAGGCCAAGCCCTTCAAGGTCAAGATGCCGATGGAGATCGTCCTGGAGTACAACCGCTCGGACTACTGCGACTCGGCCGCTAAGAATCTTCCCACATGGGAGCGCCTCGACGCCCGCACGATCCGCAAGGTAACGAGCGATCCGTTGGAACTGCTTCCGAGACCTTAGACTCCGAAAAGACTTTGGACTACAGACTTTAGACTTTAGAAAGAAGCAGGCGGCTGGTCCCGAAAGTCTAAGGTCTGAAGTCTAAAGTCTCCGATTTCTTTCCAATACGACCATCAGAATGGATATGTCTGCAGGCGTCAACCCTGGTATGCGAGCAGCCTGGCCGATGGATGCCGGCCGCACTCGAGTGAGCTTTTCCCTGCCCTCGCGGGAAATCGCCACGACGGACGAGTAGTCGAAATCGTCTGAGATCCGCATCCCCTCCAGCCGCCGGTAACGCTCGACCTGCACCTGCTCGCGCTGGATATATCCGTCATATTTGACCTGAATCTCGACCTGCTCCTCGACTTCGGCAGGCAGGCCCGGGACTCGACCATTCAGGCGCACGATGTCCGAATACTTCAGCTCCGGCCGCCGAAGCAGCTCTTCGAGCGATGTTCTCCGCGAGAGGCCTTCTATCCCCAGCAATGCCAGCTTGTCGGCCTCGTCCGTGCCGATGGAAGTCTTCCGAAGCCGGGCCATCTCCTCGGCGATCAGCTCAGATTTCCTGGTGAACGCCTCCCATCGGTCATCCTTCACAAGGCCGATCCGCCGGCCTGTGGGAGTGAGCCTCTGATCGGCGTTGCCCTGCCTGAGCAGCAACCGGTACTCCGCCCGCGACGTGAGAAGGCGGTAGGGATCGCTCGTGCCCTTCGTGACCAGATCGTCGATCATGACGCCGATGTACGCCTGCGAACGTTCGAGCGTGAGAAGCTCGCGTCCCTGATTGGTGAGTGCCGAGTTGATCCCGGCGATGAGTCCCTGACCCGCGGCTTCCTCGTAGCCCGAACTGCCGTTTATCTGGCCTGCGAAGAACAGCCCCCGGACCAGCTTCGTCTCCAGAGTCGGCTTGAGCTGGGTCGGTGGGGCGAAATCATACTCGATGGCGTACCCCGGCTTCAGCATCCGAACCTCCTCCAGGCCGGGCATGGTCTGCAGGAACTCCAGTTGCACGTCCTCCGGCAGGCTGGTTGACATCCCCTGCACATAGATAGAGTTGGTGTCCCAGCCCTCCTGCTCCAGGAATGCCTGATGGCGCTGACGGTCGGGGAACTTGACGATCTTGTCCTCGATTGACGGGCAATACCTGGGCCCAATGCCCTCGATTCGCCCGCCGTACATCGCCGAGCGCTGGAGATTCCGCCGGATGATCTCGTGGGTCTTCTCGTTCGTGAAGGTCAGCCAGCATGGGAGCAGGCCCTCTCGTCGCTCCTTCGGCGATATGAACGAGAACATGAGCGGCTCTTCATCGGACGGCTGGAGTTCGGTCCTGGCGAGATCAATGCTGGCCTTATCCACTCGAGCGGTCGTGCCGGTCTTCAGACGTCCAAGCTCGAACCCTATCTCCCTCAGCGAGTCAGAGAGCTTCTCGGCGGGAAGCTCCCCTGCCCTGCCGGCGGGATAGCTTGTTTCGCCGATATGGATGAGCCCTCGGAGGAAGGTCCCGGTGGTCACCACCACAGTCCTCGCACGATATTCCATGCCGTCGCTCGCGGCGACTCCGATGACGTGCCCGTCTTCGACCAGGATGCACTCCACGAGACCCTGCCTCAGATCGAGGCCGACCTGGGATTCGAGCGTGCGCTTCATGGCCGCCTGGTAGAGCCTCTTGTCTGCCTGGGCGCGGATCGCCTGAACCGCTGGGCCCTTGCCGGTGTTCAGCATTCGGACATGCGTGTAGGTTTCGTCAATGGTCAGGCCCATTTGGCCGCCGAGAGCGTCAATCTCCCGGACGACGTGACCCTTCGCCGGCCCACCCACGCTGCAATTGCACGGCATCACAGCCACGTTGTCGGTATCCATGGTCAGGAGGAGGACGTGCTGATCCATCCGAGCTGCCGCAAGGGCCGCCTCGCAACCAGCGTGACCTGCTCCGACTACTATGATGTCGTGATTCATGATGCGTAACGCTCAATCCGTAATGCGTACTGCATGGTATCGTTATCCGTGATGCATGATTCGTGATACGTGATATGTGATCAGGAACCGGATTCAGATTGTATTATATCATACCAGGGTCGAGAAACTGGTAGTTTTGTCATCTTAGCCGACCAGCGCCTGCGAGCGATAATTGTAATATAGAGAAGATACCGCTCGGCGGAACGGGGATCCGCCCAAGGCGGAAAATCACATAGGGCAAAGGAAGAGGGATGACCAATTTCAACGGCCTGTCGCCAGACAGGTTCACGATTGCCAAAGAGGCAAAGAGATCGAAGAAGAATCGCTCAGTGGGAGGAAAGCGCTCGAGCGCATACACGGGGCCGGTATCGGGGAGTACACTGCCGGCTCCCAACCTCCCACTAACACTGGGAGGCAGCCACGCGGCCAGCCTCCATGACACCGGCGTCAGCTTCTCCGTGCTGCCTGACATATCGGTGGATCAGGAGCACGTGCTGCCGATCGAGCCGCATTCGCTTGCGGCCCTCCATCGGGAGGCTCTGACTTCGCTCCAGAGGTCGCTGACCGTGCGATTGGTACTGGAGCGGGACGGCTCTCCGGTCAAGATCATCTGCGGGAGCAAGGATCTGGGATCGAGAGGCATGATCCTCAACCTGCCATGCAAGCTGGACCTGAAACCCGGGATGGCATTCGACATGGAGCTTTTCCTGCCGTCCGTCAATCGGCCGGTGGAGACTCATGCGACGGTGCGAAGGGTCAGTCGGGCTGCCGACGACGACACGGTTCGGTACAGGGTGGAAGTTGATTTCGATAAGCTGACGAGCACGGCAGAGCACGAGATAGCCTCGTTCGTACAAGCATCGAGACTTAGGGAGCGCCCGCCAGGGCGGGCCTAGTGTGGCGAATGGCGACGGTATACACGGTATACCGTCAGCACTTCGCTTTCGAAGACCGGTATCAGGTACTTCGGGCGCTCAGTCGCGAAATCGGCGTTCGTGTCTCTCCAGTACATCCCCTTGTGGTATTCGACGACGTAGGTAATCCTCTCATCCTGCAGAAGCGAGAGTCGGTATTGGTCGGGGGTATCCCACTTAAAGAAAGCGAACATCTTGGCAAGCTTTCCGCCGAAGTCCGCCGTCTCACCCCAATGCCCGCAATAGACCCTGAGACCAGCGTGACTCGGGATGATGCACGAGAAACCGGGATGGGCCAGAATGATGTCATCAGGCTTGCCGTGATCCTTCAGGTACTGAAGCGCATCCATCTCATCCGTGGTAATGTACGGCAGGCTTCCCGCAGTGTAAGTCCGGTTCTCCTGCAGCATTCTGGTATCTCGCAGCAGGAATCGAAGGTTCGAAGGGAGCATGAGGAAGATCAGGACAATGGGGAGGACGTTCTTGTGCCTGGTCTTTAGATGGTCCATGAGCCAAACCAGTCCCAACGTCCCCAGAATGGCGAAGGGTATGTGCGTGCCCATAATGAGTTTCCGCTGGAAGGGAAGCGGCAGATAGGCGGAAATGAACCCGGCGATCACCCAACGCGTGAGCAGGCTGAGGTCGCGCTTCTCCTTCTTCGCAGCCCAGATGGCGATGCCGGCAAGGGGTACGAGAAACCCATAGCCAAGAACATACCAGTGGAAGCCGAAGGACAGCGTCGGAACGGCCGCCCGGGCTCGGAATACCGGCTCGCTCATATAGAAATAGGCCTGATAAGCCACCATCGGCAAGGCGACTACGGATGCGATCAGGCCCCCTTTGAACGCTCGGAAGCCTGACCAGGATCCTTTATGGATGGAGTACAGCAGCCACACGAGCGCCATGGGGATCAGGTCATAGGTATGGATATTGGCCAGAAGGAAGAGCATCAACCCGGCGTAAGCGGCGTTCTTCCAGTCCCCGCCCTCCGCGTACTTGAAAAGGAAATACAAGGAACCGATCATGAGGATCATCGGCAGCGTGAAGAGCGGGCTGAAGTAGATGCTCAGGAAGGTTATCGCCTCAGGCTGCCAGAGATCCACCGGGCTGTTGACCATGGTTCGCCCCAGGAAGTATCCCCCGAATCCGGCTGACAAGCCGACCATCAGCAGTCCGATGATCCTCGACCGCGAATCCTTCAGCCAGATGCCCGAGAACTTGTAGGTCGCCAGAAGCAGCAGGAAGCCGAATACGACTCTGGCAAGATGAAAGACAATCTCCGGCGGAAGATGCGTGACTCGGGCGAACGACCCCAGTACAAAGAACAGCAGATTGAAGCCGTGCCCGGATTGAGGCTCGGTGGTGAACAGGTTCTGCAGGAAGAAGTGCCCTTCGGCAGCCTGGCGCATCCAGGAGAGATATGCGCAGATGTCATCGAAATCGTATGAGAAACCCAGATAATGGTAGCCGGCGGGAGTGATGGCATATCCTACGATATAGGGGACGCTCGCAGCCGCCACGATACCTAAGGAGATCAAGACGACCCACAGGTATTCATGACCGGTTTTCTTGTCGTGCGCTTTCATGTGTCCAAGATTCTATCATTTAGTCTCAAACTTGTACACCGTTAACTCCCGTGTTGGGAAAACAGGCTTCAGATAGGGAGCGGGGTGAACGTCGAAATCCACCATCCGAATGCCTCCATGCTGATGATAGCCGACGACATAGGCGAAGTTGTGCTCTCGCAGGAAATCCAGGCGCTGGCCGGGGCTCTCCTTGTTTGAGTAAAACGCGAATACCTCCCAGAACTTGCGTCGGAAATCCACTGTCTCTCCCCAGTGTCCGCAATAAACCGGCCTGCCGGCGAATCCGGGGATCAGGCATGCGGTCGGGGGCACGGCAAGGATCAGGTCACCGGCCCGGGAGTGGGTCCTCAGGTACTCGAGGGCGGCCATCTCGTCCTTGGAGGCATAGGGCACATGGGCGGCCGTGGTGATCTCATTCGTCAGGACCTGGACGACATTTCGGGACATGAAGGCCAGGTTGGATGGGATAAGCGCGCCCACGAGAATAATCACCGCGAGAGTCTGCCGTTTGACGGGAATGCGCTCCATGAGGCCCATGACTCCAATAGCGGCCAGAAAACTCAGCGGGATGTGTGTCCCCATGAAGAGCTTTCGCTGGAAGGAGATCGGCAGATAGGCGACGACGAAAGTGGCAATAATCCAGCAGATGAGAAACCCGATGTCCCTGCGCTGCTTCACCGATCGCCAGACTCCATATATGGCGAGCGGCAGGAGCAGCCCGTAACCCGCGGCATACCAGTATATGGCGGGAGAAGGGGTCGGGACTGCCGCCCGGTCACGGAAGACGGAGTCGAGCTTATAGAAATGGAGTTGGTAGGCAGCCGAGGGTGCGGCAATGGCGGCTGCGATCAGACCGCCGATCATGGGCCTCGTGTCCTTCTTCACCAGCCGATATGCGGAGTAGAATGCCCATATTGCGCTGATGGTGATGACGTCATAAGTGTGCACGTTGGCCAGGAGCAGGAGGATCAGCCCCGCATAGACGGCATATCTCCAGGCACCGGTCTTTGAGAATCTCAGCAGGAAATACAGACTGCCGATCATCAGCAGTGTGGGGGAGCTATAGAGTGGGCTCGCATACAGGCTCAAGTACGTTATCGCCTCCAGCTGCCACCGATCGACCGAGGCGCGCAGAATATCCGTCACGCCTGTGCGAAATACCCAGCCTATCCCCGCAGAGAGCCCGACAATCAGCAACCCGATTCTGCGAGAGCGCTCGTCATCCAGCCAGATGGCCGACATGCCGTATACCGCCAATAATAGCGCAATCCCGGCGGCAATCCTTGCCAGGTGCAAGACCGCCACCAGCGGGAGATGGGTGATCCGGGCGAAAGTCCCGAGAGCGAGAAAAAGCAGATTGAACCCAACCCCCGACTGCGGCTCGGTCGTGAACAGGTTTCGCAGAAAGAAATGTCCGTCGGCGGCCTGGCGCATCCACGATAAGTAGACGCAGACGTCATCCATGTTGCAGATGAAGCCGAGGAAGTGATAGCCCTTGGGAGCAATGGCGTAGCCGATGGCATACGGGACGCAGGTGAGCGCCATTATCCCGATGGCAACCCATATTGCCCAGCGGTATTCGGTTGTGCGAGACTTCTTCATCATGTTCGACTAACGGCGTTCATGAAGGCGTTTATGCCCATGAAAATAAGATAGATGAGCGCCGTTGCAGCATACTTGAGCCCGCTCTTGAACGGCTGAGGGGAATAGGTAAAGGTGACTGTGTGCTCCCCTGGGAGGACCACCACTCCTCGGAAGGCATAGTCCACCCGCTCGATGTGTACCGGCTTGCCATCCAGTTTGGCCGTCCAACCGGGGTAATACTGATCGGTCAGCACCAGGACTCCCGGCTTGGCAGCCGCTATTCTCAGCGCAACCGAGTTGTTGGTGTATCCGGAAATGCTGACCAAGTCCCTGACCGCCGGCTTCATGGTTGAGGGACGCTGCCAGGCATCCAGCTTACCAAGCTTGCTGACATCCACCAGCGCCACCGACCGCAGATCCGATTCACCCAGAGTGATGCGCCGAAGGATCTCCTGGTCCTCGCAATACTCGATGGCATGCACGATGAAGGCGCGGGGAAGCGCATCGGGATTTCGGCGGATCTTGTCATGACCAACGATCCATCGGACGCCGAGGAGATCATAGACCGGCGACTCGGGATTGCGTGCGAATACCATATTGCCGTTCTCCCACGGGCACGAGTCCCGGCCGCCGACGGCATCGAGAAGCGCCTTATACCGGACCGGGTAGAAAGCATCATATCCCTGGACATCGTACAGGCCGTAGACCCCGGCCGAGTTCGGCGGCAGGACTGCGTTCGGAGTTGTCCAGAGAGACCATTGGTCGTTCAGCGGCATGATTCTGGAGAAATCGTTGGTCTTCAAGGAATCGGTTAGTGTGGTCGGCGGGTAGACCTCAGACGGCCGGGAAGTCGGGTTGTACCACATTCCGAAGGCCAGCCCGAATGTCAGGAGGAGCGTCGCCAGTCCTCCGACCATCATGACTCCAAACATCCTCCTGCGAGGCCGGACCTTCTTAACGTCCAGGAATCGTTCGAGGCCGATGCCGCCAAGGACCGCCGCTGAAAACATGAAGAGGAAGAGCGCTCGTGCGGGAGATCCGGAGTGCGAGAACCCTGGGATCCAAAAGTAGAAAAGCCGATTGATGCCGGTGCCGAGGGCCATGAGCAATGCCAGGACTCCCAATCCGCCGAAGAACCAGCTCTGCCTGTTCTTGCGAGTGAAAGCGAAAAAAGCGAAGATCAGAGGCAAAACCCCCACGTACCCGCAAAACTCAGAATAGAAGCTGGGGAATAGAAGGGCAAGCAGGTTTCGCCAGGGCATGGCGAGGGCGGAGTAGGCGGCATACCCGGCGGCGGTGGGCGCGCCTCCTCGGTGGGAGAGCTTTGCCAGTTCCATGGCGGGCAAGAGTTGAGGCGCGGCCAATCCCAGGCCAATGCCGAAGGTAAGAATCGCGGCCCAGGGAAATTGTTTGTTCGCAATCGCCAGGTATGCCCAATAGAGAGCAACCGCCATGAACACATAGAAGGCGATCTGCGGGTGGCCGCCGAGCATCGAGAGACCCAGCGCCACTCCCGCAAGGGCAGCGTACCTTGTGCGGTGAGTCGTGGGCATATGGGCCTTGTTTATGAAGAATAGGGCCAGAGGTAGCCATACGCCGGTCGAGAGGAACACCGGCAACTCGAGCCAGGCGATGGCGAATCCGCTCAGCATAAAGGCGATCGCCCCGAATGTGGATGCGATCCGGCCCAGGCTCAGGCTTCTCAGAAATAAGAAAGTGAACGCTCCCAGGGCGAATAGATGGAGCGCGGCCAGGATGCCGAATGCCCGAGCGGCAGGGATCACGCCGAAAAGCCAGTTCGGCGGATATAGGACGGCTGACTGGTAGTTCGCGAGGAAGGGCGTTCCGCACATCTGGTGAGGATTCCAGAGCGGCAGCTCGCCGTTTCTAAGCGATTGCCCCAGGAGCAGCCTGGCGGGGTAGAAGTAGGCAATCGAATCCCAGGTGAGCGCGTCCCAGCGCAGACTGCTTGGACGAGGGACCTCGCTCCATGGGGACATGTCGCTCAGCATATCCGCCGGGAGGAGCACCCGGCTTCCAAGCAGCACCGGCCAGAGTAAGATGCAGATCAGACCTGCCAGGACAACTAAAGGTAGAAGCCGCCGGATACTGACCTCCTATTTGCCGCCATAGCCGACCCCAATGAGGCTGACTCCCGCGCAAATGAGCAGGAGTCCCGGGATCGCCAGCAGTGGAATCCTTTCCCTGACAGGCGGCGGCACAACGGCAGTGAGCACTACCACCATCACATAGCTCAGGCTGATCATGGGATACGCGAAGCTCAGGGGCACCCGGCGCAAGATCATAATCCACGTGACGGCACTGAATGCATAGATCGCTACCCCCGCGAATATGTACGGATTGGTGAACATGGACTTCAACGCACCGGTCCAGGCAATGATCGGCGATTGTCCGGATTGCACTGCGCCCAGTTTCGTCGTGCCGAACTTCAACACTATCTGGCCGATGGCCGCCAGGGCCACATTGAATAGGATAAGAGCAACGGAAACAAGCGATATCTTCCCCACTAGACTCTCCTCCACAAAAAGCAAAGCCCCGAAACCGGACATGACCGAGAGTGTCTCGGCCAGATCGCCCGGTCCCAAGGGCTTTCGCTCTAGTTATTCATACGGCGATTATGCTATCTTCAGCAGCGATTTTGCCTGGTCAACCGCGCTCGCCGCGTCGGGAGCATATCCGTCGGCCCCGATCTCACTGGCATAATTCTGGGTGACCGGTGCGCCGCCAACCATGACGCAAACGTCGCTTCTGACACCTGCATCGGCCAGCGCCTGGATCGTTTCCTTCATCGCCGGCATAGTGGTGGTGAGCAGCGCCGAGAGGCAGATCAATCCGGTGCTATTGTCCTTGACCGACTGGACGAACTGCTCGGGCTTGACATCAACACCCAGGTCAACGATCTCGAAGCCGGCGCCCTCCATCATCATGGCCACCAGGTTCTTGCCGATGTCATGCAAGTCGCCCCGGACCGTGCCGATCGCGACCTTGGCAACGGGCTGGACGCCTGTTTCGGCGAGCTTCGGGCGCAGAATCTCCATGCCGTTCTTCATGGCCCGGGCGGCTATGAGCACCTCGGGTACGTAGAATTCGTTGTTCTTGAACTTCGCGCCCACGACACTCATACCGGCCACGAGGCCCTTGTTCAGGACGTCCCCGGGCTTCTCCCCACTCGCCAGCGCCTTCTCAGTGAGCTCTCGAACCACG
>Ga0307379_10001405_pt1 | contig 38214 bp, 39 predicted proteins | sample UN2MG_FD_202237 | JGI IMG/M metagenome (GOLD analysis project Ga0307379, IMG submission 202237) | Soil microbial communities from Risofladan, Vaasa, Finland - UN-2 | ecosystem: Environmental > Terrestrial > Soil > Coastal area > Acid sulfate soil | place: Finland: Risofladan, Vaasa | collected...
CCCCGCAGGGCTTGTACCTGGGAAAAGTCTCCTTTTCCAGGATCAGTGTGTCTAATCCCTGCTCGGCTGCCGTTCGGGCCGCGGCAGATCCTGCTGGCCCCGCGCCCACTACAATCAGATCATGCATTGCAAATAGAATATAATGCAATGTGACTTTAAATAATTTTCTACAGTAAACATCAAGTGTATTTGCCCATAGCTAAAATGAGCTGGTCGAGCAATCTTAAATAATTGGTTCCCATCCCAAAACCCTGGTGTTTTGATTGGGACTTTTAGATGACGCATGTGCAGGCAGACTGACCGATGAAATGAAGATTGTAGCAAAGGCCGAAGGCAAGACCCCTGAGTTCATACTTCGAGGCATCGCATCCGGTAGGATCGTGATCCCCAGGAGCCCTTACAGGTATACCAAACCGGTGGGCATAGGCAAGGGTCTGCGCACCAAGGTCAATGCCTCCATAGGCACCAGCAGCGATATCGTGGACGTGGAGATGGAGGTGAAAAAAGCCCGCATGGCTGAGGCGAGCGGAGCTGACACGCTCATGGAGCTTTCCACAGGCGGAGACTTTAGGGAGATCAGAAGACGTGTGGTGGAGGCCACCACCTTGAGTGTGGGCAGCGTTCCCCTCTATCAGGCCTTCATCGAGGCCATAAGAAAGTACGGTGCAGGCGTGGATATGCCCGAGGATGACCTCTTTCGTGCTACGGAAGAGCAGGCAAAGCTGGGAACGAACTTCATGGCCATCCATACCGGCATAAACAGCATCTGCGTAGAGCGGCTGCGTGGCCAGGGCGGGCGCTTTGGAGGCGTCTGCAGCCGGGGTGGTGCCTTCATGATCGGCTGGATGCTGCATAACGGCAAAGAAAATCCCCTCTACAAGGACTTCGACTATCTCCTTGAGATCCTAAAAGAGCATGAAGTAACGCTCAGTCTGGGAAATGGTCTGCGTGCTGGGGCTGTGCATGATGCTACCGATCGGGCTCAGATCCAGGAGCTGATCATAAATGCCGAGCTAGCGGACAAAGCCCAGGCCGCAGGCGTGCAGACCATTGTCGAGGGGCCTGGCCATATTCCCATCGATGAGATCGAGGCCAATGTCAAAGTTATGAAGCGCATGACAAATGAGCGGCCCTTCTATATGCTGGGGCCTTTAGTTACAGACATCGCTCCAGGCTATGACCATATCGTGGCGGCTGTGGGTGCCAGCCTATCCAGTGCTTACGGGGCAGACTTCATCTGCTACGTTACTCCGGCAGAACATCTGGCCCTTCCCAATGTGGAGGATGTAAGGCAGGGTACAATCACCGCCAGGATCGCAGCTCATATTGGAGATATGATCAAAAACAAAGATCGAGAGCAGGATCTGGCCATGGGACGAGCCAGAAGGGACATGCAATGGGAAAAGCAATTCCAGCTAGCCATCGACCCGGATACGGCCAGGAAGGTGCGGGCAAGCAGATCACCAACTGATTCTCATGTCTGCACCATGTGTGGGGACTATTGCGCCCTGAAGATAATAAAAGAAAATATCGACCTAGCTCGCTAGCTGAAGAAGAGACCATAGCCGAACTGAAGAACGCTGGTGCTGGATAAGGCTGCCTTTAGTTTGGCTTTGGCCAGCCAGCTTTTTGCCTCGAAACGGATCTGGCCTTCATTCATCAGATTTTGGAAGGCAACAATTTGATCCTCTGATCCTACAACCTCGTTTATGGCGCTTTGTGTGGTGGTCATTATGATGGTAGGATCGCTGAAACCACCCTCAACAGTTCTCTCTATCCTTGCGCTCACCACGTCCATACCCACGCGAAATACGCTTCCGTCGTCCCTAGTTATAATCAGGTTGATCTTCTCGCTGCCAAGCAAGCTTTTCAGAAGATATGGCGCATTGTCGACCTTGCTGTTGTAAATGTCGACATTGCTTTGTATGCCCGGCATATCCAGGGTAAATGCATCAGCAAAGGATATTAAGAGCATCAACAAGATCGCAGCAGAGAGTATGGAAGGTCTTATAAAACGCGCTAGCATACCAGGCGCTGAGTCATGATAAGATAAATAACTTTGGATGTTCATTGGATATTTCTTCAGGTCTTAAATCGTAGCGTACTTCTAAAGCTTATGTTGCGGTTTAGCTATTGAATGAAGAAATATCAATGATGATGGTCCTATTGATTTAGATAAAATGACATTATTGGCTTTTCGCTATTTTATGTAGCTAACCTCAGGCAATCATGAAATGTAATCTGGTGCAGGCATGAATTCATCGACATCTTGATAATAATGGCATTTATAATGGCATTTGCCGCCATTGATTGCAGCAGGGTGAATAAGAGAACGCAATTCCCAAATAGCTACAGAATCCTTTAAGTACAATCTTTTCAAATAGTAGCCTATGGATGTCCTGGTGCTCTGTATTGACCGCGACAATGATTTAGGTCGCAAGGGTGGGGTGATAAGTCCAGTTGTGGGCAGGCAGGACAATATCGATGCCGCCCTCAAGCTGGGCCTGGCCGATCCTGAGGACTCGGATGTCAATACTATATTCGGAGGAATAAAGGTCCTGGACGATCTCGTCGCCTCTGGCAAAACGGCTGAGATCGCATCCATTGCAGGTGACTTGAAGGTTGGCCTGGTATCCGACAGCAAGCTTGCTTCACAGTTGGAAGAGCTTGTGGCACACCTGCATCCCGACGGAGTAATCGTAGTATCAGATGGAGCTGAGGATGAGGCCATACTGCCAATTATCCAATCTCGCATAAAAGTTAACGGTGTACGCCGGGTATTGGTCAAGCAGAGTCCCAACTTGGAGAGCACCTACTATCTTCTCAAGCAGGTCTTCACCGATCCCAAGATAAGCCATACAGTCTTCATTCCTCCAGCTTTAGCTCTCCTCATGTTTGCTATCTTCAGCCTCCTGGGTTACCCCAGTGGCGCTGTAGTGGCCATCACCGGTGCAGTGGGCCTTTATCTCTTATTTCGGGGCCTGGGGTTGGACGACTCCATGGAAGAGGCAAAGCAGACTCTAAGAAAATCCCTTTATGCAGGCAAGATCGCTTTCATAACCTACATTTTAGCGGCCATGCTGGTGATCATCGCCACAGTGAGAGGATTTGCTTATTCCTGGCAGTACTTCCATGAACCTATATCTCCAGGAATCTTCATATTAGTTATGATCTACCTTCATGAGAGTATCTGGTGGTATGTTGTCGCTGCCCTATGTGTGGATCTGGGCAAGATCATGGATATGTATCTGGAGGGCATAAGAGATGCTCGTACCATTTCCTATCTCTTTTTCTTGCTGGCAACGGGTCTTATCATCTGGTCTGCGACCGGCTTCATTCTGGCCAGCAATGCCGATCTGAAGTTCGGCATCGGCATGGTGGAATCAGTGCAGTATCTAGCTATATCGGCGATAATCGCCATCCTCATAACTGTGGTAGGCGTCAATGTCTCCAAGCGCATAGCCGGAGAGGGGCAGCTCTAAGCCTATCAAGTGATCGAAATACGGTGATTGGCAATGCTGCAAATTCATGCCTCGGGCGAGAAATGCCTTTGCGACTTTACCTTTGATTTTTACTGGCAGCATCAGGGCTCAAGACTCGACATGGATCAGACCGTAAGCGGCATAAGCTATCGAAAGCTGGTGCAGGCCCTCTCTCAGGGCGAGACCGTCAAGATCTCGGGGGACGCGGGCAGCCGCCTGGGCTCCAGCCTGGGAGTGGATCTGCAGCGGTTGGGTGGAAAGGGCGGACCCATTGAGGCAGCAGGCAAGGTAATCGTGGATGGCAATGTTGGCAGCCACATGGGAATCTCCATGCAGCGTGGAGCAGTATACGTCTCAGGGGAGATAAAACCACCTCTGGGAAATGTTGTGCAGATACAGAGCGACTTGACGGGCTACCGAAAGTTCGTCTCGGCCACAGAGGTATTGGAAAAAAACATGACTGTTCGGGAGCCAAACACTGCAGATAAAAATGGCCTGACCATCTTTGACGGCATTTTGAGGGATACCCTGGGTGCGAGAAATCCAACAGACAAGAAAATTTGCCTGCAAGGCGACGCGGGAATGAGTACTGGCATACTCATGCGCTCCGGCTTGATTGAGGTTTTTGGCGATGCAGGTCCTAACACGGGTGTGCTCATGCAAGGTGGCAGAATTATTATAAGAGGCAGGGCAGGCGACTTTACGGGCGCAGAGATGAGGGGCGGCGAAGTCTTGATTGAGGGTGATGCAGGAAGCTTCACCTGCGCTCGCATGAAAGGTGGGGCTGTCTATGCCAAAGAGGGCAAGCCCGTGCCTCCCGTTGGCATACAAATGCCTAGCTCCTACGAGCAAACAGCTATTGCCCAGGCCCTGAAAATTCCATTACTGCATGCTATGATGTACCGCAAATTATGCCTTTAAATGGCAGCTAATTGTGATTATAAAATTGTGCTGAAAGGACTATTACATTCTCCATCCCACATCGTACCTCGCCCCGCACTCCGGGCAGATGAGGATGATCCTGTAGCCATTTTCCGCCCGTAGAAATGAGCTATGAAAGCCCAGCTCATAGCCGCACCTGGGGCAGACCCTAAACTCTTCCGCCGGTTCGATCTTGACAATTTCTTCAGAAGCTTTCATGCACTCTCCTTAGGCCGAAACGATCTAAAACACTTTTGACTTCTGGCTAATTGCGTGCATCGTCTTCTTCAATGGTTTTCATCATTACATAATCCCCGATGTATCTGTGGCAGTGTGGACAGATCATTCGCTTCCTCACCTTATCTCTTCTTCTCTGCAATACCTCGTTAAAGCCTGAGGCCAGAATGCCTGCAGGAAGAGCAAAAAGGCCAATTCCTGATATTACTACTATAGAACCAATGACTTTTCCAATGGGCGTCACTGGATAGATATCTCCATAGCCGACAGTGGTCAAGGTAACTACGCCCCACCACATGGCATCGGGGATATTGGCAAAAACCTCTGGCTGGACCGCGTTCTCTACTTCGTAGACCATGCTGGATGATATAACCAGCAGAATCAATGTAGCAAAGAATGTCACGCCGAGCTCTTCCTTCTTCAAGTTGAGGACTTCTGCAAAAGTCTTGAGGGCATCAGAGTATCTGGCCAGTTTTAAAATCCGGAACAAACGGAAGAGGCGTATGGCTCGAACGAACCGCAAGTCTGGAAAGATGAATGGCAGGTAGAAGGGCAATATGGCTATCAGATCAATAATCGCCATGGGTGTAATGAGATAATGCAGCCTTCCTGAAAAGGCAGCTTTGAACTTGGGGTTTTCAGTGCAGATCCAGGCACGCAAGATGTATTCAACTGTGAAGACTGCGACGGAAAAGAGATCGAAGGCGCGAAAGAGCTGTGCATAACTGGCGTTGAGCCAGTCCACCGTCTCCAGGACCACGACGGCTACATTTAATACGATCAGCGCCATTATAAATGGGTCAAAGAATTTGCTGTTCTTATCACCAGGCTCCATGACGCCAAAGATGCGACTTTTCAGTCTATGATACATTGCAAGCGAGCATGAGTCTTTCAAGAATATAAAGCATTATTCTTTCCAATAGGTGGTCACTTCCAACATTATCAACTTTATCATGCTGCCCATTTCTCTTTTTAATCGGTATCGTACCGCTGTTCTGTGGCTTTTGGCACCTCATAAGCTTTAGAGCTTGCAGCCTTTGGCCACCCAACCTCTGTTATGTTTTTTATTGTTGCGCCTATGTTATGTCTATCTTAATATATCCGAACCTTCTCTAGTTTTGCTATGCGAGCCGCCTGCCTCCAGCAACAGGTTGAGCCATGTCGGTCCGAAGAGAACCTCTCCCGAGCATTGCAGATGGCCAGGGCGGCCTTGGCCAAAGGTGCCGAGGTCCTGGTTTTTCCGGAGCTCTTCCTGACCGGTTTTTGCTACGAGCCCTCAATGCAATCTTCCTCCTCCACCGGGGACTATTCGCCCTATCCCTCGCTTGATCCCTTCCGAGCGCTGGCTCGCGACCACAATTGCCTTTTCATCGGCTCTTTGCGAAGTGGCCGGCAGAACCTGGGTTTCTGCCTCGACTCGGGCGGCCTGCAGATGCGCCCCAAGATCCACCCCTTCGCAGGAGAGAAGGAGCACTTCGATGGCGGAGATTTTATCTTGCCTGTAGATACGAAGTGGGGTCGGATGGGCCTCTTAATCTGCTACGACCTGCGCTTTCCCGAGGTGGCGCGCATCCTCGCCCTGCAAGATGCAAATTTCCTGGTCACCGTGGCCCAGTTTCCCGCGCAGCGGCAGGGACAGTGGCACACGCTCTGCCTGGCCCGGGCCATCGAAAACCAGATGCCTCATCTGGCCTGCAACTGGGCCAGCGGCGGGGGCTCTTTGATCATCAATGCTCGCGGCGAGGTCCTGGCCGAGGCCGGCTCAGAGGAGACGATGATATTGGCCGATATCGACCTCACCGATCGGGACGCTTTTCGCCGCGAGGTTTCCTGTTTTGCCGATCGCCGGCCCGAGATTTACGGGAGGTGGGAGGCTGAACGCCCTAACCTTTAATCTCCTGGTCTCCAAGTTCCGGGGCTATTACATTGAATCCTCCCTTGAAGCCCCGCCTAGCATTGCCTCCCGTGAGTGGGGCTTTCTCTTCTTCGACGACTCCGGCATGCGTCGGCACAAGTCCTTCTTTTCCCGTGGCGAGCTGATCGATTATGTGCGGGCAATGGTGCCGCGCCATGTCTATCACTCAGCAGCCTACTACCAGCGCCCCGGCGCCCCCACCATGAAGGAGAAGCTCTGGCAAGGAGCCGACCTCATCTTCGACCTGGATGCAGATCACCTGAGAAATGCGCCCAAAAGCTACAGCGAGATGCTAGAAATGGTAAAGAAGGAGACGCAAAAGCTCCTGACCTTTCTTTTGTCTGACTTCGGCTTTAGCGAGAGCAGAATTAATGTGGCCTTTTCCGGTGGCCGAGGCTATCACATCCATGTCAGAGACCCACGCGTTTTTGGTTTCGGCAGCGATGAGCGTCGGGAGATCGTGGACTATCTGGCAGGCCGGGGCCTGGCCATGGATCGGTTTATCCACATGGCCCCCATGGAAGGTGACTGGGGAAAAGACAGGGCCTTTCGGCTGCGTGCGCCCCCCGCTGGAGCGCCGGGCTGGGGAGGCAGGATCAACCGGTCCATCATATCCTTTGTCGAAGATCTGCGCCATATAAGCGAGGCAGAGGCTATCGCGGTTCTATCAAAACGAAAGGGCATTGGGCCAAAAAGAGCGGCCAGCTTTTACAAAAGCCTGCAGGACGCAAATGTTTTGGAGGAGATTGGTCGGGGAAATCTTGACATCTTTCGGGGCAGCGCAGCTATCTGGAAGCTTCTTCTCGTAGAGTTTTTGGACAGCGAGGGCGTGAAGGTAGGCTTCAACTTGGATGAGGAGCGCGGCGAAACCGACGAGCCTGTAACCGCCGATGTGCGCAGGCTGATTCGCTGTCCCGGCAGCCTGCACGGTGGCTCGGGGCTGCGCGTGACGTCCCTCACGCTCCGCGATCTGGAGGACTTCGATCCTCTGCAAGATGCTGTGGTCTTCGGAGAGGAGGCCGTGCCCCTACAGATCTTAAAGCCCTTCAAGACTCAGATGAGGGGAGAAAGCTATAATCTGGTGGAGGGGCCGACGGAGCTGCCTGCCTGTGTCGCCGTCTTTCTCATGGCCCGAGGTGTGGCAGAAGCGCGCACAAAGCATTAATCTATATATTATTTGATCTCAGATAGCAGGCCCGCGCAGGGGCATGAAGGTGGAAGAATTGGATCTGGCCAATGCGCTTCGAGAGGAGCGCAAATCCGCGGAGCTTCAGCATCTGGATACGAACTTTTACCAGCAGGTTGGCGTCTATCTGGCCAGCCTGGGGCAGGAGCTCTCACAGGTAGAGGATTCCTTCAGCGTAGAGGCTCAGATTCTGCAAGACACCCTCAAGAGCGAGAAGAACAGCGTCAATAAGCTGCTCGACCAGAGGGTGAAAAAGATCGTCCGCCGGGCGCTGCGTAGTGCCCGCTCAGCTTCCCGGGAGGAGACCCTCCAGGGCATGACCGAGGAGGAGGAGGAGATCTACCGGCAGATGCTCTCTGCCATTGCCACCGGTCGCGAAACCATCTTGGCTCATGTGGCTCACACCGAAAGGCCTTTAACGGGCAAGAAAGATATATCTCAGGAATACGAAATTGTGCGGCTGCTGGATAGTGTTCCTATGTTTGTGGGAGTTGACGGGAGAAATTACCTTCTCGCAAAGGATGACGTGGCTGTGCTCCCCGCCGTTCACGCCAGAAATCTGCGCAACAAAAATTTAGCGTCTGAAGTGAAGTTTGAGAGATGATCAGAAGTGAAAATGCCAAAAAAGCTTAACGCTTATTGTCCGTTCTGCAAAAAGCATACTCCCCAAGTAGTGGAGAGGGTGAGAAAAGGCCGGGCTTCCTCTATGACTCATATTGTGAGGCAGAAGAAACGGGCCAATGGTATAGGAAATCAGGGTAAGTTCTCTAAAGTGCCGGGCGGCGACAAGCCCGTCAAGAGGCTGAACCTGCGCTACCGCTGCAGCACCTGCAAGAAGGCTCACAACCGAGCAGGCTTTAGGGCCGGCAAGTTCGATCTGGTGGAGGGATAAATCTGCCTTCTAAGTTCGTCAAGGTAAAGTGCAACGACTGCGAGAACGAGCAAGTGATATTCGCCCATGCTTCCACGGTCGTCAAATGCCTGGTCTGCGGGCGCACGCTTGCAGAGCCTACAGGCGGCAAGGCTGAGATCAAGACCGCCGTAGTAGAAGTATTAGAGTGATCTATAATGGAACGTGAGGGCTGGCCAGAGCCCGGATCTCTAGTCGTCTGCACCGTGACTCAGGTAGTGGACTTTGGAGCCTTCGTCTCTTTGGACGAGTATTCCGGCAAGCAGGGCCTGATTCACATCTCGGAGGTGGCCAGCGGATGGATCAAGTACATTCGCGACCACGTGCGAGAGGGGCAGAAGATCGTCTGCAAGGTATTGAATGTAGACACGTCCAGGCATCATATCGATCTCTCTCTTAAAGATGTAAATGAGCATCAGCGTCGGGAGAAGATCCAGGAGTGGAAGGCGGACCAGAAAGCCTGGAAATGGCTGGAGATGGCTTATAAGGATCGACCTGAGGATGTCAAGCGTGTTGCTGACGTTCTGGTGGCAGCGTACGACAGCCTCTATCTGGCCATGGAAGAGGCAGCGATCAGCGGTGCGGAAGCCCTAGCTGATGTGAGCCTGACAGAAGAGGACCTGAAGATGCTGGAGAGCCTCTCCAAGGATAACGTCAAGATACCGTCCGTCGAAATCAGTGGCTATGTGGACATCACGTCTCCAGCCCCTGATGGTGTGGAGGTTATCAAGAAGGCCCTCAAGCAGGCCAAGCGCATAAAAGACAAAGATGCCACGCTCTTCATAGCCTATATCGGAGCGCCGCGCTATCGCATTCATGTAACCGCGCCGGACTACAAGCATGCGGAGTCTGTTCTCAAGAAGTCTGCTCAGGCTGTGGTGAAGTACATCGAACAGCACGGCGGAGAAGGCACTTTCCTTAGAGAGGCATGAGATCCAAAATCCTGAGGTGTACGGCCTGCGGCCGCTACACCCTGAAGGATATCTGCCCCATCTGTGGGGGCCATGTGGCTATTACTAAGCCCGCCAGATTCTCTCCAGACGACCCTTATGGCAAGTATAGGAGAGCTCTCGGCCAGGAGGCAAAATGAAGGAAACCCTGGTTCACCGTATAAAAGAAATAACTCTTAAAGATCCTATTCTTGTGGAGGGGCTGCCGGGTGTGGGCCATGTGGGAAAGCTGGTGGCCGATCACATGGTAGAAGAGCTGAAGGCTGAGAAGATCATAGAGATCTACTCACCCCATTTTCCGCCCCAGGTGATGGTAAAAGAGGATGGCACCATCAGGCAGGTCCGAAATGAAATCTTTGCCTATCATGGCAAGAACGATGAGCCGGATCTGCTCATAATCATCGGCGACTATCAGAGTGCTACTAACGAGGGGCACTATGAGCTATGCAGCATCTTCCTGGACATTGCCCAAAGCTTCCATGTAAAAAGGATCTATTCTCTGGGAGGCTACGGCACAGGCCAGTTCGTGGACAAGCCTACGGTCATGGGGGCGGCCACCAGTCTCGAACTCGTGGAGGAGATGAAAGGAAAAGAGGTCGTCTTTCATGAGAATGAGCCAGGCGGAGGCATCATCGGCGTCTCGGGGCTGCTGCTGGGCATGGGAGCCCTGCGGGGCATAGACGCCGTCTGTCTTATGGGGGTAACCTCCGGCTATCTAGTCGATCCCAAAGCCGCTTCCGAGGTTCTGCGCATTCTCTCCGGCATTTTAGGCATTGAAGTGGACATGCAGGCTTTGGAGGAAAGGGCCAAGGAGATGGAGAAGATCATAGGCAAGCTGCAGGAGATGGAGCGTGCCCAGGCTCCTTATGAGGCGACGGGCGGGGATGAAGATCTCAGATACATCGGATAGTCTTCTGGAGCATGCTCACGAGCTACTCTCCATAGCCCTGCAAGAGGGGGCGGAGCAGGCCGAGGTTTATGGTATGACCGGCCGCTCTGTAGATATAGACCTGCGCCGTGATGCTGTGGAGTTGGCCAGCGAGAGCTTTCACCGTGGCCTGGGGCTTCGGGCAGTGACCGCGGGCGGCGTGGGATTTTCAAGCACTAGCGACATGTCGCTCCTGCAGTTCGTGGCCAAGAGCGCTGTTCTGTCTGCTCGGGCCAGAGGTGCAGATGAATCCTGGCGCTCTCTTCCCGTACCGGAAAAGGTGGTGCACCCTGTGGGCATCTTCGATCCGAGGCTAGAGAGAATCAGCCCCGAGGAATGCCTTGACATGGCAGAAAGCATGCTTTCCGGCTGCAGGACAGTCAAGGACGCGGTGCCTGTATCCGGCGGCGTGGCTTGCATTTGCGGTACAAGTTTTGTGATAAACTCGCTGGGAATAAATCTGCAGGAGACCTCCACTCTCATGCATGCCTCTTTGGAGACAATTGCCAAGGCCACGGATGTGGCGACAGGCAGTGAGTTTTGCAATTTTCGCAGCTATCAGCCCTCTTTAGAGGACGTGGGAAAGGCAGCAGCCGAGATGGCGCACTCCTCTCTGGGCGGCAGCCGGGCTGAGAGCGGAATCTTTGATGTGCTCATCAAGCCGCTGGCCGTAGCCGAGCTACTAGAGTATACCCTGCTTCCCGCTCTTGCTGCAGACAATGTGCAGAAGGGCCGCTCCTCTCTTCGAGGACGAGTGGGCGAGAATATCTCACCAGAGAGCCTCATGATTGCGGATGACGGGCTTCTTTCTGGCGGCATGGACTCCTCATCCTTTGATGGCGAAGGTGTGCCTTCCCAAAGGACAGTCTTGGTTGACAAGGGCATTTTAAAGGGCTATTTCTACGACAGCTACACAGCAGGAAAGGAGGGCGTCCGGTCCACGGGCAATGCCGTGCGCTCCGGGTACTCCGATGTTCCGCGAGTGGGAATAAGAAACCTCATTGTTGGCTCCTCTGAGGCCCAGGATCTTCTGGCTGAAACGAAAGGATATCTGGTAAACGGCCTCATAGGCGCCCATACCGCCAATCCCATCTCCGGAGACTTTTCCGTGGAGGCAAAAAATGCCTTCTTTATCGAGCCGGGAGAAGAGGCCAGGCCCATTCGCTCTTTGATGCTGGCCGGAAATTTCTTCGAGCTCTTAAAGGATATCGAGATTGGCAAGGACGTGCGGGCCATTGGGGCCATTGTCACGCCTACCATCAAAGTCAGAATGAAGGTAGTAGGAAGCTAAAGGTGATTTTTGATGATTATTGGAGGGCCTGCCTCCCAGCTTCTCGCTGGCCGGGTGGCTACAACCTTAAATGAAACGCTAGCTCTTTGCGATTACAAGACATTTCCTGACGGTGAGTCATACTCTCAGATTGTGACACATCTGGATGATGAGATAGTGATAATCCAGTCTACACCCACCGATCAAGACCTGGTCTATCTCTTGCAACTCCTGGACATCTGCCAGGGCTGCCATGTATCATTGGTAATACCCTACTTCGGTTATGCCCGGCAGGATAAGATCTTCAAACCGGGAGAGCCCATGACCTCTCGGGCAGTGGCCACGGCCTTGAATCCGTTTTTAAAAAATGGTCGTGTTCATCTGGTTAACATTCATGCCCCATCCATTATGGAGCATTTTCAGTGCCCCATCGAGAATCTGGATGCGACGGGCCTATTGGCCGAACGGATCGGCAGCATGGGGCTTAAAGACACCGTGGTCATCTCTCCCGACAAGGGGGCAGTGGCCATGGCCCGGACGGCAGCAGCCAGCCTGGGCTGCGACTCTGACTACCTGCAAAAGACCCGCCTCTCGGGAACGGAGGTTTCCATGGCACCCAAAGAGGTGGCAGTTAAGGGCAGAGATGTGGTCATCTTCGACGACATGATCGCCACAGGCGGAACCATGGCCACGGCCATCGAGCTTTTGCGCCAGCAAGGCGCCAGTCGGGTTTATCTGGCGGCTGTGCATCCCGTCTTGACCGGGTCGGCCATTCTCAAGCTCTACCGCTCCGGAGTGGAGGCGGTGCTGGCCACGGACACCCTGGACAAGGGCGTAAGCACGGTCTCGGTGGCACCGTTGATTGCGAAGGCGCTGAGATCATAAAAAACAACAAAACAACAAATCCCTAAGGCCATCCCAAGTCTGCTCTTAATGCCGGCTGAGATGGCCCGGATTTGGATGCGCTTAGTTTTTGATCCCTTCTGCTGTCTACAGCCGCATCTTCATTTTTGTTCCACCCGATCACCAGAACTGCTAACCGTGCTTAGAACTGACTATTTCGGCCGGTTGATATTCACAAGCTTTTCTCCTATCACTACCTGACGGGATCTGCAATAGTCAAAAACAACGCTTCTTGCCCCCCCCACATTTGTTCTAATACTACATATTTCATAACATCAAAGCCGAAAAATTTATTAACAAAAGAGACTTGTATCAGAATTGTTCTAATAATTAAGACTTAAAGAGAGGAATAAATATGAAAATAAAGTCCGTTTCAGCTTTGCTAATTCTACCACTGGTGGCATTGCTCTTCTGCGCTCCTTCCGGGGCGGCAGACTATCCCCTGACCATCACTGATACCGCCGGCAGAGAGGTTACCTTCCCTATGCCCGTCGAGCGCGTAATCGTTCTCAGCTCGGATGCGGCCGAGGCCGTGGTCATGCTGGGCGCCGCAGACAAAGTGGTCGGCGTCTCGGATAGCGTGCAGAAAAAGGGCTACTATTTTCCCCAGCTCAAAGAGAAACAGAGCATAGGAAAGTGGAATGCACCGGATTATGAGATGATAGGAGAAATCGCCAAAGGTGGGGAAGAGAGCATTACGCCCGACATGGTGGTAATCGGATACAGCTATCCTGACAAGCCCTATGGAATACTTGCTGTAGAAAAGGGCTTAGCACCATTTAAGAATATCAGGGCAGTGGCCCTGGAGTTCACCAAGCCAGAAAACATGACGCGTGAGATCAATATATTGGGCACGATCTTAGGCAAGGAAGAAGAAGCTCAAGATTATATCAACTGGTACAGCGAGAAGAGAGACTCTGTAGAACAGGCAGTGGATGGTCTAAATAAGCCCAAGGTTTATGCGGAGTGGAGCTCAACCTCAGATCTATCTACCCTGGGTGCCGGCTCCGGCTTTGATCAGGTCTTGAGCGTGGCCAATGGCTACAATATCGCCAAGAAGCTGGACGATGCTTATCCCAAAGTGGGCTGGGAATGGGTAGTATCACAAAACCCGGAAGTTATACTCAAGAGGCAGACCCAATCCTCAGATCAAACCCAGATTGGATGGAAAGCAGAGCCATCCAGTGATACGGTCAAGCTGCAATCTGTGAGAAATGAGCTGCGGGATCGAGCAGGGGCAAACGGCCTTTCTGCATTTAAGGCCGACCGGGTTTTCGTCATGGATTGGGACGTTCTCAACGGCCTGGACCAGGTAGTGGGCATAACCTATCTGGCCAAACTGCTCCATCCTGAAGCAGATCTTGATCCGGTGAGCGTTCATCGGGAATATCTGCAGCGCCTGGGACTGGAATATCCGGAAGGCAGAACACTCGTTTACCCGGAACTTGAGAGCGAGTGAGTTGTTGTCACTTTATCCGGGCTAAGAGATTGATACCGGCTCCGGCATCATTTTTTATTTTTTAAAGAATGAAAAACTCATCCGCATTGTTTCTGATTCAAAGGCTCTCGTAAGCCTCTCTGATAATCTGGTCGTTTCTGTCCCAGAACCTATAATCCTCTGCAGAGAGCTTCTCAGGCTCTCGCGTAAGATTCTCGCGCACCGCCTCTTCCAGCCTTTCTGCCTTCACGACCACCAGGTTCTTTCTCTTCTCCTCCTCGGTCACCCCGGATGCCACTACCGTCTTGCCCAGTAGCAGGTACTCATTTAGTTTCCAGACGCTTCTGTCCGTGGCATAAGGCGTGAGCAGGCTCTCGCTATGGGGTATGAGGCAGACCCTGGCCTGGCTGATCAGCCCGGCCACCTTATCGTGCGGCTGCCAGCCAAAGAATCGGGCGTTTTTAGGAAGCTTTCTCAGATACCAGCTAGAGAGAGGCCCATCTCCTATGATCCAGAAGGTCTGCTCCGGAATCTTACGGATGAGACTGAGCAGATTGCCTATCCCCTCCTGGCGACTTATTCTCCCCATGAAGACGATGGGCTTCTCATTGACAATATCTGATGCTGCGGCGGTCCGGCTCTTTTCCAGGAAGCTTCTTGCGGGGTAATTGTTCACAATGAAAAGTGGCTTGTCATTTCTCCGAATGTAAGACCTAACCTTATCCGCCAGCGGCCGGTTGACTGCGGTTATCAGGTCTGCTGCCCCCGCCAGCTCTCTCTCAAAGTACTCGCCTGCGGGCCTGGCCAGGGGCCCGAAGCTCATCTGCAGCTCCACACCCCAGGGAGAGCGATAGTCGTAGATGAGCTTCTTGTAGCATGAGCCCTTCAGCTTGCCCAGGCCGTGAAAAATAATATCTGGCACATTGAAGAGGTGTACAGCATCAGGCCTTTCCTTTTGCAGAACTTGCCTGGCCTGCTTGGCTATTTGCAGCCAGCCTCGGGAGCTGAATTTGGGCACGATGACTTCATGGCCCTGGCTTTGCAGGGTTGCTTTGAACATCAAGAGCCGTGTCGTCCTCTCCGGCTGGTTGGAGAGAAGAAGTATCCTCATTTAGTCCGTCCGTTTTATTATCAATTACTTTTTCCTGGCGGTTTATTGCTGTTATTCGGCCCTATTTAATTTGTATATATCTAATTTATTTTAGTTAGTTCTTTTTTAGGATATTCGAACTTTAGACTGAAGGGATCAAAGAGCAAATCAGCCTTCTGAGGCTCTATGTAGCGCAGGCTCTTTTCTTGCACATCTTGCTCGCTTAGCAGTGGATCATAGACGTAAGCGTCAAGTCCCTTCTCCATAAGAAGCCTGGCCAGGGCCAGGTTGCGGCTGTGGTAGAACTCTTTTACACCTGCTCGAAACGTAATTCCCTTGATGCAGATCTTGATGCTGGTAAGCGGCTTTTTGATTTTCATACACTCCAATAATATTCTTTCAGCCCAGTAGCGGATCATCTCATCGTTGACCTCACGCGAGACGCTCAGCAGGCGGCAATTGCTGAAGTGCTCTCTTTTTTCCATCTCCTTTATGAGAAACCATGGGTACACAGGAATGCAGTGGCCGCCGACTCCGGTAGACGGCAGGTGGATGTGGCAGAACTGGTGGTTGGCCTTCTCTCTTGCATCGAAAAAGTCTACTCCCAGATCCTGGCAAATCTTGAAGAGTTCGTTGGCTAACGCGATATTTACATCGCGATAGCAGCCCTCCATAACCTTGATCATCTCTGCCACCTTGGCCGAGGAGACCAGATGAAGGTTGCTGACGAATTTATTATAGACTTGATAGGCTACTATGCCGCTCTCTTCGTCCCTGCCGCCGATCACCTTGGGAAATTCTCTCAGCCGGGAGAGGCTATAGCCTGTCATTATTCTCTCCGGAGAATAGGCCAGGAAAAAGTCGCTCGGCAATAGGCCGCTTGACTCGCATAGCCGGCTTGCCGCCATACCCTCTGTGGTGCCAGGCGGAAAGGTCGTCTCTAAAACGACCAGATCTCCTTTCTTCAGGATCTTGCCCAAAGAATTGAGGGCTCTTTGCATAATTGAGAAGTCGGGATTATTGCTGGCATCCACAAAGACGGGCACTATCACTATGAAGGTTTGGCAGCCTCTCGCATCCTCGAATCGGGGCGTTGCGACAAGCCGCTTGCCTCCGTGCAGTTTGATAAGCTCTTCTAAGCCCGCTTCCTCGGGTATGGGATTTTCTCCTTGGTTTATCATCCGGCAGCGTTCTTCATTGATATCCACGCCCATGACCTTATTGCCGCTATCCGCCACAACCGCAGCTAAAGGCAGCCCGGCATTGCCAAGCCCTATAACTGCAATCTTTGCACCATCTTCAGACATCTCGATTATCCTTCCTCATCTGGGCTCTTATCAGGTCTCTATTTCGTGATCTCCACACTCTTTCCACAGGCCGGACATTTATAAACGGTCTTACCACTGCTCTGCATGGCATCCTCTTTCAGCCTATGGCCGCAATAGCAGACCCACCCCTTTTGCCGACCGGGATTGCCAAGCACGAGAGTAAAGGGCGGCACGTCCTCAGCCACTACGCTCCCTGCGCCAATCATGGCATACTCGCCAACGGTAATCCCGCAGACCAGTGTGGCATTGGCGCCGATGCTTGCGCCCCGGCAGATACGCGTGGCGGAAACGTGCTCTTCGTCCCAGCTAAAAGCACGTGGATACAGATCATTGGTGAAGGTCGCAGAAGGGCCAACGAAGACATCGTCCTCGATGATCACACCCTTATAAACGGAGACAAAGTTCTGGATCTTCACATTGCTTCCGATCTCGGCATCAATGTCGATGTAAACGCTCTTTCCTATATTGCAGTTCTTGCCGATCTTCGAGCCTTTGCGCACGTGGGCGAAATGCCAGATCTTTGTGCCCTCACCAATCGCCTCGCTCTCGACTACGGCCGTAGGATGGACATAGTAGCTATTGCTTTCGCTCATTTTCGCTCATCCCAGCAATTTTTGCATAGAAGCGTCCCCATCCTCGCATCTCCCTGTCATTTCAACCATTCCCTTCCTAAAGCCGTCCTCTAAGGCTTCTTGACCTGCAATCCCTTCTTGATATGCTCGCAGATCTGCAGGTTTTTTAGAGCCTCTTGGGGTGTGACAGGAAAACTCGTTTTGTCTTTTACGCAATCCAAAAAGGTCTTCAGCTCTACCTTTAAGGGCTCGACCTTATTTACCAGGACCTTTTCGATGATGTTCTCCTGCATATACCTCTCATTTTCTACACGGTACTTTCCTGGTTTTCGGTATATGTAAACCTCTTGGGTCATGAAGTCGCCCTCTGTCGTGAAGTCCTCGGACTCGACATAAAATGTGCGAAACTTCTTGGAGGACAGGCGGCTGGCAGAGATGGAGACTACAGATCCTGGGAAGACGGCCAGAGCCTCGCAGACGTTTGCGCTCCCAGCACTGAAAATCTTGTAGTCGCTTTCGCCTTTGAAAAGCACATTGAAGGCTATGTCGATGTCATGGATCATGAGGTCTTCCACCACAGTGGCATCGGTGATGCGGCTTGAGGTGGGATTATGTCTCTTGATGGATACATAATCGGGCCGTTGTGCGATCTTTGTCATTTCTGCCACGATTGGGTTGAATCTCTCGATGTGGCCCACTCCCACAACCATATCTCTGCCCTCGATGATTCTTAAGAGCTGTTCACCTTCATCGACCGTCAAGGTAATGGGCTTTTCGATCAGGCAGTTTATGCCAGCGTCGATGACTTTTTTGGCCGTCTCGAAGTGGTACCTGGTTGGAACGCAGATGCTGACTGCCTCCACATTGCCCAATAGCTCCTGCAATGATCCACAGATTGTAGCAAACTCCCGAGAACGCTCTGCGTTTTCGGTGACTGGATCGTAGACATAAAGGTTGTCTACTCCTTTTAGCTCCGAATAGACACGCGCATGATTTCGGCCCATGGCCCCGACGCCGATGACTCCAACGTCCATGCTCAGACCTCGAAGGAATTTACGGTCTTGGCGATATACTGCAGATCCTCTTCGGAGAGAGAGGGATGTACAGGCAGACTCATCACCCGGCGGGAGACGTCTTCGGATACGGGGCAGCTCTCTTTAGTGTAGCCCAGCTCCCGGTAGAGGGGTTGCTCGTAAACCGCCTTGGGATAGTGAACGGCGCTGGCGATTCCCTTGCCCTGTAAATACTCCATCAGCTTCTCTCGGGAAGATGCAAAGCTGTCCTCTACTCGCACCACATACTGATGATAAACGTGCCGGACATTATTCGCCTGGTAAGGTGTACTGATGCCCTTGATCTTGATGCCATCGTTTAAAAACTTGGCATTGCTGATTCTCTTGGCCGTGAACCCCTCCAGCCGCCCCAGCTGTACCAGGCCAATGGCCCCCTGCAGGTTCATCATCCTGTAGTTGTAGCCCAAAGACACGTGGTTGTACTTTCCTGTATCCCCGTGGCTTCTCAGCAGGCGAAGACGTGTCGCCAGAGCATCATCGTCGGTGGTGATCATGCCCCCCTCGCCCGTAGTCATGTTCTTGGTGGGATAGAAGGAGAAGCAACCTGTTCCGAAAGAGCCCACTTTCTTTCCTTGATATTCCGCTCCGTGGGCCTGAGCGCAGTCCTCCACCAGCGCAATACCCCCATCCTGGCAGATCTCCTGCACTGCCGACAGATCGAAGGGCTGGCCGTAGAGGTGAACGCCGATCACGGCCCTGGTGTGGGGAGTTATTTTCTTTTGCAGGTCCTCGGGATCTATATTGAATGTCCTTTCGTCCACATCTGCGAAGACGGGGCGCAGGCCCTGATAGAGGGCGCAATTTGCGGTAGCAATGAAGGTGAAGGCGGGCGTTATGACTTCGTCTCCAGGCTTTAGCCCCAAGGCTTTGATGGCCAGATCCAGGGCGACGGTGCCATTGTTTACAGCTATGGAGTTTTTCACGCCCAAGTAGTTTGAGAATTCATCTTCAAACCTCTTGACCGCTTCACCCTGGGCGAGCATGCCGCTTTTAAGCACCTCTCCTACAGCTTTTATTTCTTCGTCGCCTATGATGGGCTTGGCTATGGGAATAAAATCTCTCATCAAGTTCTCCTCAAAGCTCTGATTTTCATCATTTCTATCCTATGCTCGTCCTTTGCCTTGAAAAGGCTTGTTATTTTCAGCCCTATCTTTTGGAAAAGACCAGGCCCCTGTGAATAACGGCAGGCTGTCCCCTAAAGCCGGACTCGATGACCGTGCCGGGGTAGATAGTGGTATTGATCCCGGTCATGACATCATCCCCCATGATCACACCCAATTTACGCCTGCCGCTGTCTGACCGCTCGCCTTTGATGTACGATTTTATGTTTCCCTTGTCGTGGCGCAGATTGGAGCAGATGGTCCCTGCGCCGAAATTGCATTTCTCTCCGATAACGCTGTCTCCCACGTAGGAGAGGTGCCCGATCTTGCTGCCGCTCATGATGGCGCTATTCTTGACCTCCACCGCGTTTCCCACCCGGACTTTGTCTCCCAGGCAGGTAGCGGGCCGGATGTAGCAGTTGGGTCCGATATCACAGTCCTCTCCGATCAGAACCGGGCCCACAATGTAGGCTCCGGAGCGAACAACGGTTCCTCGACCGATGGACACCTTCCCGTTCAGGGTGGCACCGGGCTCAACCTCGCCTAGGATGCAGGGCTCGACATCTTGGAGCAGGATTTCGTTGGCGGCCAGAATATCCCAGGGCCTGCCGATCTCCAGCCAGCGTTCCATTTCCACAATCCTGATCTCCTCTTTGGCAGCGAGCAGGTTGAGCCCATCGGTCAGCTCATACTCACCCCGCTCGGATAGAGGTGCTGCTTGCAGGATCTCGAAAATGCTTCTCTCTAAAAAGTAGATGCCTGCATTGGCCAGGTTGGAGGGCGGATTGTCGCTCTTTTCCACAACCGATCGGAAATAGCCGTTCTCTTGCAAAAATACGCCGTATCTCCTGGGATCATCGACCTTGATAGCTGAGACCGCCAGGCCCCCTGTGGCCATCTCCCGCAGGGATGCCTCATCAGGAAGTACATCTCCGTTTAAAACCAGGAAGTTATCCTCTGCCAGACTCTGGGCAGCCATCAGGGCGTGGCCAGTGCCAAGCTGCTTGGCCTGTTGAGCATAATCTATCTTCACGCCAAGGCGGTCGCCGTCTCCAAAGTATGAGCGCACGGTATCGCCGCCGTATCCTACCACCAGGACGAAGTTGTCTATCCCAGTCGCTCGCGCCCTGAGGATGATATGCTCTAAAAGGGGCTTGCCGGCCACGGGCAGCATCACCTTGGGCATCTTCGTGGTCAAAGGCCTCATCCGGCTGCCTTCGCCCGCGGCTAAGACTATGGCTTGCATTGTGACTCCCATCCCATTAAGGGCTATTAAAGCTTAAAAAGATTTGTAAAGAAAGCGAAAAAGCTTTAGAGTTGCACACACTTGGTGCATGTATGTTGGATGAGTTCATCCGTTACTCTGCCCTGCAACGCGATCAAGGTCCTTTGGCCTCTCTTTTGATCTACCTGAAACGAAAGGGGGGCTTTGTCCAGCTAAATCAGATCTGGCGGGAGATGGGACCCACTGGTGGCGGGCCCTTCTGGAACCAGACCACACTCATCAACAAGCTTGACAAGCTGGAGCGACTTGGGGTCATTTCTATGGAGCGCCGAATTCTGCCCTCGCCCCGGGCCGAGGCCAAGAAGAAGACCAACACATTCTGCCGGCTCAGTCCGACCACGCCCCTCTATCCTTACATTTTCGGCATGCTCAAAATCTATCGGGAGGTGCCGGACAAATACTCCTCGGAGCTGGTAGAAAAGCCCCTTGACCATCTCATCGATCTGACGGGCCGGTCCGCGTCCAGTGATCCTCTGGTGGGTCGGGAGCTGGAGGTGGCCATGGAGCTGATCGGCGAGGTCTTCTCCGTAGGGGGCGACGAGGTGAAGAGGATGATCAAGGAGAGGATGGCCAGGAGGGGCATGATCCGGGATCGCAGGAAGGAGCTGCCCGAAAATGCCCAAGAAGAAATAAAAACGGAGCCGAAGAGGGCTTCAACAAGAGCCAAGAAATCCTCGAAGCTTCCCAAAAAGAGGGGAAGAGCGAAGCCTATGCCCGATGAAGAGGATGCTGAGTAGCTAGCTCCAACCTCTCTTCTTTCTGTAGAGCCTGAGCATCTCCTCTATCGTCTCAGGCGCCACCAATCCCGCAGAGGAGACGGTCTCGTAGAACCTCTTGGGAATGCGGGCAGATGTGAGGTCGAATCCCTCCTGTACCTTGAATTTGTATTTTTCTTCGAAGATTCTCTTTCCCAAGTCCTGCAGATCTTCCTTTGTCTTGACGATGCCTACCGTACCCAATGAGTCGATGATATTCTCCTCGGTGTAGACGCCTCTGGCAAACAAACAGCCCACCAGACAGTTGAAAACACCGCGAGAGTCGTCTTCCTTGATGATCTCATCGACCATCGTCTCCATGTCCATGGGCTTTTTGATTGCCTTCTGGTCGATGGCGTATCCGCCGTTGTCCAGATGAGAGTGGCGCACACCTACCAGCTGGCCCACGATGGAGGCAGGGCCGGTGTGGTAGCCGGAGACCTCATTTCCTCCCAAAGTCATGGCATACTCCATGCCGCCATACTTTTTTGCAGCATAGTCCACCCCCCTACCGAGTGCAGCGTAGAACTCATTGAGGGCTTTGACTATGTTCTCTAAGGCCCTTGAGTAGCCTTCCACATGGTTCCACTGCAAAGGCACATCCAGGGTCTCTTTGCTCGTGATGAGCCCATTTTCCAGAGCCTCAGTGGCCCAGGAGAGGACCACACCAGCCGACATGACATCCAGGCCCAGCCTCTCACAGACATCTATCAATTGCAAGATACCCTCGGCTGAGACTACACCAAGGTTTGAGCCCAGGGAATAGATGGGTTCGTAGTCGTAAGAGACCTTTCTTACCTCGAACTCATGATGAGTGGAAAAGGCCGTCTTGAGAGCAGCAATGTGCACGCAGCCAATGGGGCATCCGGCGCAAGAGAGCCTTCGCAAGAGGTGCTTTTCCGCAAACATCTCCCCGCTGATCTTTTCGCCTTCCGGAAAGCTGGTGAGAAGGAAGTTTTTGGTGGGCAGACCCTTGAGCCAGTTGAGAACGTTGATGTTTACGGAGGTGCCGATGTCATGGTACTTCTCCATCACATCCGTCTGCACGGCAGTCTTGTAGAGCCGGTTGTAGACCTCTTTGTAGCGCTTGACATCTGGAACGTCTACGTGCTCCGTTCCCGAGACCACCAGGGCCTTGAGATTCTTGGAGCCGAAGACGGCCCCTAAACCCAGCCGCCCGAAGTGCCGGTAGGTATCCACCACCACACCTGCATAGCGAACGGCAGCCTCGCCGGCCGGACCGATGCGGATGATACTTCTTCGGCCTACGCCGGGCTCGCGATCGCGCAGAATCACTCCCGTGGTCAGGGCATCGATGCCCCAGATCGATGTGGCGTCCTTGATCTTTACCTCGCTATCGTTTATGGAGATGTAAGAGGGCTGCTGCGCCTGGCCGCGGATGACAATCGCCTCATGCCCGGCAAACCTCAAGGCTAAAGAGAGCCGGCCACCGGCGTAGGACTCGCCAAGCTCTCCAGTGAGCGGGGATTTGAAGGTGGCCACGGTCTTGGTAGCCACGGGAAAGATGCCGTTGAGAGGGCCTATGGAGAAAATTATTGGCGTCGCGGGCGAGAGCGGATCGGTGCCGGCTGGGCACTCCTCTTGCAGCAGCCGAATTCCCACTCCAGTTCCGCCCATCCATTTATCAAAGAGCTCCTGTCTCTCTTCGACCCAGGATTCTTCTTTGGACAGATCAATGTACAGGACTTTTCGCAGCATTTCAACCCCCCGAGGCAGGAACTTCCTCTAGCTTGAGGACCCCGTGCGGGCAGAATTCCACACAGGCCCCGCAGTGTATGCATTTGATGGGCTTTTTCTCCTTGCCCAGGGTTATGGCGCCCACCAGGCAGGCCTTCTCGCAGCTGCCACAGCCGATGCAACGGTCCTTGTGAAAAACAACACCACCGTCCGGCCTCTTCTCCATGGCACCTGTCGGACAGGCTCGGGCACAGGGCGGATCCTGGCAGCCGCGACAGACCACCACGCGAAAGTCGCCCTCAATTCCGCCCTGCGTCTGGATCTTGATGGCGCTGTTTTGCAGGGAGACTGTGCCGGTACGGGTCCGGCTGCAAGCGAACATGCAGCCCAGACAGCCTATGCAGCGCTCGGGATGGGCTACCTTGAGGCGGCGTCGCTTCCTGGGCTTTGCGGCATTAGTGGCATTTTTGCCTTCAGGCCCGAGGTCGGGCCTCGCCTCTGCCGCGTCCATCATTTCCGCCTGGCTCTCCTGCATCTTATGATCCTCTCCCAACAAGAATAACTTCTTTATGAATGTTAGTATCCAAACTATAAAAGCTGCAGGTTGGAATGCGCAAAGTCTGCACATATCCCTTGTGGAAGATTGTGCATCGAGATAGTGCGTCTATCCTGTCAAAATAGGAAAATAGAAAATAGAGAAGAAAAGAAAATTCGGGAAGCGGCTACTCCGTATCCACGAACCTGTTTTCCAGCGTCTTCATGACATGGGGCAAAGTGGTGTACTCCATGTCTTCCATGGGCAGCCTCTGTGGCTCAAAGGGCCCGTGCGCCCTCATGTAATCCGTGATTTTCAGACACCTCTGTCGGGTCAGGTCAAAGGCTACGTCTTTGAAGAGATCTACGGGACCTACGAAGTTGCCATAGGCCATCTGGAAGCCGGCGGCTATGACTCTGGGTGGGCCGTCAAACCGGGTAGGATGCGCCGTCTCAAAGGAGCAGGGCATGAGAGGCCCGTTGTGGCTGCCGCGCATCCAGCCGGATACCAGGTGCCCCAGCGCGAAGGGCTCTAGCACTTCTCCCAAAGCAGGCAGGCCGGACTGGCAGCGCACCAGGGCCACAGGATCGTCTTTGCCAACGTAGGTTCCGGCCGTCTGATAGAGCTTCTCCGTGCTTACTACTGCCACAGCTTCCTGCTCGGAGATCTTACTATTCGGCTTGCAAAAGACTCTCTTGATCACATAGCGGCTTTTAGCACCGATGAGCGCCAGCAGGTCATACATCTCACCAGGGCAGTCCATGAAGACTTTTTTGTGCTCCATGATATCCCAGACTTCAAAGGTGAAGCCGTGGTGGCAGGCCGGATCTATCACCAGGCCGGCAGTGTTGAAGGGGTCGGCAAAGATCTTGAAAATGGGCAAATTGAAGGCACCTGGCTCGGTCTTGTCCATCATGAAAGCGACCACCGGTTCGCTGGTGCGCTCAATGATCTCCATCTCCGCCACACCCGGCCCCATGCCGCGAATGTTGCCGGAGAAGGCATCCGCCAATAGATCCTGCCCGGCACCGTAGAGTTTGAGCTTCTTGGCAACCTCAGTGGCCTCCTCGAAGGTCTCCCAGGCCAGGGCATGCACCTCGCCGTTATCGCAGCCCTTCTTGTGGCTCATGAGAAGCTCCAGATCGTCACCGCAGGCCAGCACCCTAAAGTCCGTCAGTGCTCCGGCCTTCTTTGCCTCTTCAAGCTTCGACTCCGCAGTCTCGATTAATGCGGGATGAACCGAGGAGTGGCCGGGGTAGCCGCCCACATCGGCCTTTATAAGGCTGATTGTTATCTTAGTCATCTCAATCCCATCTGATGCCCATTGGCGATATCGCAGATTTGTCTTTATTAAGGTTATATTATGGCTTTTGAGGTCTTAAGCCTAATCGTGTGCAGTCCTTAATGCGGCCGTGCCAATCTGTCCGGACTATGCATATATTTCTGCTAAAGGGAAAATAAGACGGGGGCGTCATGCCTTCGATTTCATCGAGCTGTGGATAACTGACCCCGCAGACGGAAACACGGAAATTAAATCTGACTTTCACCGGGGACAGGGCCGTGGATTTCCATAAAAGAAAGCGGCTGAGAATTCTCCAGAACATCCGCAATTTTCTCCAATATAGCCGCTTTCATAATGGCGTCACTCTGCGATTGCTTCAGCCTTTCAGCGCCGTGGGCATTTTCAGCGGCACATCAACCGGCTTGATGAATTGATCCAGGACAGGCCGGGTGCCGTTGACTTTGAGCTTATCAAATAAAAAGGCGAATTGCCTCTCCAGCTCGGCGCAGATTTTATCGCGGACATCAGCCGGCAGGTGCCACAGCTCCAGTTTGAACGGTCCGAAGCCTTTTTTGCGGGTTTTATAAATGAACTGCTCTTCCGTGTCCTTTTCTTTCCATTCCCCTTTCATCTCCGCTTTCAGATGATCATAGATCTTTGCCCGCAGCTTCGCCGGGAAACTTTTGCTGTCATAGATCATGTTCTGGAAACCGGTAGCCAGATGAATCTCGGCCGTTCCTGTGGCGGGAAAGCGGTCAAACGCCTCATCGGGCAGCGTTGAAGCGCCGTGCTGAACGGCGCCGGACAAACCGTATTGCGCGCGGGAGGTTTCCGACAGTTTCTGCAGCACGTCAAAATCAATTTTGACTTTCGCAACCGTACCGTCGGCCAGCGGCACACCGCCATGCGTCGTCCCGGTCTGCACGCTGATCTTGCTGATTCCCTTGAAAGCGTCGCCCCGCTTTTTAAGCTCTTCCAGATAACCGTCCATGAAAACCTGCAATTCATCGACAGTGCTGTTCTTGCCGCCAACCTCGCCGATTTCGCCGCCCACAGACACAGTGATGCCTTCCGGCTCCAGATCGCGAATCATGGTGGTTAACTCCGCCGCAAGTGTAAAGTTTGTTCTTTGCTGATCTTTGACGGTGGGCTGCGACAGATCAACCAGTGTAGAAGTATCGATGTCGATATTGTAAAAACCGGCAACAATTGCTTCCCTGATTAAATCCTTAACCGTCTGAGTTTCCTTTTCCGCGTCCGCTGCGAACTTTTTGGCGTTTATCTGAAAATGATCGCCCTGTAAAAATACCGGGCCGCGCCAGCCGGATTTAACAGCCGCCGCCAACACGGCACAGGTGTATTCCAGCGGCCTTTGCTTTGTATAGCCTATTTCCGAACGGGCGATTTCAAAAAGAAGAGGCCCTACATTCCCTTTGATCGCGCCGCGGAATACAGCCTGCGCCACATCGTAGGTAATGCCGCGGATATTGATTGCCGGAACGGTAAATCCGCCAAGTTCCTTACGGCCCATGGCTTCGTAAAGGGATTGTATCGACGCCTGCATGATTCCCAGCGCAGCAGCTCCCCGGCGAATCAGAAACCCCGCGGCTTCTGAAGTCGCAGGGTCGGGACTGAAAACGACCGTATAGATTAAATCATCGATCAACTTTTCCTGAAACCTGGATTCATTCAAGACACGGACATCACTGCCGCCATAGGCGAGTATGGATTTGCATCCTTTCTTCAGCTGATCCTTATTCTCGTAAATCATTGCTGCTCCTCTGAATGTATTTATTGCGAGAGGAATTGCCCCGCCATTGCCACTTCCGCCGACGAACCGATGTAGATGGGTGACCGTTGATTAACAGACGTCACTTTGAGGGAAAGAATATCTTCTTTCCCGTCCGTAGCCCTGCCGCCGGCCTGCTCCACGATGAAGGCCATAGGCTGAAGTTCAAACAGCAACCGCAGCTTCCCCTGGGGCAATTTCCTCAGTGCAGGATACGTGAATACGCCTCCCCGCTTGATGATCACCTGGTTGATGTCGGGAACAAAACCACCGCTGTAGCGCAGCTTGTAGCCGTCTGCCTCCAGCTTATCGATATACTTCAGATGGTTGTCCGTCCAGTCCTTGCGCAGACCGCCAGGTGAAAAGATCGACCCCTTCTCCTTGAGCCGGATATTTTCCTCGGACAGGACATACTCTCCTTCGCGGTCCAATACAAACTCATGCACGCCCTTTCCGGCCGAATAAATCATAGTGATAAGCGGGCCGTAAGTAATATAAAGAGCGGCGACCATTGAATTCCGGCCGCTGTCAAATAATGAATTTTTGTGGATGCCGATGATCGTTCCGATGGCCAGATTAGTATCTACCAGGGAAGAACCGTCCACCGGATCGGCGGTAACAATATATTTTTCCTGCCCATGACCGATGGTGACGATATCTTCGAGCTCCTCAGAGGCATACTCGCGAACAAATCCGGAATTCCGTAGCATATTTTTCAATATGTCGTCGGAAATGCGGTCCAGCGCCAACTGATCCTCGCCGTAAACATTCTTGAACCCGGCCAGCTTGCGGTTGGATTCGTGGATTTTTGCAGAAATATATTTGCCGACCACGGCAATCTGCCAGATTAGCCGCCGCAATTCCTCCTCGATGCCATCCATCCACATGTGGCGCCTCAGATCAATGATGCATCGAGTGTGATCATTCATGCCTTCACTCATAGATTCTCCTGATATTTCTTTGGCAGTCTGTAGGTTTTTTTCTAATAATAAATATGTTGCCCCCGTACCGAAAAAAATCTGTTTCAATCCTCTAATTGCTGTTTGCCAGAATTTTTCCCAATTTTTGCCCGCAGCTCAGCCGGGAAACCTCTGCTGTCATAGATCATGTTCTGGAAACCGGAGGCCGCTGAATCTCGGTCGGTCCGGTTTTATTCTTCTTTCCCATGCACCAGTGATGGATATATAATCTCAATAGTTTCGGGACTACACAATTCTTAAGTCTCTCCGGCAGAAGTTCTTATATCTGCCAGAGACTCATTTATGCCCGGAATTAGCCAATGAAGACTCGATGTCATTTTGAGAAGGAATTATCCCGATGGCGGAAGGGTCCAGCTGGCTGAGAATAGACATCAGGAGCTGTAGTATGGAACTGATTGCAAAATATCATGTAGAAACCGACCTTCCCATCCAGAAGGCAGCGGAGGCTATTGCCGCAGAGCAGTCCACCGGCACCTGGACAGCAGTGCGGGGCGAGGACAATCCCCTCGCTGCGAGGGTCATCTCTGCGGAGGGCAATAACGTCGAGATCGGCTTTCCCGAAGAGCTCTTTGAGCCGGGAAACATCCCCCAGTACCTTTCTGTGGTGGCTGGAAACCTCTTTGGCCTGAGTGACCTGAAAAAGGTGCGCTTGCAGGATGTCATCTTCCCGGAGAGACTGCTCTCGGCGCACAAGGGTCCTCGCTTCGGCATAGAAGACGCACGAAAAATCTTGGGAGCATTTGACAGGCCTCTTGTAGGTACCATCGTCAAGCCCAAGGTGGGCCTGGACCCGGCCGGCACAGCGGCAGTGGCCGCGGCCGCCGTTCGCGGCGGACTGGACCTGGTCAAAGATGATGAGACTCTAACCAATCAGAGCTTCTGCCCCCTTATCCCCCGTCTGGAGGCAGTCATGGGCGCCCTGGACAGAGTGGAAGCGGAGACAGGCAAGAAAGCCTTCTATGCGGTGAATGTCACTGCCAGCTCCGATAAGATCCTGGAGCGCGCGCAAAAAGCTGTGGATCACGGAGCCAATATGGTCATGATCGATGTCCTGACGGCGGGCTTCTCTGCGTTGGAGGAACTCTCCCAGAATCTCAAGGTGCCTATACATGTGCACAGGACCATGCACGGAGCTTTCACCAGGGACAAAGGGCACGGCATTGCCATGCTGGTAATATCCAAGCTGGTGCGCATGACAGGAGGCACTAACCTGCATACTGGAAGCTACATGGGCAAGATGGCGGGTGAAACTATAGAAAATGATCTCTCCCGCGATGCCCTGCGAGGGGAGTGGCACGGCTATAAGAGAGTCTTCCCCGTGGCCTCGGGTGGGGTTTATCCGGGCAAGGTCCATGGAAATTTGGACGGCTACGGCATTGATTGCATCATCCAGGCAGGTGGAGGAGTGCATGGCCATCCGGACGGAACAACCGCAGGGGCTCGTGCCATGGTGCAGGCAACAGAGGCCTGGCAAAAGCAAATTCCACTCAAAGATTATGCAAAAGACCACAAAGAGCTGGAAACAGCCTTGAAATTTTGGGGATCGTAAGGAAAAAGATCATACTAAGCCCTCTCCTCAAATCAAAACCGAAGAGTTTATATTGGTAGATGAGGATGAATCTGAGCGTTTATCACGAGCCAACAGTGATGTAGCGCTGTTTGAAAAACCGAAGAGGTGTAGTGAGGGAACATGTAGAGGGATCAGATGGCTAGAGACGATATCTTATCGAAAATCAAATCGGCAGAGGCTGAAACCAAGGCTGCAGTCCAGCGGGCCTTGGATGAAAAAGAGAAAAAGATAGCCGCTGCCACTACTGAAGCTGCAAACCTCGTCAAATCCGCCGAGACTGATGCACAGGACTACTATGACAAGAGCGTTGCCAAAGCTGATAGCGATGTGAAAGCCAAGAAGGCATCCATTGTTAGCAGCGGTGAGAAGAACGTAAGCTCAATGAGTGGCAGCGCCGGCGCAAAGCTGGACAAAGCAGTTGAATATTTGGTGAAGGAGTTTATGGGGTTGTTACATGCTTAGGCCCGTAAAGATGAGTCGTGTAGTCGTCGCCGGGCCAAAGGATGTAATATCTCCAGTTGTAGAAAAGCTGCATGAGTTGCGCTTGCTTCACATTGTCAACTATAATGGCAATCAACCTCAGTTTGAGATGGGCAAGCCCATCGGCAAAGCCAAAGAATACTCCGAGGATCTCATTAAGCTCAGATCTGTCACCAGGTACCTTGATCTAAAAAACAAGGCTCCTGATAAGACTTATCCTGAGAGCCAGGTTCTATCGGAGATGGACAATCTTCTCAATAACGTCGGCGGAGATGTCGTTGCTACGTACGAGCGTATCACTGCCATCGAAGCAGAAGTTAAGTCCAAACAGGACCAGATTAAGGCTCTGACTCCTTTGGCCGTTTTGCCGCTGCCTTTAGAAGCTTATTATGGTTATGATTCTTTGGCGACTTTCGTCGGCAAAACAGCAACACCTGTTGATGCCGATGTAGCGAGGGTTTCTCCGGTAAATGATATTTATACCGGAAGCGCCAAGGATGCAACTTTTGTAGCGGTATTTGTGCCTGTAGAAAAGGCCAGTGAAGTATCTGCAGTCCTTTCCGAGCATGGGTTTTCTGAAACATCTGTTCCCAGGCTGGAAGGTAATGTAGACTCGGCGATTGCTACTCTTGAAGGCAGCATCAAAAGCTTGGAAGGCGAAAAAGTGCCTCTCCAAAAGAAGCTGACCGACACGAAGAAGCAGTATGAAGATCTGATGCTAGCAACGGACGAGTATCTGTCCATGCAGACCCGCAAGACAGAGGCACCACTCAGGTTTGCTGAGACGGACAACGCCTTCGTCATAGATGGGTATGTTCCAACTGATCTGTTCAGCAGGCTCAAAAGCGAGCTGGAGAGCGCTGCAGGCGGCAAGCTTGAAGTTCAGTTGATCGCAGATAAAGAAGCAGATGAACTTGTCGAGAAAGGTGAAGACATACCGACCCAGATGGATAATCCCAGCCTGGTCAAGCCTTACGAATTGGTGACAAGGCTATTTGCCATTCCCGAATACAAGGAGTTCGATCCGTCATTGCTGATATTCGTATTCTTCCCGATCATGTTCGGCATGATTTTGGGAGACATCGGCTATGGCGTCATGTCGCTTCTGGTTCTGATAATGCTCAAGAAGAAATTCAGAACCCCAGGCTGGCAGCAGTTGATCAACATCGTTATGATTGCGTCCGTTTGGACCATCATATTTGGGATATTCTTTGGCGAGATATTCGGCCCCTTAGGTCTATGGGGCAGGATCATGGGACATATATCTGAGCATGAGATGGAGATGGCAAATCAGGCAGGTCTCTATTTCGGTGAGGGTGTCTTTGGCTCGCTGGGAAGGATTGGATTTTGGGGAATAGATATCTTCCCAATGGATCGGCTGGCAACTAACGCGGTTTTACTGTTGATCGGAACCAGTATCTTTATTGGCGTCATTCACTGCAGCGTCGGTTCTATCTTGGGTATCAAGACGGAGCTGAACTACGGCGAGAAGAAGCATGCCTATTTCGAGCGGCTTCCTGTGATGCTTTTCCAGGTATTCTTTTCCATAGCTCTGCTTGGACTCGTCATGGGACAGTCTTTGCTGACATATCTGGGTATCATCGTTGTAGTTGTTTCTGTAGTGATGATGGTCATAGGTCCGGAAGGGCCCATGGGCCTGGCTCACGTACCATCCTATGTGAGCAATCTGATATCCTACCTGAGGCTTCTGGCCATTGGCCTGGCATCGGTAGGTCTGGCTTATGCTGCTAACCAGCTGGCATTCTATGTCATAATGCCCATGCTAAGCGGCGGAGCGACCAATAGCGCTGAGTTCACGATACCGGCCATCATCGTTGGTATCATGGTTCTGTTAGCAGTGCACTTCATCAACTTCCTGCTGGGAATTCTGTCTCCGTTTATGCATCCTCTCAGGTTGCATTATGTGGAGATGTTCACGAAGTTCTACAGCGCACATGGCGGTGGAGTGGAGTACAGTCCCTTCGGACATGTCCGGAGGTTCCTGAAGGCATGAATTCGATAGTTCGAATTGTAAAATTGAACGCAAATTGTGATATTCATATAAAGGAGGATTGAGGAAAATGGCAGTTGTAGCAGATGCGGGAGTATTGTACGGATTGTTGGCTGTAGGCGCAGGCCTAGCTACTGGATTAGCAGGCATTGGTGCCGGTGTTGGTGAGCAGGGTATCGGCGCCGCTGTGGTGGGCGTAGTGGCTGAGGAGCCTGGATTCTTGGGCAAGGGTCTGTTCCTTATGCTTCTGCCCGAGACACTGATCATCTTCGGTCTCGCTGTATCGTTGATTCTGATGTTCGCCTGGACACCCTTTGCTGCCATCGTGACGCCCTAAGCTGGACATTTCCAAGGGTGAGAGGCAATGGCACTAGATACAGTGGTTGAGTCAATCCTGGCAACCAGCAAGGACAAGGTCGCTCAGATAACCGGTGAGGCCGACCAAGAGGTTGCAGGGATACTCAATGAAGCTAGGGAACGTGCCGCAGATATAAAGTCCAGGAAGGAAGCGGAGGTTGGACACACGGTTGAGGCTATCGAGCGCAGGGAGATCTCCAGCGCCAATCTCGAGGTCAAGAGAGCGGAGCTGAATGTTCACAAGGATCTCCTGGGGCAGGCAAGGACGAAGCTGCTTGAAAAGCTGCAGAATCTTCCTAAGAAAGATAATGAAGCCATGCTCAAAAAGCTGCTCGAACCTCACGATCTCAAGAATATGAAGGTCTACTCCAACAAGAGAGATGAGGCCTTCATAACCTCTCTCGCCTCAAATTACGGCGGGAACCTGGACATCATCGGCGGCGCTGTGGTAGAGAGCAGTGATGGTGCTCTTCGTTACGATTTAACCTACGAAACTCTTGCGCGTGAGGTCTTTAATAGCCGCATGAAAGAGGTTTCCAGGATCTTATTCGGGTGAGGACGATGCCTGTACTACGTTTGCCGAAGTTCGGTTATCCGGTGAAGTACGCTTACATCACGGGCAGAGTCCGGGCGATGAAGACCAAGCTTGTCCCGGCGGAGATGTATGCCAGGATGATGAGCATGGATATGTCCGAGATCGCCCGATACCTGGAAGAGACCCAATATAAGGATGAGATCGACGCGCTCTCCAAGGACTACTCCGGTGTGGAGCTGATTGAGCACGCCACCTTTGCCAATCTGGCAAAGACCTTCAGGAAGCTAGAACGGGTCTCAATAGACGAGCCCTCATTCCTGATCCTGGAGTACCTGAGGCGTTGGGATGTATGGAACATCAAGACCCTCCTTCGCGGCAAGTTCTACGGGGCCGCCGACACAGAGATCATAAAGTATCTCGTGCCTGCGGGCGAACTATCCCCTGAGTTCTTAGAAGAGCTTTCCAAGAAGGATTCCATTACCGATATCATCTCGGCCTTTGATGGAACCGACTATTCCAGCGCATTGGCGCAATACGACGGCAAGAATTTGGCATCGTTGGAGAACGCTCTTGACAAGCTCTATTACTTCAGAATGGAGCGAGCCGTGGGCGGCACTCTATCCGTGGGTGGAGGCCTGCTACTCAAGTACGTCAGAAGAGAGATCGACATCAGAAATCTGATCACCCTCTTCAGGATGAACAAGGCAGGCGTCGATGCAGCCGTGATACAAGAGAACCTCATCCCCGGAGGAAAATTGCATGAAGAGCTGAGCCGCATGGCCGGTCAGCCTTTCGGCGAGTTCCTGCGCGCCCTCGAGGGTTATCCCTTCTGGTCCTCGATTTCAGATATTGCGTCGGTTGATCTCGATGCAGTAAGCAGAATAGAGGCCAGATTGAGGGCATATCTCATCCGGTATGCATGGGCTCTTTCAAACTATCATCCGTTATCTATCTTGCCTGTGCTCGGCTATATGGTGAGCAAAGAGACAGAAGTTTCCAACATCAGGAAGATTGTGAGAGGAAAAGAAGCCGGACTTCCTGTCGAACTCATTGAGGAGCAAGTGGTGGTGGCTTAAAAATGGAGATTGCTTTTGTGGGAGGTAGCGAGAGCGTCCTCGGGTTCAATCTGGCAGGAGTAAAGAAATCTTATGCGGCCAACACTGAAGAAGAGCTGGTCTCAAAGATTGGCGATGTCTTGACTGATTCCAATGTAGGAATTCTGGTCTTGAAGCAATCGGATTATAATATGCTGCCCAAGAGGCTTCAAGAGCGGCTCTCCGACTCAATCAAGCCTACCATTATTTCCATCGGAACCGAGCAGAGCACAGAGATGAGAGAGAAGATTAAAAGGGCAATAGGTGTTGATTTATGGAAGTAGGGAAAGTAAAGCGAGTCGCCGGACCACTAGTTCAGGCCGTGGGCCTGAAATCTTCCATGTACGACCTGGTCTTGGTCGGCGAGGAAGGCCTGATGAGCGAAGTCATCGGCATTTCCGGCAATAAACATATTATTCAGGTATACGAGGATACGGGCGGCGTGCGGCCCGGCGAGCCCGTCAAGGAGACAGGAGCTCCCCTCGTGGCACAACTGGGTCCAGGCATTCTGACCCAGATTTACGATGGTATCCAAAGGCCACTGCCTAAGCTGGCAGAGATGTCGGGAGACTTCATCAGCCGAGGCCTATTCGTTGACGGCATTGACCATAAGAAGAAGTGGGAATTCAAGCCTGTAGCGAAAAAGGGCGATGTTCTAAAGCCCGGGCAATGCTTTGGTGAGGTTCAAGAGCAGCTTCTCATCAACCATAAGATCATGGTTCCACCCAGGACCAAGGGCGGCGCCATAAAAGAGATCTATGGTGGAAACTTCACCGTCGATGAGACAGTCGCCGTCTTAGAGGACGGGACAAAGCTCACCATGATGCACAAGTGGCCGGTAAGACAGGCCCGACCCGTGACTGAAAAGCTGGCACCCACCATCCCCCTGAGAACAGGACAGAGGGTAGTGGACGGATTCTTCTCCCTGGCCAAGGGCGGAACTGCAGCCATCCCCGGCGGATTTGGTACCGGAAAGACGGTTATGCAGCAGACCCTGTCCAAGTGGGCAGATGTTGATATTGTGATTTATGTGGGATGCGGCGAGCGCGGCAATGAGATGGCCGATCTGTTGCATGAGTTCCCCGAGCTGCAGGATCCCAAGACCGGCAGGCCCCTCATGGAGAGGTCCATCGTATACGCCAATACCTCCAACATGCCAGTGGCTGCTCGTGAGGCATCCATTTACACCGGAATGACCACGGCAGAGTACTACAGAGATATGGGCTATGACTGCCTGATGACTGCGGACTCCACTTCTAGGTGGGCAGAGGCCATGAGAGAGATGGGCTCGCGTCTAGAAGAGATGCCTGGTGAGGAAGGCTATCCCGCATACCTGGGTGCCCGTCTCGCCGACTTCTACGAGCGTGCCGGACGTGCCGAGGTTCTCAACGGCGGCCAGGGTTCAGTCAGCGTCGTAGGTGCTGTGTCCCCGGCCGGCGGAGACTTTACCGAGCCCGTTACTCAGAACACTTTGAGAATGGTCAAGGTATTCTGGGCACTTGATTCCAAGCTGACACAGCGCAGGCATTTCCCGTCCATCAACTGGCTGGATTCCTATTCTCTATACGACCAGATCCTGGAACCCTGGTTCGTTGAGAATGTCAGCCCGAACTGGAACAAGAACAAGAGGCGTGCCATGAACATCTTGCAGGAGAACGCAGAACTGGAAGAAATTGTGATGCTCGTCGGTTCCGATGCCCTGCCTGAGGATCAGCAGATCACGCTGGAAGTGGCCAGGATGATCATCAACTTCTGGCTGGCACAGAGCGCATTCCACCCCGTGGATACCTTCTGTCCCTACAAGAAGCAGTTCGACCTATTGGAGGCCGTCTTGAAGTTCAGCGATTATGCCTTCGATGCAGTCAAGAAGGGCATATCTGTGGCGGAGATCATATCCGTTCCATCCAAGGATGCTCTGGCCAAGGTTAGACTGGAAGCTGAGTATGAGCCCATCCTGGCAAAGGTTATGGCTCAGATGGATGCCGAGTTCAAGGCGCTGAAGTGAGGGGGGTTTCAAAATGACCAAGGAATACAAGACTATTACTGAGATCTCCGGACCACTCCTCTTCGTGGAGAAGACTGAGCCAGTTGGCTACATGGAGCTCGTCGAGATCAGAACTGGCGGAGATCTGAAGAGAGGACAGGTGCTGGATTCCTCTGATGAGATCGTGGTTATTCAGGTATTCGAGGGAACCGGCGGTCTGTCCAAGGATAGCGCAGTCAGTTTCACCGGAGACGTCATCAAGATGCCACTGTCTCCGAACATCGTGGGACGCGTTCTATCCGGATCCGGAAAGCCCAGAGACGGCGGGCCCGAAATTGTTCCCGAGGTATTGAGAGATATCGCCGGAGCTGCCATCAATCCGGCTTCCCGTGAGAAGCCGCGCGCTTTCATCCAGACCGGCATATCCACAATTGACGGAACTAACACTCTGGTGCGCGGCCAGAAGCTGCCCATCTTCTCAGGAGCAGGTCTGCCCCACAACGACCTTGCTCTGCAGATCGCAAGGCAGGCCAAGGCTCTCGGCGAGTCCGAGTCCTTCGCAGTTATCTTCTGCGCCATGGGCATTACCAACGAAGAGGCTCAGCACTTCCTGGCTGACTTCGAGAGAACAGGTGCCCTGGAGAGGGCAGTGGTGTTCCTCAACCTGGCCGACGATCCGGCTGTAGAGAGGATTCTGACACCCAGGCTGGGCCTGACCACCGCTGAGTATCTTGCCTTCGATCTGGACATGCACGTGCTCATCATCTACACGGACATGACCAACTACTGCGAGTCGCTCAGACAGATGGGCGCTGCTCGTGAAGAGGTGCCCGGACGACGTGGCTATCCAGGATACATGTATACAGACCTGGCCATTCAGTACGAGAGGGCTGGAATCATCAAGGGCCGGAAGGGATCCATCACCCAGTTCCCCATCCTGACCATGCCTGGTGACGACATCACTCACCCCATCCCGGATCTGTCCGGGTACATCACCGAGGGCCAGATCCTCATCTCCCGAGAGCTGCACAGAAAGGGCATCTATCCGCCTGTCGACATTCGCCCCTCGCTTTCCCGGCTTATGAACTCCGGTATCGGTAAGGGTCACACTCGCGAGGATCACAGGGCAGTATCGGATCAGCTCTATGCTTATTATGCAGAGGGCAACGATCTGCGCGGCCTCGCGGCCATTGTCGGCAAGGAGGCTCTCTCTGAGCGCGATAAATTGGTGCTGGAGTTCGCCGATAAGTTCGAGAAGAGATTCGTCAATCAGGGCAGAGACGAGGATAGGTCTATCTTCGATACCCTCCAAATCGGATGGGATCTTCTGGCAGACCTGCCTGAAGCAATGCTCACCAGAATTGACGACAAATACATCAAGCAATACCACCCCAAGTACGCAAGCACGGCGAAGAAGTGAGACCATGCCCGTAATTCGAGGAACAAAACCGACCAGGGCAGTGCTGATCGCCCTTAAGAAGAGGATGAAGATCGCAATAACTGGTCACTCGCTCCTCAAAATGAAGCGCGATGGCCTCATGATTGAGTTCTTCGAGGTGTTAAACAAGGCCAAGACGGTCAGGAAAGAGCTGGTTGAAGCTCTGCTCGTAGCTGAGCAGAGACTTCAAATGGCTATGGCCATTGAGGGAACGGTCGCCATCAACAGTGTGGCCTATTCCCTGCAAAAAGAGCCAACCATCCAGCTTGAATCCAGAAACATCATGGGCGTAGTGGTTCCCAAGATCACGGCAGAGGCCGTGCAAAAGAAGATGTTCGAGCGAGGCTACGGCATCATCGGGACCAGTGCAGCCATTGATGAGGCAGCTGATGCCTATGAAAAGTTGCTGGATAAGATCATCTTAGCTGCAGAGGTAGAGACCGCCATGATAAGGCTCGTCGAGGATATCGACAGCACCAAGAGGCGTGTTAATGCTCTGGAGTTCAAGGTGGTTCCTGATCTCAAGGACACCATCAAGTTCATCAGCATGGCCTTGGAGGAGATGGAAAGGGACAACCTGGTCAAGATGAAGATGCTCAAGGGCAAGTCCGAGAGGAAAGCCGCAGCAGAAGAAGCCAAGAAGGAAGCGGAGAAAGCCGCCGCTGCCAAAGCTACTGCGTAACTCTAAGCAATGGCAAACTGGTTTGAGCGAAAAGCAGAAGACTGGTTTGGGACGCCCGAGAAGAAGATGCGTCTTCTTCAGTGGTTGGTGTACGCCACCAACCTCTATATTATTTTTGGAATATTTGTTCTCATCTGGATACTCTATGGCAAATATATTATGAGAGCATGGGAATATTATACGCAATAATACTTGAATATCATGCGCAATAATTTAGATATTAAATTATAATATGATTATAAATACATTAATTTAGCGTATTGTTCTTCTTTAATAGCTGAGACTATTTTGGCAGAGCGTATCCATAGTCGTACGTGTTTAGCTCCCGATCAATCGTTCCTAAATTTACCACAAAATGTTCTTAGACCAGGAAAATTAAATAATATGATGGTAATACTTATTCATTAGGAGTATGCACGAGGGAGAAACAATCAAG
>Ga0307379_10001407_pt1 | contig 38195 bp, 32 predicted proteins | sample UN2MG_FD_202237 | JGI IMG/M metagenome (GOLD analysis project Ga0307379, IMG submission 202237) | Soil microbial communities from Risofladan, Vaasa, Finland - UN-2 | ecosystem: Environmental > Terrestrial > Soil > Coastal area > Acid sulfate soil | place: Finland: Risofladan, Vaasa | collected...
CCGCTTAGAGAGACCGTCTGGGTACCGAAACTACCGGTAATCTTTGCTTCACCGCTAAAAACCCAGTCATTAGCACAGGCTAAGTTTTGGTTCCAATTACATGACCAATTAAAATCACCGGCCGGCAAATCATTCTCGCAGTGCAGGTTCACCGTACCAACTGAACTATTGGCATTGGCCTCAACCAAGAGATGGGCTCCTTCGCCGGCATTACCATTACCGGAGGCACCTGAACAATTAATGTTACCTTCGATATAACAGGCGTAAACTCCCTTTACATAACCGAGTATTGCCGCCCCTGGTTTATCCTCGCTTGTTTGCAGATTGGCCGAAAGATTATTTGAAAAAAAGCGGGAAGCCAGCGGAAACCCGGAAGAAGTAGAAATAAAATAATAAAAAGACAACCCAACTAGGATCGATAACAACAGCGCAAGCTTCAATCCCTTATTTTTAGCGATTTTGTTAAAGTATATTTCCGGCAAACTCATTGATTATCCTTTTCCTTATGGGCATTTGTGCTCGAGTAGAGGGTGGCACGCCTGCCCTACATACCACCCTCTACCCGAGCACAAAAACAGGATTGACTTTTGTTGTTCTCTATGCTATTTTCAAAATTAGGTTTGTAGGACACCTGTCCTGTCTTACAAGCATTTTAAGGGCATTACTATTCGTGGTGACATTGGCGAACCAGCGATAGTAATGCTCTTTTTTTTTAAATGTTCTTTACGATCTCATAATTACCACGTCTTGCCTTAAAGTGACCGTTGCCCTAATCTGCTGTGTCGCCCAACGGCTGAAAGCGTTTTTCTCGACACCCAATTTGACTTTTGGCAGATTACTCAAAAACTTCCGGCGAAATATATTCGTTAATCTTCGCTTACTCATAGACTATAAAAAAATTCTTTTCACCAAAATAACACTCAGACTGAGTTACTTATATCACATCCAGTCCAGTTTTGTCAATCCTATAAGAATCTTTAAGCCTTTCTCACGGGATCCTATAAGTTAAACTCTTCGCGAATTAGATTCAGTTTCGGTATTGTAACCGGCCAAACGACCTTATGTGGATAACCCCGGAAAAAGTTAATTTAACTACTTTACAACACTAGTCATCACCAATAAAATTTATTGTGTTAAAATCAAAATAGGATGATAGAATATCTGGACATTGTGGATGAAAATGACCGGTTAATCGGCTGCGATACGCGCCAGAACATTCATGACCAACACCTAATCCATCGCGGTGTTCACGTCTTCGTTTTAAACTCGCGTGGTGAAATTTTACTCCAAAAAAGATCGGAGGAAAAAGATTACTACCCGGGTTATTATGATGCCTCTGTCGGCGCTCAGGTTTTAGCCAGAGAAACATACGAAAACGCTGCCTTAAGAGAAACGCAGGAAGAGTTAGGCTTTAAACCAGAAAGACTAACTAAAGTCTGTGACTATAAATCATACTCTGAGAGGCAACGGGAAAACCGAAGGCTGTTTATTTGTTATTGCAACGGGCCGTTCAAAATTGACAAGAACGAAGTTAAGTTTGTTCGTTTTTATACCCCTGGCAAAATTTCAGCCGCGATTAAAGAAGAAAAGATGAAATTTACAGAAGGGTTTAAAATCTCCTTCCAAAACTACCTGAAATCTCGGAAAACATTAATTACCAAACCGTCCCTCTTTACCAATCGCTAATAATCCAACCGAAATCGTCCAAACTAACCAGACCGTCTCCATCCGGATCGGGAGCATAGGTTGATAACCAATGATTAGCCCGGTAAAGAGGAAAAAAATCTAAAGCGTCCTGATTATTAACGATTTCGTCTAGATTAATATCGCCTTGGGAATAAGCTGAAGTGGGTGTCGGCTCCCCTCCCGAACAGGAACCATCCTCGCACTTGACTAACTTAATATTAGTATAGACAAAAGAGCAAATATTCTGGCTAGTACAGCTGGTGGCGTAGTTCCCTAACCCATTTTGGGCAGCAGTATAATAAGTAATTCTCGGATTTCTCTCATCTTCCCAACCGGCTTGACGGACGCTTTGCATATAATCAATCATCACGCTGTCAACCGCCACCGGATCGGTCGATAAAAAAAGCGAGTTGGCGGTAAAAAAATTACCATCTTGACTGCAACCATTATTACAATTCGGGCCACCGTTTTTTAAACCGTACAAAGCATCAGCCACTACTAAAATCGTTTTTTGCTTGATAGCTGCCTGGTTATTAAGCTGGACAAGAGAATTATTACTCAGACTTGAACCGAAAAAACCGCCGTGGAACTTCGAAGGATCGACAGTACTGCCTAAATGATTCTTAAAAGATAAAGTAATGCTGGCCATACCGTGAGCCCGCAAAAGCGGCATATTGATCAGATAGTCGGCCTCTGCCAGTGCCCGGCCGATCGAAGTCCCTTTGATACTTAAGCTGCTTCCCTCTCCCTGATACTGGTTTAATTTAACTCCGGAAAACCGGGCAGAAATACCGTTGTTGAAATAATCGGGAAAAGAACGGGATGTGTCATAAACATTGATATCACCCGGAGAAATCCCCTTTTTATTAATCAACTGGTCAAGCAAGGCATTGATTACCTGATAAGTCGGACAATGGTCATGGTAACAGTTATTGCCGGTCCCTGAACCATAAGAATTGTTAAAGTTCACTTTGATGGCAATTTTTTTGCCGGAACAATCATTGCCACAAGGTAAAATCTGAGTCCAGGCAGTAACCACCGAATCGGCTGTCTTTAAAGCTTTAATCGCCTCTTCCAGCATTGTTTCGACGACCTGGCTTCTTACCTGGCCGGAATCACCAGACCAGCCGTCGGTAGCTTGACTGTTGCTGATCCAAACAACTGCCGGCTCCCCGTCGGCGCCGGTTACCTGATTAACCAGATTTAATGATTGCCAGATTTGGCGTTTTTTTAAAGTCTTGAGGAAGAAATAACTTCCCAGAAAAACAACCACCAGAAATAAAACAGAGAGCATTTTAGCCCGAGTCCGAGGGCAGTGCCTAAACCGATGGTATAAAAGTAAAAAAGACGGCAGGCCGAAAACAGCAATATTAGTCCGCGCCAGTTGTTGGCAAGGGTAGACTGCCCGGGTTGGTTTAGTACCGGTCCGCAGCAAAAGCCAAAATAAAGAGGTAATACTAACCAGCCACTGGTTGTAAAAAAGCTTGCCTAATAGCTTTTTAAACCGTTTCATGTCAAGACTATGATAACGACCCGTTCTAAATCTTCCATATTTTCCCCTTAACCACTTCTCGAATCGTTTTGTATTTTACCGGAGAAATTATTTCGGAAAAACCTAGGCGTAAAGCCTCTTTAGTCCGCTGGTTTTCCTGGAAAACCGGTCGTAATTCTCCTAAAAGTCCGATTTCGCCAAAGACGGCGGCCCCGCTGGGAAAAGTCAAATTCTTAAACGAGGAATAGATCGCCAGAGCGACTCCCAAATCAGCGCCCGGATCCTCGATCTTTAAGCCCCCGGCGACATTAACGATCACATCGTAACCGCCAAGTCCCAAACCCAACCTTTTGGTTAAAACGGCAATCAACAGTTGCAGGCGGTTATAATCAATTCCCTGGGCGACTCGACGGGGAACCGGCAGTTGAGTGGGAACAACCAAAGCCTGGATTTCGGCCAGAATCGGCCGGGTGCCCTCAATTGTCGGCACAATTACCGAGCCGGGCGTCTGTTGAACACGGTCCTTGATCAAAACCTGAGAAGGGTTAGTAACTTCCTTCATTCCCAGGTCTGTCATTTCAAATATTCCCACTTCAGAAGTAGCCCCGAAACGGTTTTTCGTCGAACGCATCAGGCGGAAGTTGGCAAATCTCTCACCTTCCAAAGTAATCACCGCATCAACCATATGCTCCAAAACTTTCGGCCCGGCAATAATACCTTCTTTGGTAACATGACCAATAAGAAGAACGGCCACCTGGTTTGGTTTGGCGATTTTAATCAAACGATTGGTTGATTCTTTTACCTGGCCAACCGACCCGGCCGGACTGCTAAGTTCATCAGTAGTTAAGGTTTGAATTGAATCAATAATTGTCATTTTGGGCTTTAATTTTTCAATCTGATCACAAATTGTATCCACATCAGTCTCAGAGAGAAAAAGCGTTTTATCGGAGATAATTTTCAACCGGTCGGCACGAACTTTCAGCTGCTCTAGAGATTCTTCACCAGAAACATATAAAACGGATTGCTGAACCTTTGGCATTTCAGCGCTAAGCTGCAAGACTAAGGTTGATTTCCCAATGCCGGGTTCACCGGCCAGTAAAACGACTGACCCGGGCACTAATCCTCCACCCAGAACTCGGTCAATTTCTCCGATTCCGGTTTTAATTCGAGTCAATGAAGTTTTTTTAATCTGGGAAAGCCTTTGCGGCTTAACCTCAGTTTTAAGCTTGGAGATTTTCGTCTTCTGTTTTTGGGCCAAGATAACCGTTTCCACCAAACTGTTCCACTCCCCACAGTAGGGACACTTCCCCGCCCATTTCGGGGTATCGTTTCCGCAAGACTGGCAGATAAAAACAGTTTTTGATTTCATCAGAATAATGATATCATATAGCGATTATGAACGACGAGGGAAAACCGCCAAACCAGCCAGCCGAATCTCCACCATCGCAACCAGTTTCCAGAAGACAATTTTTAAAATTAGCTGCCGCCGCCGGACTGTTAACAGCCATAAGACCAAAAGAGGTTTTAGACCAACTTTCTTCCCCGCCTGATCAGGAGCCACCGCCACTCGAAGAAACAAAAGAAGAAACAAAAATTTATCTTCCTTTTGTAACAAAAGAATACTGGCAACCGACTGAAGTTAGATGCCAAACCTATGGAGAACTTTTAAATCATCTTCTTCAACGCGACGCTCAAGCCGGCATCAACCAAGCAACTATGACCGAATCTCAGATCTGGCAAGCCCGCAATCGAGCGCGCAGCAATGATAACCAGCGGCATATGGTCTGGATAGTTTCGGATCTAGCGGCAGCCAATATCAAAAATAACCCGGATAAGCATGGAACCGGTAATGTCGTTGAATGGATTAAAGCCCAGGCCCTAGCTCATAATGACAAAGCCAGAGAAATCGGTCTTGCCGGTTCAGCCATTGTCGATGAAGTAATTCTTGTTCCCCCGGGGGTGGTGGAAAGTTGGCGAGTCGATCGTCTTCCTAGCGAAGGGGAAAGAAACTTAGTTTATCATAACCGCCAGCATAGCTTTGGTCTAAACAAACCCGCCCCTCAACCCTTCAATGTCGATATTATGGTCGTAATGTCCGACGAATTCGGCCGGGCCGGTTATCCCGATGGTCAAAGTGGCGGTTCTTCCTGGTACTATGTCGAAGGACTTGGTAAAGAAATTAAAATCGAATGGGGTAATGCCCTTCATGAATGGTTTGCTCATTTATGCGCTGCCTTCCAGCGGCCACCGGAAATTGGAGTCCCCCGGTCGACCGGATTTCCGGACTGGTACTGGGCTAATGGTTGTTTTGATGAAGAAAAGAGACTTTCAGTCTTTGAAGAACCTTCTGACTTTATGAGCAGCCCTTTAGTAACCTGGTGGTATGGCCAACCGGCAAAATACGGCGGCCTCTCGGCTTTGTATGCGGATAATTTTATCCGTCACTGTTCCCTTCCCCGCCATGACCCTTATTTCGGCATTCAACAAGATGGCGTGACTTATGTTGTTGATCCCCATAATCCGGTTGAAAGAATTGAACCAACGATAGCTTTTGCCCGAGGATATCTTTTCAATATTTATGGACCTGACGGCGAACTTTGGAGTACTCCTGATTATCTTGAACCCAAGGGAAAGCTGGTTTATGAAATGTCAGAACCGCCAAAATATGATTCTTTTAACGTCTTTCGAAACGGCCGATTACTCCTTGACAAAAATTCCGGCCGGCCCGGCTGGAGCCATCCGTTTGAGATTTCAATCTGGCAGGCAATTTATCAGTTTAAAAACGGTTTTCAGCTTCCTTTTCCTCGGCATGGCTTAAACAGTTTGGCTTGGCTTAACTCTTATAATAATCCAATGCAGGTACTGTCGGCTGATATCCGCTTCCACCGCAATCCCGAGCCGCACTGGCAAAATGATTTTTTTATCTATCTTCATTGGATTAAAGGCAATGTCAGGATCAACCAGGATATAATCGCCACCTGTCATCTGGGCGGCGACTATACCCTTGTCTGGAGCAGTCAATGTTGGAATCCTTCCGTTGGCGTTACTTCGCGTGAAGCAACCCAGGAAAGACTGACCCGAGCGGATCGTGCCAGATTTATTCAACGGATTCAGGACTTCAAAAATAATCAAAAAGAACGTCAGCGATTCAGCGGTTTACCTTAGCGGATATTTTTTCCAAGAAGGATTATCAGAGCTCGATCTCGCTCATTATCGGTTTTCCCGGAGACTGCCGATCGGGAGTTAAGGAACGCCAACGGCTATGATCGCTTTCCGTTACCCAACCGACCGGATGGTGCATCAGTCTTTTGTCGTATGAGTAATTATAAAAAGTCCGCTTATTGGTTGACTCGATGATTACCGGCATTCCCTCTGAGTGATACCAGGAGGGAATAAAATTGGTGGTTTCTTTTTTGGAGATAATCGAATAGAGTTTGACCAATTCCCAAAGCAAGGGATTAAGAACTTTCGGAGTCGGTTCGGCCGGTAAACCAATTTGCTGGGCTTCTCTCAGGACGATCGGATAGCCATGAGAGGGATAGGCATCATTTAAAAGATCGGCAATCCGATTTTGATCCGCTTCTGAAGGAGCGTTTCTTCTTAACTTCATCAAATTTTTTGCCGTCATCTTGCTTAAACTGCTGGTTCTTTCCAGCTCTGCCAGGACCACCGGATGAATTTTTTCAAACAGGATTTCCGGCAAAGTCTTGCTGCCGGGATTTTTCTTCAGATGTTTTTCGATAAATTTTACTATCCGGCTTACCTGGTCAACCGAGACGTTGGTCGGTGGTTGGCTGGGAATCGGTCGCGGATTTAAAGAATGGGTCAGCGAAGAATCGATCGCCGTTAAATAACCGGCCGGTCCGAAGAGTATTTTCTCGGCCGAAAGAGCCAGTAAAGTTGCGGTACTGGCGCAACGGCTGGGAACAATCACCGTTAACTCTTGACAATAATTCCGTAAAACATTAGCAATTCGCCAGGCGGCCGTGACTTCGCCGCCGCTGCTAATTAAGACTAAAGCTAATGGTGATTCGGGCGGCAACTCCCGAACATGCGAGAAAAAATAGTCAACATCCTCATTGCAGATTTTAGCGCTTTCTTGGGTAAAATAAACCAATACTTCCACCTGAATTTCCTTTTTAATTTCCTTAACTAATTCTTGGGTTTTCAGCCATAAAAGCGGCGGGTACTTAATCTTCGGCAGGGGCTTTTTTTCCTCGGGTTTATTTAATGAAGAAGCATCTGCTAATCTACTGGCGCCAATAGTTTTTGGAGAAACTTCTTTTTCCTGATTTTCTGCCGGAGATACCGGCTGGTCTTGTATATCGGGCATGAACTGATTTTAGAGGGATCGGCCAAATGATGTCAAGAAGCCAAATTATCCAGCTCTCGTTCTTGATCTCCGAAACCGCCATCCGGAAAGATTTCCTTCTTTCGGCAGTGGAATATAGCGGCCGGGATAGTCATGACCGCCACCGAGGCTAGCAGTCAGATTTTTCTGAGCACAAAACTGTCTGATTGCCCGAGCGTAACCAAATGCTTCCGATTCTTCAGGCTCCAAAAAGGCCAAATCAACAACTTTCAGTTTCCGCCCTCTCACCTCGGCAGAAAAAGCCCGGTAAACCTGTGACTTCTCGCCTTCTCTCTCATATTCCTTGAGCATTAAATAAGGCCGGAACCAAATCGGGACCCTCTGATCACCAATCTGCGGGGCAAGATTGACCATTAAATGAGGATACAACCGGACAAGCGACAAAACACATTTAATAACCAGTTCCGGGTCGCCAAGCTCCTTCAAGGCTTCTTTTTGTCGATCAAGAACCGCAATCTCTTCAGCCATAAAATTTTTTCAAAAGATCATGAATTACTGGCACTGGTTGATTTTTTAAAAATCAGGGACATGATCTTCCCCAAAATTTTAACACAAAACCAAAGTCAAAACCGTTTACCTTGCCGTCATTATTGACATCCGCTTTTTGGTCGCCGCCGAAGAAAAGATAATCCTTAAGCATTTGTAATAAATCGCCGATACCGACCTGATGGCTATGATCAATATCCGACCGGCAGCCCGGATCAGGCGTCGGCGTCGCCTCCACATTGGGAGTAGCCGTCGGCAACAGATAAGCGGAGAAATTATAATCCAGAACAAATTGGCTCTCCTCATCGGTATCATACTGCCCAAGCGTCGGCGAATAGGTCTTTACCTGGATTTTATTGGCCGCCGGATCAAATTCTAAAATTCTCAACCAGCCATTACCTCCATGGGAAAGACCCTGATAATCAGCCAGCAGACTATAAACCACGTTTCCCTGGTAGGTATCGGTCCGGCGGGCTTCGCCGTGATTATGTCCGCAGAGCATCAGGAAAAGGTTGGGATCATCCTTTAAAGCTTCGTAGATAGCTGATCCCGGAGCGCCAAAGCTAGCGTCAAGATCGAGAAGATAATGGGAAACCACAATCGCCAACCGGTCCGGATAGGACTTAACTAACCCGTCTGCCCACTGAATAATTTCACTGGAAGGATAATATTCAAAATTAATGGAAATAAAACCAATTCCGCCGGCGTTAAACAGGGTAAAATTGCTGTCGTTATTACTGCCGTAGTGCCCGCCGTAATAAGCCCGATTTTCGAACCGGGAAACGCCGAAATAGGTATTGAAGTTACCGGTCGGTTGATCGTGGTTACCGGGAACAATGCCATAAGGCAGACCGCCCTCAAGGCCGGTAGTTGCCGAATCCTCAAGAAGACTTATCGCTTCATCGGCATTTTCCCATTGACTGATATTACTTGAAACATTAACAATATCACCGAGATTCGTCAGGTAGGCAATCTTTAAATCGGCTATTTGAGCTACCGCCCATTGGGTTTGAGCTCTAAAAATCTCCGGATAAGATTGCGAATAGACTTGGGTATCGGGAAGAGCGATCAGGGTAAATTTTTCTTGGGCAAAGACCGGTTTTATACCCGATAAAGAAAGTCGATAATTGAAACCGGTAATGGCTATTACCAGGCAGAGAAAAAGAAGCAAGGACCGACCAATCTTTGGCAATTTCATGACCCTATTCTAGCAGAACATAATAAATTTTGTACCAATGATATAATTTATAAAATGAATAACTTTATTATCAAAAACCCTTCCGGGCAAAAAATTACCGGCCTGATCGATCTGCCGGCCAAGGTTGACCAACCGCTTAAGAGTCTGATCTTTTGTCACGGTTTCAAGGGCTTTAAAGAACAAAAATATCTGGAATATATTGCCGATTATCTCAGTCTTAGAGGGATTGCTGTTTTCCGTTTTGACTTCACTAACGGCATCGGCGAAAGCGAAGGCGATATTTATTATATCTCTACCGGCCACTATCTTGAAGATTTAAAGTCCGTTTTTGATTATGTTTCCCAACTTGACTATATTAACCAAAAAGCCGTCAGTCTTGCCGGCGCCAGTTTCGGCGGCATGGTGGCAATTCTTTTGGCCGCTGAAAATCCGGCAATTAAATCTCTAATTCTTCAGGCGCCGGTTTTTAAACCGGCTGAACTGCATCCCGAAATCAACCTGAACCAATGGCAGAAACAGGGCTACTGGACTTTTCATTCAAATAGCAAAAACCTCGATTTTAAAGTCGGTTTCCAGTTTTATTCCGAAAGAGTAAAATACGATCTACTTCGAGAAGCGGCCAAAATCAAGGCTCCGACTTTGATTATCCACGGTTCTGAAGATGAATCAATCCCCCTAAAGCACAGTCAGGAATTGTTTGACTGTCTTAAAGTCACCAAGAAACTTTTCGTTATTCCCGGCGGTCCCCATGATATCAAGCAGAATAGCCAGCTTAAGCTATATGCCGATAGAATTCTCGATTGGCTCAAAAATCCTGTTTGACTTGAATCAAATCCAAACCGGCCAGTCCGCGCAGTTCATCGGCTTTTACCGCTTTAAGATCGCCACCAACCCAAGCGTTAACTAACTTCATTACCTGATCACCAAAAACTTCTCCTTCGGGTCCGACTTTGGCTTTCCAGAAAACCGAGCCGACGACCGGGATTTCACCTTTGTGCCAGTTTCCGGTTAATAGTACCGAGGAAATCATCAAGGCCGCGACTTCGACGGCTTTAGCCATTACCAGACGAGCAGTTTCCTTGACGATTGAAAAATCAGCCGGTTTAACCTCAAAACTTAAATATTGATTTAAACTTTCAGAGGTCATCTCGCCGGTGATTAATCGGTCTAAGATTTTAGCTTCGTTCTTTCCTGACCTAACGATTTCCAAGAACCGGTCAACGATCCGGGCATCACATAAGCCTCTATCCGCCAAAAGACTAAGAGCACCGACTAATCGGGGTAACTGGTAATTACCGCTAAAATAATATTCTAAAGTCGGTCCGTGTTGACCCTTAGGCGTTAGTCCTAATTTATGCATCCTGGCCAAAATCGGATCAATTCCTAAACTACTGGCTTCGCCGATTTCCAAATTGACCAATCGGCCAAGATATTCCATGGCAATATTGGCGCCGCTGCCAATCACTACCCCCAGCGGCAAGACCCGTTCGTATTTTCCAAGATCACCATTCTTTCGCGCACCGCTGTTGGCCTTGGCAATCTCCGCCGGTTCGTCACCGGCAGTGATATCAAGAGCAGTACTGATAGTATCGTTGGCAATAACGGTTCTTTGCAAATTAGAATATCCCCGATGTTGTAATTCACCTAAAAGCAAGTGTCCTAATCTGACTCCGATTCCTCCCTCAACCAACCAGTGCTTGGGTAAAATTTCTGTTTTGAAAAAGGCTTCGATTCCGTAACCAACTTTTTCATTTCCCTGAGGAAAACCGAAGGAAACAGCCATTGCCTTAATTAGTGCCGGTCTGCCAAACCTAGCCAGTGAACCCCCGGCCAGACCGGCCATCAAGTCAATAAAGTCAGCTACCGCTCGATCCCCCCGAAAAACCCGCTGATTTTCCGGAATAGTTCTTTGATTCTCAACCGCTTTCTCTTCGTGCCAATTCCGGCCGTCCCAGTGCAAAATCGTTGCCCGCCATTCCTGGCCGCCACAAATACAGGCTAAAACCGATTGGGGCGGACATTGGTACAATTCAAGCCTCTTTGGTCGGTCAACCGGATAAGGAACTGCCGGCAAGCCGCTGTCGGCCTCTGTTGGCGGCCGACTTTGCCTGATCCGATTCAAACCGATAATAATCTCCTGCTGAAGACTGGCGAGTAACCTTTCTCGTTCATCGTAACTAAAAACCGCCAACTCCGGCAGTTCTTGTCGGAGAATTTGCGCGGCTCTCTCCTGATTTCCGTTGGCCGATTCTCTCGGATTATTCATACTGCCTTTCCGGTTTTATTTTACCACGAGGCTTCGCGCTTCAACCCAGGTTAGGACTGGTGTCATCCTGGAGGGAGCGTAGCAACCGACAGGATCTGGTTTACGTGCTGCTAGATTCTATCGGGGTCGAAACTTCGACCCGTTGATTACGCTTCGCTAGATCCTTCGCTTGTGCTCAGGATGACAATGCGGAAAACAATATTCAATATTCTAATATTTACCTCTTTCTTATATGCTGCCTGAAAGGACCAATGCAGAATCTCAACCTGCAAATACAGCCCGAAGAGTATTTCTTGGATAAGACGAAGCGATCGTCAATTTCTTTGCCTAATTTCCCAACGAATTTACAAAGCAATGATAATAAAGCAGCTCTTTTCCAAAGCATTGTCCTAGCCTTTTCCCATCGCCTGAAGTGTAAAGAAAGCTTGATAAACAGGAAAAAGACAGCACGCGCAAAGACAAAAATTAGAATAAAAACAAAAGATTTTGGCTCCGCTATGGAACCGCTCTTGTCCTATCTAATTTAGGTGAGAGGAGAAGGTTGGCGATCGTCTGCCAACCTTCCCAATGGTTAGCTGCACAGAGAGACGCAGCTAACAACTACGACGACGATTACGACAATTCCAAAAAACCACATCGAGAGCCTTATCAGCCCTCTGAAATCGTAACCGCCGCCCGAGGGGCTACTCGGGGTAGAATCTCCCGAGAGCCCTCGCACTGGGAGTTGACCCAATGGCATTTTTCTCACCTCCTTTCTTCAAAGGCTTGCCCGATGGTGCTGGACAGCTAGCGATCGGTAATTTTTTATCAACCCCTAGCTGTCCAGTTTTGGACAACCAAGAAGAAAGAAAGTTTGTTTGTCTTAAAGCGACGTGCTGTCTATTTTAAGGAACCGCTTTAAAGCCAGGAAACTAAAAATGGGCCGCTTCAGAGGCCCAAATTCCTCATCTCTAAAGCTTAGTCTAATTATACCTTAAAACCCCATTTTATTCAACCACTATAGGCCTAACACAGCTTTAGCCTTGGTAAATTGACATTGTAATGATTTCCAAAGCGGTAAAATAATTATGTGGCAAGAACTTAAATAAAGACCTCAAACTTTAACCAAAAGATTTGAAAAACCATTGGCCGTAAGTTTCAGGAAGCAATTGCCAAATCCCTGGATCTTCTCTCAAAGAATCCCCGATCAGGCAAACCCCTTATCGGTAAGTTAAGGGACGATCGCCGAATAAGAGTCAGTAAAATTCGAATCGTCTTATAGTCTAAACCAGCAAAAAGAAATTTACCAAAAAACAATCTAAGGATCGAAAAAGTCTGATTAAGAAGTTGGTTACCCGCCGAAACTTACTTCAAGTCTTTTCAGTATTATTCATACACGACTTGAAGGGCGTTTTCTGGCGGGTTCGTTTTATCTAGGCTTTTTCTTCGGTTTTTAACCTCGAAAAACCCTGATAAAAAGAAAAAACCGCACAGATTGGATAAGAGCACAAAAAAAGAATAGAGGGGAGCGGCTGACGGCCGTCACTTGCAAGCCGCTCCCCGGAGGCTGGTTATCGCGCAGCGATAACCAGAAGGACGATCCCGACCACAATAACGATCGCCCCGCAAATATAAAACCACTTTGAGGGTCCTCCCCCGCTAGAGGGAAGTGGCCCCCAGTAGTCTTCGCCCCCACCGGCGTGAGGGCACATGGCCAAGAGGGGCAGGAGGATTCCTGCCACGTGAGGGTGCTGGCATCCGCGCAAAATGCAGATGACCAGCATGACGACGCTGATAATCCCGGGGACTACCAGCATCCAAAAGTATCGCCTCAATATCGACATTTTTCCCTCCTTTAAGGAAAAGAATGTCTCTGGCCTCCGGACTGGCCGACCGGTATTTTTAACATCCCCCTCTGGGATGCTGCGCTCTTTTTCACCTGCCAAGCACAGAACGACCGGAAGAAAGAAAAGAAAACGAGATTTCTTTCCTTGCCTCCGGCGTCCTGAACCCGGTAAGGATGAATTTTTCCAATCTGTGCGGTTGTAAAGGAACTGAGAGAAGACCAAACAGTTTCCCAAAGAAAACAGCGATTGTTTCCCTGAGAAAATCAGCTGATCTCCTCAGTCGTTCCTTTAAACCGCGATTTAATTTTTAAAGTGCTTTACCCCACAAAAAAAGGGTCCCGCTTCAGAGACCCAAATAAAGAGAGCTGATCTCTAAAGCAACCCTATTATACCTCAAAATTGACCTTTTATCAAGACTATAGGGTTACCTGATATCAGGATACAAATCACGATATCAGAACTGACGATAGAGATTGCGTCGACTTGAAGGATTTAGAGTGATCAGAAGGAATTTAAAATTTTCCTTACTTTCAATAACTTATTCTTTCGATTTCGAGGATTTTCATATCTTGACTTAAAATAACCTTAATCAGCTCGCCCATTTTAGTAATCAGGCCTTCTCTCGGCAGGTTGGCGGTATCTTTTCCCTGCAGGCTAAAAAGCAATAGATCAATCGGACCCTGATGGGAAACAGCGACAATCCTTTGTCCCGGGTATTTGGCAAGCGCCATCCGGACAAAATCTTTCATCCGCTTCAAAACGGTCATCTTCGGCTGGAATGCCCGGTTATATTCTTCAAGTGAAAAATCCGCCATAACCGCCGCCGGCTGGCCGTCGTATTCGGAGGTCCATTCGGAAAGATGAGTCGTTTGTTTAATTTTGACGCCACCGGGACCAGAGATATTCCACCTCGGAGGAGTCATGGCTTCCGCTTCGCTACAGCCTGACACCCTGCCCCGCCATCGGCAAGGCTTCCGGGGTGTTTTGACCCCGGGCAGGTCTTCGTTTAAAACCGATGCGGCAATCCAGGCCGTTTGCCGGCAACGGAGCGCTGGGCTGGTAAAAATCGCGGCAATCCTCTCCCCTTTCAGTTTTTTAGCCTGCACCTTCACTTGTTCTTGGCCTTCCTCAAACAGCGGAAAAGAAGCCGTGCCCTTGATTAATTTTCTGGGGTTTTCCGGCTGGCCGTGGCGCAAGAAAAAAATCGTGGTTGGCTTTTGAATTCTTTTCGCTTTTTTACCCATTCGAGATTATTAGATTGCTCACCTGAAAGGTGGAATAAAGTTACTTATATTATAAAAGCGTCAAAACTAATTAAAAAGTAGCTCTTTCACAATTTTCGCGCTTTAACTCAGGTTAGGACTGGTGTCATACCGGAGGAACGGAGTGACCGATAGGATCTAGTTCACGTACTATTAGATTCTATCGGAGTCGAAATTTCGACCCCTTCGAGAATTACACAAAACTACGAAACTCGTATCTTTATTAGGAGCCAGAAATGGTGCTTGCAAAATCCGATACATTAGTTAAAAATAGGCTCTCGGGAAAGAGGTAAAAAAGATGAACGAGAGAATAAAAGGTTATTGGCCTCATGAGGTTGCCTTAAATAATATGCTTCACACTGTGTCACTGCCTCACGAAGCGGCTTGGGAAGCAATCCGTTCATCACAGGGCTGGAAAGAAAGTCGCCTGGACGAATCTAAGGTAACAGATGACCCAGATTCAAGCACATCCCCAACTAACCAGCCAGAATCCTAGCCTTCGGATCCGACAACTATTTGACTTGATTTGTTATAATTAAAATGTTACAGTCGTAACAATTCCCGCCAAGTTAGACTTGGCGATTTTTATCTTAATAAAGAAGGCAATGACTCAGTCCAATAAAAGTTTTTTAACCACCAGCGAATATGCCCGGAAACATAAGATTTCCAAAATGCAGGTAATTCGCTTAATCAGAGTCGGTAAAATTGTTGCCCAAAGAGCCGGTAAGAACTGGCTGATTCCCAGCGACCAGGTTAACCTTAACCAGATCGGGATGGAAAAATCAACCTCCCTGCAAAAATGGAACAAGATCATTCAAAAACAGCTCAAAAAACACTTGGAAATTGAAGAAAGTAAAGACCGGGAAATTCTTTATGCCCGGCTTCACAGCTTGGGTATTCCCCATGAACGCTGCCTGGCTTTTCCGTCAGGTAAGTTCCCGACCAAGGATGAATTTGAAATTGCCACCGGCCGCCTCGGTTTTCCCTATTGGATCAGTGCCGTCCCAGTAGCCAAATATTCCCATCTTAACCGGTTAACAAAACTGAGACTTTACGAAATCTCTTCCGGCTGGCAATTTATTAACCAGATCCCGGAAAAAGAAAACTATAAAATCATCATCTCTCAGTACGCGGACAATCCCGACTTTAAAGGAACAGTTTTGATCTCCCCGGCCGGCCAGGGAATCGGCGAATTTATCACCGGTGACCGGCACTATATTATGACTCGCGGTTTTACCTTAACCGATCCGATGCTTTTTGACCAAGCTTCGATTAAAAGATATTCGAAAACTATTTCCCAAGCCAAACAAAAGAAGCTTTATCAACTAGTGCGGGGAATTTACGGCCACCTGGAGATGCAGCACGGTATGATTGAGAAGAAAAAATCGCTCACTTTTTTTGATTATACCGACGAAGAAGCTTATATCGAAATCGACGATATCTGGCAAGACCTGGTTACTTATTTTGCTTCCCGGAAAAAAAGAACAAAAAAATTTCTTTACGGTTTACCGGCCAGCCCCGGAAAAGCCAAAGGCCGCTGCGTCGTTGTTCACCACGAAACTGCCGGTATTATTAACGAAGTCCGAAAAGGAGACATTCTGGTTTCCGATACGACCACGCCGGAGATGACTTTAATGATGAAAAAAGTCGCCGCGATTATCACCGATTTAGGCGGGGTGACCAGCCATGCGGCGATCGTTTGCCGCGAACTAAATATGCCGGCAATTGTCGGCGTCGGTAACGCGACGGAAAAACTGCGCACCGGCGACAGAATTCGCATTGATGCCGACAAGGGAGAAGTTGAGATTCTCGATTAAAGATGAGTTTTGCTTCAGAAGACTTTGGTTACTTATAACCAACCGGTTTGGCTTTTAAGACAACCCCCAGACTCATTCGTCTGTTTTCCGGATCGATGCTATCAATAAAACAGTTCAACTGATCACCGACTCCGGGAGTAACTCCGGCCGGAATTTTTGAAATATGGACCAGCCCCTCAATTCCCGGCTCCAAGAAGACAAACACCCCAAAAGGAGTAATCCGGCTCACCATTCCTTTGATCGGCTTGTCTTTGGGATATTTCTCCCCAATCTTCGCCCACGGGTCGGGAGTCAGTTGTTTCATCGAAAGATTAAGCTTACCGCTTTTGTCGTCTACGGCCAAGACTTTAACTTTAACCTGTCCACCAACCCGGCCGAATTTGGAGACATCTTCGACTCTTTCCCAGGAAATTTCGGAAATATGGATTAAGCCTTCCAAAAAAGTCGCCTTTTTATCCTCACCAAAGTCTATCTTAACGAAAAGTCCAAATGGCATCACGGCGGTAACTTTTCCTTCAAAGATATCACCGACTTTCACTGTATCGAGAACGCCTTTCTGAGCCGCCAACATCTCGGCTTCGGAAACAGCTCTTTCTGAGAGAATCAGCCGATTTTTTTCCCGGTTAACCTCAATGACTTTTACTTTAACCGTTTGTCCCATGAGATTAGCCACTCTGCCAATCAAAGCCCGGCTGAATTGTGATGAGGGAATAAAGCCCTGAATGTTGCGGACATTGACAATCAAACCTCCCTTATTTATTTCCTTACCGGCCACCTCGAAAGCTTCGCTGGTCTTAAGTTTTTCCTCAAAAAATTCCCAAGTGCGATCAAGAGCCGCTTTTTTCAGAGACAGAACGATTTGGCCCGAGTCATTTTCAGGCATGCCGACGACGACATTGATTTTGTCGCCGATGTTAATCTCATTAATTAAATCTCGGGCTTCTTTTAATTCCCGGTCAAAAATGATCCCCTCTGTTTTGGCGCCAATATCGATAAACAAAGCCCGGCGGGTCTTTTCGGTAACGGTTCCTTCGATTACGTCACCCCGCCTTAAACCCCTGATCGGGTAGTCGCTTTGAGCGAGAAGCTCTTCCATTGTTTGGGGCTCTTTTTTTCGAGAGACAGGTTTTTTCTGGTCCGTTTTTTTATCTTCACTAGAAGAAATAGTCACTTTTTTTGAGGAAGTTGTCTTTTTTGAAGATGCCTTCCTGGCTGTCTTTTCTTTAACGGCAGAGATTTTGCCTGCTTTTTCGGAAGATAATTTTTTCTTGGTTACCAATTTTCATTTACCTCGCTTTCTTTTAAAGATAGTTCTGATTATACAAAAAAAATCATCTTTCAACAAGATAAAAAATTGACGTTATTCAGATTACCCTGAGAAGCATCTTAGTTTAAGTTATTTTACTTCTCCACCTCCAATAACCCCAGTATTTCCAGGGCGCGGTTCTTCCGCAGACTGAGAGTTTGACGGGGAGCAACCAAGGTATCTCTATACTGCTGGCCCAATTTCACCAATGACATTTTTGTACCGGCCAAAGAACCAAGCTGGTAAAAAACCGCCAAAGCGGCAAACTGATCCCAATCCAGGGCTTCGAATGTTTGGGGATTTTCTTGAAATAATCGATTTATTTGATGCCACATCTCCCAGCGGGGAACCGGTAGTGTTTCAGGCGGTAAAAGATCGCCAATTCTTAATTCTTGGCGCCTTCTTTCCCGCTCTTCGACATCTCTTTGTAACCGCTGCAGCCGGGACAGGTGAACTTCTAAATATTCTGCCTTGATTTTAACCCCTGGTCGGCGGGATTTAATTCCCAGCCAATGTATAAAGACATTAAACTCAAACTGGACTCGTCGGCTGGGCAATCCCAACTCTTTGGCAACCACCCGCAAAGAACGCCGATCTCCCGAAAAGTAACTTTTAGCCACCGTGGCGCCGATAAACTTCAAGTCATCTTCTGCCAACTCAACCATTCGATGATAAGCAGCTGTTTTTTTAGGATTTCCAAGCATGGCCGTAAAAGCGGTTTCCTTAAGTCGATAATTAGGATCAACAAGAGCTGACTCGTCATAATGTCTGGTATCGCGGATCCGATCGAAACGCAACTCGATTCTCTTTTCTTCCAAAATAGTCTGTAATCCCGGTCCGAACATATGTTCAAATGATTTCGGTGCTTGAATTAGTCTAAGGCGCGGACAAGAGTCAATAATTGCCCTGATATTGTCCATCCTTATTGCCGACTGGCTACTTAAATGAACGGCTTCGGTTTCAACCGGCGGTATTTCTCCGGCCCTGTTAACCGGTTCAATTGGGACATATCTATCTTTAATCATAACCCTGTGTCTAACTTGCGATCGAGTTATGGCTGGTCTTTCCCTTGATCTAACTGGCTTAGAGCCGAAACCTGAAGCTTGAACATCTCCACCCGAAACGGTTTCAATTGCCGGCTGGATAATTGCCGCCTGCGTTTGAAAAACACCCGTATTAATGGCCGCACGCAATACTTGCATTGGTGTCTGATTACCAATTCTTCTATCCTCTTCTTCAAGAAAGCGATCCGCTTGCTGATCAAGAAACGTGATAAAAACATTTCCATCAGGCTCTCTAATCGCCTGATGAAGTTTACTTGCAGCAGTAACAATCCTTGCCAATTCTGCACCGGAAAAACCGGGAAACTGCTGACCTAGGATGCCTTGATAAAGCAGACTAATTGGAGTAATTCCATCAAGACGCGGATCGGGTCGGTTAAGAAAAGTTCCCGGGGGAGTTTGCAAGAGATCATCCAGTTTGCCCTCGCCTGTAACCAAAGTTTGACGAACAAGGCTCTCGGCACTAGCCAAAACTTCTCTTTCGCCAGCTGAAAAATTGGAAAAGAGCCTCCTAATTTCTTCCTGACCTGGAAGAGTTGGCTTTGTTAATTGCTCAGTCAAGTTGTCTCCACGGAAGTTAAAAATTAACAATACTCAAACTAACCAACCTAGATTTTATCATACAATGATAAAAAGCTACTTTCTGAGCAAACTTAAAATTACTAGAATCAGGAAAATTATCAAGTATAGTTCCCGAAGACGGAAACCATTTTTTTTGCACTCAAGTCCCCCGGCCTCGACCTATTTTCGCGGTCCGTCGCCGGGCAACTATCGTCGGCGCTGGTACGTTTCACTTCTCTGTTCGGAATGGGAAGAGGTGGTTCCATACCGCTCCGGAGACCGGAAGACTTCAGCGCAAAAAAACATTTCAAACGGCTTCTTATATAAAAAAATCCGTCCTCTCCTTGAAATGTGAATAGGATGTAAGCCGATTCTTTACCACAAATCCTTCGACCGATTAGTACGACTTAGCTTTCCCGAAGCGTCGGGACCCCCCGAAAAATCGGGGGCATGGATTGCTCCATTTACACCTGTCGCCTATCAAGGTAGTAATCTCCTACCGGTCTTTCTCCCTCACCATTTCTACCTCCCAAAAACTAGTTTACAAATTAAGATCGAAATCAAATTTCGTTCTCAACACAGCGTTATCACTAGCTTGAGACGCAAAAATGGTGAGGGACAAGATACCTAATCTCGGGAACGGCTTCCCACTTCAGATGCTTTCAGCGGTTATCCAAAACGAGTGTGGCTATCCAGCGATGCCCTTGACAGTGACAACTGGAACACCAGGGACTCGCCCAGTCAGGTCCTCTCGTACTGTGACCAGCTTCCCTCAAGTATCTAACGCTTGCTGCGGATAGAGGCCGAACTGTCTCACGACGTTCTGAACCCAGCTCACGTAACGCTTTAATGGGCGAACAGACCAACCCTTGGGACCTTCTCCAGCCCCAGGATGCGTTGAGCCGACATCGAGGTAGCGAACCGCGCCGGCGCTGTGGACGCTCGGGCGCGACTACTCTGTTATCCCCGGGGTAGCTTTTATCCGTTAAGCCCGGTGCCTCCCACAAGGCATCCGAGGATCACTAAGACCGACTTTCGTCTCTGTTTGGCTTGTTGGCCTCACAGTCAAGCCGGCTTATACCTTTACACTTTAGAGCACGATTTCCATCCGTGCCAAGCCAACCTTTGTACGCTCGCGGTACTCTTTAGCAAGCGACCTCCCCAGTCAAACTGCCCACCAGGCACTGTTCCTGGACCCGATCTAGGGCCCTTAGGTTAGAGGAACTGATTCCAAAGAGAGGTGTTTCATTGGTGTCCCGATCTAAAATCGAGACTCCCTCCTACGCTAAACAATCGGAAACAGCAACTCAATGCCAAGTTGCAGTAAAGCTCCACGGGGTCTTTTTGTCCTGCAGCAAGTAGGCCGCATCTTCACAGCCATTTCAATTTCGCCGGGTGAAGGCTCAAGACAGTTGCTTACTCGTTAAACCTTTCATGCGAGTCGGAACTTACCCGACAAGGTACTTCGCTACCTTAGAACAGTTATAGTTACTGCTGCCGTTCACCGGGGCTTAGTTTGAAAGCTTTCCAAAAGCGAATCTTACGCATCAGTAAAACTGATGAGCAAGAAACACTCTCAGATCACCCTCGCGGTTAACCTTCCGGCACTGGGCAGGTATCAGCCCCTATACTTCCTCTTACGAGTTTGCAGAGACCTGTGTTTTAGATAAACAGTCGGTAAGCAATCTTTCGCTGCGGGGTCGAATTTTCGACCCAGGACATCTCCCTAAGTTACGTCCAGCTAATTTGCCGAGTTCCTTGAACCTCCTTCTCCCGCTCGCCTAAGTATCCTCAACTCGCCCACCTGTGTCGGTTTGCGGTACGGCTGATAAAAATTCCCTCAGTCGAAATTGACTTCTCACTACGAGTCTTTTTCTAAAGACTGAACTCACCCAAATTGCGATCGAAGTTTCGACCACTCTTTATCACTACTCGATTTCGCCCTGACGGATTTACCTATCAGGACTACCTTGTAGCTTAAACGGCTCCTTCAACTGAGCGTTTGGGCTATCCTGTCTTGTCCACCCGAAGCTTTTGGGGAATCTTTACCAGTACAGGAATATCAACCTGTTGTCCATCGGCTACCCCCCCGAAATCTCAGGGGACTCACCTTAGGCACCGACTAACCCCACGTCGACGAACGTTGCGTGGGAAACCTTGGGCATTCGGCGATCCGGATTCTCACCGGATTCTCGCTACTCATACCGGCATTCTCACTTCCGACCGCTCCACCGACTCTTACGAGCCGACTTCACTGCTGTCGGAACGCTCCCCTACCACACTCGTGCATAGCACGAGAAATTCCAATTTACAAAATCCAATTTACAATAAGATCTCAATTGACTAATTTTCAAACTAATAAATTGAAAATTGAATCACCGGAAATTCATTGAAAATTGAAAATTGAGCCTTGAAAATTCTTGTGCTATGCACAAGCATCTCTGTCTTCGGCACATACTTTGAGCCTCGGTAAATTTTCGGCGCAAAACCTCTTGACCAGTGAGCTATTACGCTTTCTTTGAAGGATGGCTGCTTCTAAGCCAACCTCCTGGCTGTTTAAGAAGCTTCACTTCCTTTGACACTTAAGTATGATTTAGAGGCCTTAGACGAGAGTCTGGGTTGTTTCCCTTTTGCCTTACCAGCTTAGCCCGGCAAGACTGACTGCCTCTTTTAGTTTGACCGCATTCGGAGTTTGGTTGAATATAAGACCTTGCGACCCCATACTCATTCAGTAACTCTACCTCAGTCAAATAGTATTTAAGAGACGCTATACCAATATATATTTCGGGGAGAACCAGCTATCTCCGAGCTCGTTTGGCATATTACCCCTATCCACAGATCATCCCAGTCTCTTGCAACAGGCACGGGTTCGGGCCTCCCTCCGACGTTTATCGGAGTTCACCCTGTCCATGGATAGCTCGCCCGGTTTCGGGTCGTCCGTCAGCTGCCTGAGTCGAAATATCGACTCACGCCCTATTCAGACTTGGTTTCCCTCTGCCTCCGCTACAAAATAGCTTAGACAAAGCAATTGACGGACACTCGCCGGTTCATTCTTCAATAGGCACGACATCACTCGCCCTCCGGGCGAGAATCTCAAATAATAAAACTCAATTTTAAAATCCACACTTTAAATCTCAAATCTAAAGAAACCTAAAAAAATTAAGTCTTGATAGTTTCTTAGATTTAGGTTGCAGTTTAAAGTTTTGACTTTTCAAGCTTTTGAGATCCTTGTCCGAAGGACAAGCTCTGTCTGTTTGTTAGCAGACAATTTCAGGTACTATTTCACTCCCTTTTACGGGTACTTTTCACCTTTCCCTCACGGTACTAGTTCACTATCGGTCTGTTTGGGTGTTTAGCCTTGGAACGTGGTCGTCCCGGATTCCCACAGGGATTTACCGTCTCCCGTGGTACTTGGGATACTCCTAAGGCTGCTTTGGATTTCGTATACGGGGCTTTCACCCTCTTTGGCGGACGGTTCCGCGTCCTTCTACTATCCTCGGCAGTCCTATATCGGAGTCCCGCAACCCTACGTTCATATAACTGAACGTAGTTTAGGCTATGCCCCTTTCGCTCGCCGCTTACTAAGGGTATCTCGTTTTGATTTCTTTTCCTCCGGGTACTGAGATGTTTCAGTTCTCCGGGTGTCCTCCAATCCGGTTAATAGTCCGACTAAGTCGAACACTTGGCCGGATGGTTTCCGAGAAAACTCGGAAGGGTTCCCCCATTCGGAAACCGTCGGATCACAGGTAGCTAGGCGCCTCCCCGACGTATTTCGCTGCCAGCCGCGTCCTTCATCGGCCCAAACAGCCAGGGCATCCATTGTCTGCGTTACTTAGACTTACGGTAAAGATGCGACTTATAATCCGCCTGAGGCGGATTATGCCTACATCCTATTCACTTTTCAAGGAGCTAAGTGGACTGAGGCGGGTTCGAACCGCCGACCTTCCCGATGCAAACGGGATGCTCTGCCAGCTGAGCTATCAGCCCGTATGATAAAGTGCCACCCGCTAAATTTTAGGTCGAAATTTCGATCAGCAATTATTGACGGGCTTAGTATTTTCTAGTCTTTTTCCTCTCCCGCATTTTGCGGGATCGAAAAAGCCTGAAACTACTAAAAAAGCCGCCCGAGGCGGCTTGTTAAAAAACTCCAATTTCAGATTCACGTCGAGCGGTTAAACCGCTTTAAAAACATCTGCAATTTTTTCTGACTATTCATAAAGAAATTGGAGCTTAAGATACGCCTTGGTTTCCTAAAGAAAATTTTTAATAAAAACAATCAGGTATCCTTGAAAACCTTATAGGCTTTATACCAAATTATCTTTGTCTTGTCAATGACCAAGATGCTTCTCTGCAAACGAAGATATTAATGATAAAATCATAGAAATAATAGTTGGTTAATACATGGCTGAAAACTCTCTACCTGACGATAATTCTTTGAAACCATACCAACCGATAACACCGCCGGAAAACCTTGATCCCCGGTCTCGGCGCAAAGAAGCCTCCCCGATTTATCTTATCGATCATCAACCGCAGGCAACCGAAGTCTGGCCTAAAGTAGAAGAATTTCTCTGGTTCAGAAAAACTTATCTGAGATTTCCCCGCCAATTCCCTAATCCGCCACAGGCTATTCAAGTTGCCAGAGCCTCAGTTGCCGGTTACCAAAATCAGGATCTGGCTGATTCACTGGGGGTATCCATCGGTACAGTTGCCTGGACAAGAAGACTGGTCGAAAGAACACTTCTTATTTTGCCTGAAAGTTATGAATTTCTTGCTCCAGCCGGTTTCCAATCACCTCCCCCGACTCCCCAAGAATTAAGAGTAGCAACAATTTATCACCGCTTCAGGGAAATTCCTGCACTTTTAGAGGAGGAGAAAAACCAACAAACTAAATTAGGTTTGCTTCTTGATGATAATCCCCATGTCGATTACCTGCTCAAGTATTTTGCCGGGGGCAAATCGGCTCATGATTTAACCGCTGAGATGAACTTAGGCCGGACAAGCAAAACCGGCGCTAAACAGATAACAGAAAAAATCTTAAACCTATTTATGAATGGAGAAAAATCAGCCCAATTCCATATCCTGGCTCGCAGTCTGCTTTTCTCGCGTTGTTTAAGAAGAGAACAGAACTGGTACGGGCCCAGTCTTTCCTTCATGTTCGCTGACGCAGCCACATACGCGATTACCGTTCCACCGGCTGAGACCGGTAACCGCCATTTTTTCTTTCAACTAGCCATCTTTGTCCGTCTCCTGCCCGCTTTGCACTTGTCACTAATGAGAGAAGAAGGATGGCAGAATACCGATGTTCGAACTGTCTTTCCCGAAGCTACGTCAAGAGAACATGATCCATATAAGCTTGATACCCGGGCATATCTTCAAAGATATCGTGACTGGAAAATGCTCCCCCATCCGATCAGCATTCTAGCGAAAGCCTATATGAATGGAACAATTGGTCATGATATTCTCGACCGGCTGGCAGCAATCGGGATCCCTCATAAAAGAAACGCTCTTAATACCTACATTCTCATCGGTCTACGATTTCTTGATAATCTTTCTTTAGTGAAAAACATACCGGACAATTGGTCCCGTTACCAGTCAGAACTTTTCAGAAGCAGGAGTACGGAAACTGATCAGATTATCCATTTACTGGCCGAAAGAATCAGACTCTTAAACGAAGGCTCAGCAAGAACCTGATCTTACTCCCAAAAATGGAACAAGCCTGGGAAAAGATAACTGGTGGATTTGCATTTACATGCAAAGGCAACACACCAGCCCCAGGCTTGCAATACTCCCTTCCGGAGAACTCCCAAGATCAAACTTTGGAAGTTTATCACCAAAAATCCTCAACCCCGCAATCGGAGTTGATTCTCTTTGGTTTATCCCCGGAAGGGGGAAGTCAGCGGATACTACCGGCAACCCTCGTCCACGCGGACAAGGGTTGGGATATCAAAGAGACGCCGGGCGGGGTCGTTCGACGAAAACGTGATGTGCCCGGGGTAGTCCCCTTCGGCGACTGGCGTCCCGTCGTGACGCAAGAGAAGGTTCACGTAGAAATTGAAATGGCCTTCTCCTCCCGGGGGGACATTCCCAACCATATCCCCGATGGGGCCGACCATACCGTCCGAGTCGACGATCCGCCAGATGAGCTGGCTGCAACCGTCATTGTGGATCTCTACTGACCCGCCGATTCCCTGGCCAGGCCGGCCGCACATATAGATCCCGTCTCTCAGCTCGGGGGCGAATCGGAGCACAGACGAAGACGGGTAGCACCGAAGAACGATCGGCAGGTGAATTCTGAACGGAGTGACCACCCAGAAGGGGGCTGTGGCCGTAACCACGCGCCCGTCGGGTGCTACACCGCGCGCCCAGAATTCGTACTCCCCAGCCGGTAAACCCGTGTCCCAGCTGAGGGAAGCCGACTCGCCAGGGTCGAGGATTCCGAACGACTCCCCGCCCTTTTCCACGTAGTCACCCGTGACGTTCAAGGGGCTTGACCCGAGATTCGTCACGGTCGACGTGAAGATCGACCCGACCGTGGAGGTCAAGGGATTTATCCCGACCGTCATACTGACGACCGGCGGTTCGGACCAATCCGTAGTGAGCTGGTCGTGGGCGATGTAAACGGTCCCGATGCCTCTTGGCCTAAGGTGAGCCTGAAGAAAGGTCGTCACCAAACCGGAGTGGGTCATCTCGACGGTGACGGAGATTATCGTGCTAAAGTTTCTCTCCGCATCGGTCGATCCGACGCAGACATCACCAGCCACAATGGTGCACCCTTCAGACCTGACGATCTGGCCTGGGGAGTCCACGGAGAACATTCCGAAGACATACCAATTCTCCGGATCTCCGCACGTACCCGCGACCGTCCCCGTGAAGACAGCTCTTGAAACTCCTTGGCTGGGCCCCTCGAGTCTGGCATAGATCGACCCTACCGGGGGCCAGCCCGGGCCTTGAGCTGATACAGCGCCCTGGACCAAAGCGACCAGGGCGAGGCCAGCGACGAGGCTGACCAAAATCCATGGAAAACGACGACTTATGTTCACTGTCCCTCCTTTGGACTTAGTTGTGAACTTGGAGTCTTGCCTCCTTTTCCTCCTCGGGTCGGCGGCTTGAGACGAAACGATCTGCCGCAACGGCTCAAACGAACTGCCGTAAAGAAACCCGAAAAAGGAAAATTCGGCCCAGTAGTCCCGCATCTTTTACCCCGATCGTGCTGGGGCTTCATAGAGGACATCGGGTATTAATCCCCCTTTATTTGAGTAGGTCGAAGCTGAAGGGAAAAATTGTTTCCTCATGTCATTCTGAGGTCGAAGTTTCGACCGAAGAATCTAGCGAAGCGTATAGCTTACTTTAGTCTACTAAGACGCTAATGCTGGATCCTTCACTTCGTTCAGGATAACTAAAAAACTTTCCCTCCACCATCGACCTACCCAAAAGCCGGGGAAACTTTCACCCGCTTTGGCCAACATACTTTCCACCTACAACTTACAATTATTTTCCGCTGACTATGTTAAAGTGCTAACTGCAGTGCAGTTGCACCGCAGACCACGTATACGCGCCACCGTGAGGCGAGGCTGTAAACCTCGCGAACGGCAAGCGTTGTACTGTGGTTAAAGTGCTCCGCCAAAAGGCGGATGAATCTCCGGCAAGCTCAGGGTAAACCAGCTTTTTTGGCTTCCTCAAACTTGCCAAAGATTCTATCCTACGGTTTAACCGCAGGGATCCGGAAGGAAATACAAAAATTCTTCCAGAACTTCCCTCCGCATCCCTGGTGTTAAAAATTATCTAAAAGAACTTTTTTCAGCCACTACAAAAAAGGTCTTTTGAAGAGACCAATAATCGCGATCTCTAAATTAGGCCCATTATACCCTAAAAGGCTTAATTTCGCAAGTACTATAGGCTAAACTGAGGCAGTTAGACCAGCGAGACGCGTATCGGTTGACCACGAAGCAGATTGATCGGAATCGATCCATCAAGATAGTCTAGAACTTGAAGTTTTTGACCGTTTTAATTTGATTAAAAAAATCTAAATCTTCGGATTCCCGATGGCCTAATTGAAGCGCTAGAGCGGTACCGCCGCTGAGATAAAAAGACCCTAGAAATTTACCGTTCTTAATTTTTCTTAAAAGTTCAGCCACTTTAGGAGACAATATTTCAGTTCGCATAATTTTAGGAAAGGTAAAGAGATCAAAAGTTTTTAGATTTTGCCTTAAGCCTAAGACGGGAGGCTACCGCTTTGAGTTTTTTCTTGCTGATTTTTCTCATCAGCCACTTAGCCGCTTTTGGATCCCCTTTTTCAAGAATAGTTTGAATAATATAATCCTGATGTTTAAGCCAATCCAAATCAGACAGATCATCTCCCCAAAAGTATTTGACTACCGACTTCGGCAGGATAGAAGTTTTTTTTCTCACCAAAAATAGTATAACCTCACTTAATATAAATTCAAACCGCTTACCTTTTTACACGCCGGGTGTGTTTTTCTATTACACCTTGTCACCTTGAACTTGCTTTGCCATCCGAAGCTTAAGCGCAGGATGGATTCAGGATCTGTATAGATTCCCTGTCAAGCACGAAATGACAGGATTGTACAAAGAATCTGAATCGTTACCCGTGAGCCCTTCTCTTTACTCTTTCTTCTCTTTTATGCTAAATTAAGGTTATGGCGGAAAAGGAATCGGTTGTCGTCAATTATTTACGGTGGCATTACGTTTCCGTCCCGAAAGCGATCGGCCAGTGCAGCCTCAATTTTCTCAGGTTTCTTTATTATTACTTCTCCATCGGCTTCCTGTTACGGACCCTTTTTGCACCTTGGAAAAAACAGCTGGTCAGCCGCAGATCGCCCGGTTTTGACCTGGGCGAATATTTCCAGGTGATTACCTTCAACCTGATTTCCCGTCTCATCGGCGCCGGTGCCCGGACGACCTTGATCTTTTGCTGGCTTACCAGCATCATTCTTTCCTTCATTGCCGGGCTGCTGGTTTTTATTGTTTGGGCCTTTCTTCCCGGCCTGACCCTGCCTTTATATTTAATCGCTCAAAAAGGCAAGCAGGAGCAGCGCTGGCTTTTAATCGAAGAACCGTTCGACGTCCAGAAAATGTTAAACAGCCTTCTTGACACCGGCTTGGGGCAATTTGTTTTCTCCCGTTTGGACCTGCCTCCGGAAAAAATTAAGAATCTCCAAATCAGCTCCGCTGAAAAAGACCGGTTCAAGACCGGATTGGCAGGATTTATGCAGAAAGCCAAAATCCAAAATGGGCAAATCAATCCGAAAGATTTCCTCGAATTCCTGAGTAAAGAATTTACTCCCTTTATCCAACTTTTGGCTGAAAGGAAGATAAAGAAAAGTGAAGTAATCACCGTCTGCCACTGGTATTTACGCGAAGAGAAAATGACGGCCAAACCTTTTGCCCTGTCCAAATTCGAAACCCTGTTAAAAATCCCGCCGCTTGGCAAAACTCTGATCTATGCCTACACTCCCAATCTCGATCGCTATTGTCTCGACCTGTCCCAACCGGCGGCTCATTCCCACCACCTGGTCGGCCGCAAGCGGGAAACCGGCCAGATCGAACAGATCTTATCAAGAAGCGGCGGCAACAATGTTCTTCTTGTCGGCGATCCGGGAGTCGGCCGCCACACGATTATTGAGGCTTTTGCCAAACGGGTCCATGAAGGCGAAACCGATCCGGCGCTTTCCCACAAACGGGTAATGGAGTTTGGCATCCGCCGCTTACTCTCGGAAACCAAGTCTCTAAACGAGGCTAAAGGTTTGCTGGAAGAAACCATGACTGAAGCGGCCTATGCCGGCAATGTTATTTTAGTCATTGAGAACTTCGACCAATACGTTTCTCTCGGCCCCGGCCGCGAAGACTTGACCAATATCTTTGCCAAAGCGGTTTTGACCGGCGTTCAGGTTATCGGCGTTACCACCTATACCGATTTTGCCAAATACCTTTACCCTAACCAGGAGCTGCTAAAACACTTCGAAAAAGTCGAAGCTTCACCGCCGACCAACCAGGAAGCTTTAGTCATTCTTCAGGATACGGTTGGTCTTTACGAGCAAAGAAACCGCGTTTTTGTTACTTTTCGGGCCTTAAAGGAAGTTATTGACAAAGTGGATAAATATATTGTTCATATCCCCTTCCCCGAAAAGGCGATCGATCTTTTGGATGAAGCTTGCGTTTATGCCAGCCAGAATCAAAAAATCATCATCACACCGGAGATAATCAATCGGGTAATCTCTGAGAAAACCAAAATTCCCTTGGGAAAAATCAGCCAGGACGAGGCAGAAAAATTAAAGAATCTGGAAGAATTGATTCACCAGCGGGTCATTGACCAGGAAGAAGCGGTCGTCGCCATTGCCAAAGCCATGCGCCGGGCCCGGGTCGGGATTACCCGCTCCGACCGGCCGATTGGTTCGTTTCTCTTTATGGGCCCGACCGGCGTCGGCAAAACCGAAACCGCCAAAGCTTTAGCCGAAGGCTATTTTGGCGATCCCGAAAGAATGATCCGCTTTGACATGAGCGAATACCAGGGTGAGGACGCCCTTGACCGGGTGATCGGCTCACTATCCGGCAACGAACCCGGGTTATTTGCCAAAAAAATCCGGGAAAACCCTTTTTCCCTGCTGCTTTTGGATGAGATTGAAAAATCCAACCGCAATATCTTAAATCTTTATCTGACCATGATTGATGAGGGTTATTTTACTGATGCCTTCGGTAAAAAAGTCGATTGCCGGAGTCTGATTATTATCGGCACCTCAAACGCCGGTACGGAACTGATCCGGCAAAGAATCAGCCAAGAACAACTTCATACTGGAGCAACACCTCAAACAGAGTTCCTCCTCCGAAGTGTCCGAATGGACTCCTCGGATGGTGGAACAACTGAAAAACAAAAGACCGTTTCTTCCCTTGATATGGATGTCACGGACCTGGAAAAAGAAGTCATTGACTATGTCCAAAAACAGGGTATCTTTTCCCCGGAATTCATCAACCGTTTTGACGCGGTAGTCATCTACAAACCCCTGACCCGGGAACATTTGGTTAAAATTGCCCGGCTGATGCTTAAAAAACTCAATAAACGCCTGAAAGCCAAAGACATTTCCGTTAAAGTCACGGATAACTTAGTTGCCCGAGTGGTGGAATTGGGCTATGATCCGGCTTTCGGCGCCCGGCCGATGAACCGGGTGATCCAGGACAAAATCGAAGACCAAATCGCCCAAAAAATCCTCCGGGGAGAACTGAAAAAGGGCCAGGAAATAGAGATAGAAATATAAAGTTTACTTTCTGTCTGATATTTGCTTTTCTATTTCCTGTTTTAAAAACATTAAGGTTTCGGCTTTCAGACTATTCCGAATTGCCTGATATTTCTCTAAAGGTAAAAGCGAATTCAAGTCTTCATTAATTATTGTCTGGGTAACTTTTTTTTCAATAAAATCAACTAATTCCCTAAAATAAGAGCCAACCGTCAGGCCGGTTCTTCTTTTGATAATTTCCGGCAAAAATTTAAATCCATTCAGGAAAAAATGATGAATATCATAAATATCCCGACCAGCGATTGTTTCATTTTTAATAAAGCGGTCTTTAATTGTTACTAATTTATGAGCAAACATCGTTTCAATCGTCTGGCAATTGGCAAATCGGGAAATTTCCGAAAGATACTGAACCTGATATTGATTAGCCGTTAAAACCTGGTCAATCAGATCAAGTTTTAGGGTATTACGCTGGCCTGGCATTGAATCGTATTTTAAAAAAAATTGAAGTACTTTCCGGCCTTCGTTTTTCACTTTAAGATTAATCTTTTCAAAAATCTGATGAAACTTTTCCCGCAGTTTTTCTAGATCGGCCCCCTTTTTAAAATCGAAGTCTAAATCAACTGAGTAACGGTCCAAAAATCCGAGCATTGCCGCACAGGTACCGCCTTTAAAGTAAATTTGACTGGCAATTTCCGGCTCGTCAAGCAAAGCCATCAACAAACGATAAAGCCAGGCCTTATGCCGACTTTCTTTCGGATTAGGTAAAATCATCTTTTATAACCCACCTTTCTTTGGATCGCCGCCACCGCTTTCCAATCAACTAACTGCCGGTTATCAAAATGATAAAAAGGGTTAAAATATAAAAGATCGGCTACTGCTCTTTCACGATTGGCTCTTAAAAAGTCGCCTTCCTTAATAATTCCCGCAGTTTGGAAAAGAAACTTCTCCTGAAGCTTCCGGACCAGAAATAAATTCCCGGCAACTTTAAATTTTTTGGAAATATCAGCAACCAAAGTTAAGTAAGGAATACTTTGATTAATTACTCCTTCTTTGACTAAAACGCTCTCCGTGGTTTCGTAAGCGTAACGATGGACAAAAACGACGCCCAATTCCAGCGGCTCAATTTGATTAAGCGGTAAGGTGCTGTAAAAACCCTTCTGAATCGGGATTAAAATTCCTTTCTCTAGATATCGCTTAATGGCAGTATAGAGAGTATTTTTATTCTCGATCCCCCATAAAATTGCTAAATCTTGAGTATGAAAAAGCTTTCTTTCTTGCCTTAAAAGCAGACCGATTTTTTTCAAACTTTGTTTACTTTTCCTGTACATTTAAGTACATGATAACATAACAAAGATCTTTAAATCAAGGGTGCTTTTCTGGGAACGAAAACCTGTTCCGATCACGGAACGGAAAAGACAGGACAAAATCGAAGGCCAAATCGCCCAAAAAATCCTGCATGGCGAACTTAAAAAGGGCGAAGAAGTAGAGATAAAAATCTAATTTTCATTTTTTCCAAAATAAAAGGGGCTCGTCTGATTCTGATCGGTGCGCATACTAAGCGCGGTTCCAATCAGACTCATAGAGCCCCAGTCTCTTACCCCTAGGGCAACCAGTGTTCCGAGCTTGATCGGAACCTGTCGCCCCGAAAGGGGTTTGTTAGCTCAAGCTAGCGCAGGTGGACGGGATCTGGATCAACCGGCCGCTCGTGGACAGGGTCGGCTTCAAAAAGCCGGAGGTCGTCGAGAGACATTTTTGAGGCGGGAATCTGGTGCCTGCAGAAGATCGCGCGCGCGATCTCCTGGGCATCCCCTTCTGCCTCGAGGAGGCTCCGCACCTCAACGTAGACCCCACCGGTCCTGACAGCAGCCGAGCTGGCCCGTTGAATCCACTCGTCCTCGAACGGCGGCCAGTAACCTGGAGCCGTGTTCGTGAAGAATGAGTGGATCGGGACACCCAAGCTTATGGCTCGAGTGACCTGCCGGTCCCAGGCGGCGATAGTCCCCATGTTAATCTCGAAGTCGTCCAGAAAGACGACTTTGCAGGGAACAGCCTGGTCCTGGCACCATCCGAGAGCGGCGGACAGAGCCTGCTGGGGCTCTGAGTAGAAGCAGTCCTTGGGGACGACTTCTACTTTCGCTACCGCGGTGGCAGCAGCGAGCGGATCACTCCCGTCATAGTACCACTTCACGGGAGAACAAATTCCCCCGCTCCCGATCACCGCAAACCGAGAGCCCGGGGCGTGAGCCACCCTCAGTAGATAGGACATTCCTGCCCTCTCTGCCTCGATGGCCCTTCCGCCGCCAGGAAGACGATACTTTGCACTCAGGGTTCTTCCGGCCACCAGAGCCAGCGCTACCGGCTGCGGCTCGCAACAATCTCTACACATAAGGGGAAGATATATTGCGAGCGTACTAGTAAGCGTAGGCGTACTGGTCGGGGTGGATGTCGCCGTGGGCGTAGCGGTAGGAGTCGGAGTCAACGTCGGTGTAGGGGTCGGGGTGCTCGTGGGCGTGGCGGTCGGGGTCGGTGTCGATGTCGGCGTTGCGGTCGGAGCAGCCGTTGGCGTGGCCGTCGGGGTCGGTGTCGTTGGGCAACACTGAGAACCTCCAAAGGATACCTCATCACAGTCATGGTCTCCCTGAAGGTTCCAGGTACCGTCCCCGTTATAGTCCCAGTAGAGACAAACCCTCATGGCCTGCTCTACGCACGGGTTGGCACCCAGAAAGTCCCAGGTCTCGTGCCAGGTATCGTAGTACGAGACCCAAGTGAACCGCCTGATCCAGCCATATCCCACTAACTCGATTGCATATGGCCCTGTAGTTGCCACCTCGACTGTCATCCCAGTGCAGTCAGCCGTCAGGCTGACGACACCGGGTGCCGGCGTGGCGGTTGGCGTCGGCGTCCGCGTTGGTGTCCGCGTCGCCGTCGGCGTTGGAGGGCAGCTGCCCTCTGCCGATACTCTACCGACCGAGATGATCGGCAAGGTCGCAAAGATCAAAATAATGATCCCCAGAACCGCCGCGACCCAGGCGGTGCCCTTGCGGGTCTTAAAGTTTATGTTGTTCACGTTTCCCTCCTCAGGAAAAAAGTGAACTCAGACTTCGCTTCCTTTTCTTTCCCAAAGCTGGATTTCTGCCATACTTGAGCAAATTTCCAACTGAAAGAAAATTCCGCAGTCAGTAGTCCCGCCCTTTTCCACCTCTTGCATCCTGCTCCTTGCCTCTTTTCAGAGACTATCGGAGTCACTCCAGGATACTATAAAACGAGGCTTATGAGGGCAGCGGGCACGATTCCCCCTTTGTCTGAGTAGGTCAAGGCTGGAGGAAAAAACTTTCCCTCCACCGTCGACCTACCCAAACAGACTCGGTTAGTCCCAGGTCAGCGCTTGCATGCTTGAGCCTTTCCCGGAACAAGAGCCAAAAACCGCTTTAATCAAGAGGCATTACTCTGACTAAGCGAAGAATTAGTCACCTTAACTAATCTTGTCCGGGAAGACTAGATTTGCTTGTTAAGGTGCCCTTACTGTCTGTTTAATAGTGCTTTAGGATTAGATAAAAATTTGACAGCAAGGATCCGGTCAAAATTTTTTTGACCGAACCTTTACTGTCAAAACATCCTTAAGTCTTTTTTAAAAGAGCCTTAACAACCTAAAAAAAGACCTCGCTTCAGAGAGGTCTTTACTAAATAATAAATCGGCCAATCTCTAAAGCACTAGATAGTCTCTATTATATCCTAGAAGCTATGAATTATCAAGTACTATAGGGCTAACAGTTCTTAACCGTCTGGTAGTTAATCGAGGCTGACTGTCTTCAACTATGTCAAAAATGCTACTCTCTCGAAATAAAATCTGAAAGGAAAAATTTTCTTAAAAAATATCGAAGAGATACTGATTATTTCCCAAAAAACGAACTAGGGGGCCGGAAGGCAAGGTTGACTGAAAAATCGGTTTACAAAGAGTCTAAAAACTCTTTGAGCGAAATTTCGCTTTGATTAAGAATTGCTTTCAAGGTGCCTTTTCGTACCGGACGATTATGAACAGGAACAACCGTTCGGCGCCCATCTGTATGTTTAAAAACCAGATGACTACCTTTTCCTTTTCGGCAACAAAAACCAAATTTTATCAGTACCTTTTGAATTTGTCGGGGTTTAATTTGAGGCAGTTTAGGCATTAATTTTTCAGGCAATCTGAAATTTACCGGTAATACTGATTTGCGTTGTCGTAATTAGATCTTTTTGAGGATTATCGACCGGAACCGGTTTTCGGTCTTGAATTAAACTTTGGACATAAGCTTTGATTGCTCCGCGGACATTCTTAATTGCTTCTTCAACCGTCTCGCCGTCATCGGCAACCCCCAAAGCCGGGCAAAAAGCCGTAAAACCGGGCTTTCCGGTACCGGTTTGTTCGTCAGGTTCAATAATTATTCGATAGTTTAAAATCTTTGCATCCATAGTGGCCTAAGTCTAGCAAAAAAGTTTCTCTAAAAAAAGAGGTATTTTTTTTCCCTTTAAACGAACTAGGGGGCCGGAAGACAAAGATTAATGATGTCATCAGTGATGACTCTTTGCCTTTTTGGCCCCCAATTAGAACTGCCCACTCGCAAGGCGACGTTGGCTCTGTTACCAGAACCTAGCCACCCGCGAGGGGGTCGTCAGCAGGATCTAGCCCTCGCCCGGGTAGTACTCCGGGGCGATAACCTCAACGTGGAGGTTGGCGGCGCCGCTACCCTCGCGGAAGGCCACCACGATAGTGATCTCTCCAGAGAGTTCGACATCGAACTCGCCTTCGGCCGCGCCCTCCAACCAGGAGTCGTGGACCTGGCGCCAGCCATGGCCGTCCTCGACCCAGACAATCAGGCCGTCATCACGCCCGTAGCGAAACTTGTAGATGCCTGGGGTGAAAATGGCATTTTTGGCGAACACTGCCGTGAAGCCATCTGTGGGCATCGAGGATTCCGGCGAACCTTCGCCCCAGTCGAAGTTCAAACTCTCGGAGTATGAGATAAAGCACCCCGAGTTTGTCCAAGGGTCGAAGTCCTCCCTCCAGAATCTGTACACCCAACCCTCTTTCATGTCATAGCAAGTGTTGCCATAGACCCACTCAGGAGGGGGAAAGTTCTGGGGACTCCAGGTCCTGCCACCCGCGGGCGTGCTGGTGGGCGAGAGCTCCGGTTCCAAGGTCGGGGTGGACGTAGGCTCGATAGTGGCCTCCTCCTCTACAACAAGCGCCTGGGTCGGCTCGGCCGTCGACACAGGCCCACAGCCGGCCAGCACCAGTCCCAGCGCCAGCACGAGCGCCAGAAGAAACAAAGTAAAGCGCTGCATTTCATTCTCCTTCGCCTTCCAGTGCGGTCGTTCTGCACCTTCCGGCTTCGAAGATGGTGTTTGGATTATCCGATTTTACTCGAATGCACCATCCCCGAAGGTTTTGTCCCAAACTTGCGTTTAAGACTCTAACGGCAGTGATCCTTCTGCCGGGATAACGGTTTTCGCCGCCGAGTTCGGAGGTTCCTCCCCGCCTTTCAAAAAAGGCTGGTTCGAATCTCCCTCTCACTCGGGTCATCCTTCATCAAGCCTTTGGTCAACCTTCATTTCAAACTCCGCTCCCCATCGGGGACCGGCGTCAGGTTGCCTCCTTGAGACTTTCGTGTCACCAAGTACCGGGATCACCGGCTGACTTGGAGTTTCCGTAGTCAAGGAGTTGTCCAGTTCCTGAATTCGGACAACCGCTAGAGAAGGGATCTCCCCGGCCAAGATTTACTTGGCGAGAAATCCTCCCCTCTCTCGGGAGCCGAAACCTGTTTCCGGAAAGTGTAACCGTTGGTCAGACTTGCACCAATCGGTTCAGCCGGAACAGGATTCGACCCGTGTTTCGCCGTTTGCCCTTTATCCGGGCTTTATGGAAGTGGCGATTTTCTCCCTTGGGTAGACCTGGCCTAGGGACTAGAAAACTAACTAATCCCCAAAGCAGGTCTACCCAGATTAAGGAGACGAAATGCCGCTTTTCTGCCTGTCCATAACATCCTTCGCTCATCACCATCCGAGGAATCCTTCGGACACCTCGGAGGAGATTCGCTATTGTAGTCCTACTGACAATGTTAAAGAACTCTTCAGTAAATTTGGAAATCAGCCAGCTTTTTTGACTGTCCCAAACTTACCAAAGACAAAATCCTACGGTTTAACCGCAGGGAGATGAAAGGAAAGCTTGCCCTGAGCATTGTCGAAGGATTCCTTCCCTATCCTTGCGGTCAAAAAATATTTTTTTAATGATCAAAAAAATGATTCGCGCGCGCAATTTGTGTAGTTTCTGGTGTAGTGGGTGTATTGGCCTCAGGGCCTTTATGACTAGTAGAACCCTAAAAAGGGGGAGTGGATTCTACTAGTCAACTTCTACCAGGTTGGGCAGGTGTGATACTTAGACTTCACATCTCTGATACATCGAAAGGATGCTGGGTCTACAATCACCCTCCAGGTATTCGACTGCTGGCCCCAAGTAAAGGAATCCACTGGACTACAGTATTCAGAAATCCGGGGGTCGCAGTGGATCGGCATTTGGTACACCTTAGTGCCGTCTGCGAACTGCGGCCAGGCAACCATGATGCCGAAATTAGTGCCAGCCTCTTTCAGGATGATCCCAAAGCGACCCTGGGGATCAGTCCAAAGAGGCGGCAAGCAGTAGTCAAACTGCTGCGAATTGTCAAGTACCCCAGGTGATATCTCATATCTGAGGTCTTGACAGAGACCGGCATCGTTCCAATCGTTCTGAACTAAGCCAGCGAAAACGAGAGCAGCATGGGCAATGTCAGGGCAAATGTACGCCTTGACCGAAAACCCAGGTGCAACCGCCCTGCCGTCCTTCGTCAACACCGCCAGCACAACTCCAGCATTCGAGCCGGCGCTGGCTGGCACAACCAGCAAGGTCGAGACAACCAAGCTGGCAACCAAGACCATAACAACATTACACTTCATGGTACTTCCTCCTCTAGATACTAATAGTTGGCCGTAGAATCCATCTCCCCCAGCACCCGGCCAGTTTCTTTAGGTATTCTTTATTGTCATCCTGATCCCGCATTTTGCGGGAGAAGGATCTAGCGTCAGCGTTTAGATAATAAAAGCAAGTATTACGTTTCACTAGATTCTTCGCTCCGCTCAGAATGACTTGAGACCTGGTCAAGTCCTGGGGAAAATGGAAGCCCGGTCATAAGGAGAAAATAATGCATGGAAGCGTTTCAAATTGCGCGCGCGATAGTAAAGAACGTTTGGAAACACAAGCCGTTCTTTAATTCCGGTGCTTAAATACCGGTTAAAGAAACTGGACTTGCATTCCCAAGTTTCTTTACTACCGCGTTCTAAATTGTCAAAGAGCTAAACTAAAAACGACCTCGCTTTAGAGGCCAATTACTTCTGTCCCTAAAGCAATTCAAATTATACCACCATTCCGGTCTTTTTACAAGGGTTATAGGACTTACTTCTAGAAGGTTTAATGAATCCTACATTCTAAGTTGAAGTGCAACAGTGGTTTCTTTTTGTTTTCTGTATTTTCTAAACTTGTAACTATTGGCTTCCCTTTCTAAAGCTTCATTGGGAGTAAAAAAATTCAGACATTTTCTGGGAGT
>Ga0307379_10001409_pt1 | contig 38176 bp, 56 predicted proteins | sample UN2MG_FD_202237 | JGI IMG/M metagenome (GOLD analysis project Ga0307379, IMG submission 202237) | Soil microbial communities from Risofladan, Vaasa, Finland - UN-2 | ecosystem: Environmental > Terrestrial > Soil > Coastal area > Acid sulfate soil | place: Finland: Risofladan, Vaasa | collected...
TCCTTCTGCCTGATCGCCAGGTTCTTTCATTAATTTTTCATAACCTGCTATATCTGAAGATACATTATGTTGATAATATGCTTGACCAGAAGTTATACCCGAACTTCCACTAGACCCAGAAGTACCACTAGATCCATCTGTACCACTAGTTCCACTTGAACCATCTGTACCTGAAGTACCTGAGCTACCAGAAGAACCACTGGTTCCTGATGTACCGCTAGTACCAGAAGTTCCATCTATACCACTGGTTCCTGAGCTACCACTACTACCTGAGCTACCATCGCTACCTGATGTACCTGAAGTTCCTGAGGAACCATTAGTACCAGCAGCAGCAAATAAATCCCAATAAGTTTCCCAACTAGCTCCAACGCCAGGTTCAGTTGCAGCGCTAGCAAGATGCTCAAGAATACAAACATAATTATTTCCACCACTAGTCACTACTTCTAGAGGAAAATAATCTCCAGTTGTATCCCATGCTCCAAAATATTCAAACCCTTCTCCTGATGAACCACTACTACCAGATGTTCCATCTGTTCCGGAACTACCTGAACTACCCGATGTGCCAGAAGTTCCATCAATTCCTGATGTACCATCACTTCCTTTTGTTCCTGATGTACCTGAACTACCCGATGTACCAGATGTTCCGTCAGTTCCGGCGTCTGCAAATATGCTCCAATATAGATTCCAATCTCCACCAATACCAGGTTCATTTATAGGGGCAGTTGTATGGTCTTGAATACATACATACGTTGTTCCGTTATGTGTTATTAAATCATTTATATTATAAGAATTAGTTGAATCCCAAGCTCCTAAATATGTAAAACTAGTTCCTGATGAACCCGATGAACCTGATGTTCCAGTATTTCCTGAGCTTCCACTACTTCCATCACTTCCTGCTATTCCTGTAAAAGGTCCAAAATCTGACCAGATACCAGACACTCCATCATAAAAAATAATATTTCGATCTAATGAAGCAGAAGTATCAATATCTGCAGGAGCTCCCTTATCCACTCGATTATCATCTAGTACAACAAAAGTCCAATTTAATACAGCTGTTCCATCAACATTATTTTCAATCTCGGTAATTTTTGCTTCATCAAGATCAGAATATTCATTAACTGCAAAACTAGAACCTGAACTACCTGCAGTTCCTGATGTACCTGATGTTCCACTAGAACCTGAACTACCATTACTTCCAGAAGTCCCGTTGGTTCCAGATGAACCAGCTGTACCTGAGCTACCTGATGTACCCGATGTTCCACTAGATCCTGCCTGTCCACCACCACTTGTTATCGCAGCATATCCGCTTATTTCTTCATCCAAATAAATCTTTAAAGAAATTGTATCTATAAATTCTATTTTTGGATAGTTATATCTTCCTGACCATGAATAGTCATCAGTTTTTATAATTTCTACGTTTACATATTTATATCCAAGATTATGAGTAACTGTCCATATGTTTGATGTAGTATCTTGTGTGTGAATATAAGCTCCAGCTATTGCAGCAGTTCCATCTATTCCACTGGTTCCTGATGTTCCAGAAGTTCCATCTATTCCACTGGTTCCTGATGAACCACTACTACCACTACTACCACTAGTTCCTGATGTTCCATCTGTTCCCGAAGTTCCATCTACCCCACTAGTACCAATTACCCCATCAGCACCATCTGTTCCTGAGCTTCCTGAACTACCCGCTGTACCACTAGTCCCATCTGTTCCAGAAGTTCCATCACTTCCACTAGTTCCTGATGTACCATCTGTTCCTGAAGTTCCATCTATACCACTACTACCAGAAGTTCCTGATATTCCAGAAGTACCAGAAGTACCATCTATTCCACTAGTTCCTGATGTACCTAACAGAATATAACCACCACCACCTATTCCATGACCATGATCATGGCTTGGTATTGACCCGGAAGTACCACTTGATTGTTCACCATATTGAAGAGTTGATACAGTGCTTAAAATAGAAGGAGAATTTGGAGTAAGAGTAATAATTGTATTTGGATCTTGATAAATGGAATTAAGAATATTTACAACTACATATTCTCCACTTGTATGATATAAACGAATAGCTCTATCTGCTAGATATATGTGTGTATAATTCCCAACCACAGAACATGATGTACTATCTATATAGGTGCAAGCAATTGCCATTTTTAATTTATATCCTCACTGGGCGATCTATATTTAAACTATTTCTCCAAAATAATCTGCCAATATTGATTCTGAATCAGCTATTTTACTTTTTGTAGCAATTAAGGTTGCTAAGGTTGCAGCTAAAGCAGCGAGGTTTGCATAAAGACCATAATTTCCATCGAAAGTATTTAACGGATGAGTAAGATAATCTTCCCCAAAATCCCAATCAGATATATAACCTATTACTATCGAATCGCTGTCCCATCCAACCCCTAAATATTGATAGACTGTATTTCCAGTTGAATCAATTATTCTCCAATCTGTTAAATTTGCAGAATCAATATTAAGTATATCATTATAATGAGGACCTGTAACTGTACTACAACCAGCCCCATGTATTTGATCCAATTCTAAACATTTTGTACCATCTAAATATGCCACTAATTCATTTGCAGCTTTAGTCATAACAGTACTTTCAATAACAGAAATTTCACCTTCTATTTCTTCTATACGCTGATTAACCTGTCCAATTTGATCATCTAAATTTTCAACTTGACCCTCAACAGCATCAACCATTTCTCGTAGAATTTCTTCATTATGTGGTTCAGTCATTAGAACATTCCTTCTACTGATCTTGCTGCGCTTTTCGTTGCATTTACAGTACTACTAATAGCGTTAGTTACAGCTGTTTGGGAATTTTGAACTGATTCAACAACATTAGACATTTGTATTCTTTGTTGTGTAGATAAAGCAACATCATCATATATTTTCTCTAAATCAAATTTACCCCAATTTTCATTTGTTGGATCGCTAACTAAATTTAAATCCTTATAAAGATCATTAAGAGTATCAGTCATATCTGTTATTCTTGATGCAAAATCCCCACCGCATCTACCTGCAACACAATTGATTATTTTATCTGCCATTTTCACAATATTGGTTATATCCAAAGCTCCTGGTAAACCAAGACCAACTCCAGAAAATTTATTAAGTAAATTTCCAAGAAGCTGTCCAACATTAAATTCGGGAAGGAGATTAGTTAAGTCGTCAACAAATCCTGCTGTTTGTGCAATTGCTGAACCAATTCCTCCCTTTAATAATGTTATTGGATTTTTAAATGATATATCTAAAAAATCACACCCTTTAATAAAATCCATCATTTCATCAATATCTTCAGTATTGGCTTCTGGTATTACACCTTTAATATCATTTTCTAAACTAGTAATTGCAGAATTAATTTCAGATGGAGGTGAAAATTCTATTAAAGATAATTTTGATTTTGCTAAATTGATTTGATCTTTTATTCCTCTTTTGGCAGCTTCTGCGGGTTTAAGCAACGTATCAAATTCATCGGAAAGTTTATTACAAACCATTTTTCTCATTGATAATATTGACATTTAAGTATTTCTATCTCCTTTTGGGGTAGCAGCTGTTGCATCTTCAGATTGATTTGATTTTCCACCAACACCACCTATATCATTTATTTCAATTGTGTTATGATTAATCTCTGTCCCCGCAACACAATTTATTCCTTGATTTGATCCTTCATTAATATTTATACCTGATTTAATATTGACATCTCCACCACTTTCAATGTTTACTTCATCAGCTGCTTTAATATTTACATTATCTGCATTAGAACCTATATTTAATTTGCCAAGATCTGCTTTAATATGGAATTCTTCTTTAGCTGTAATGTATATATTGTTATCACTTTTAATGTGAATGTCATCTTTAAAATAAGCTTGTAGTTTTTGTTCATCTATATCTATATGAAGAAAATCTCCTTTATGAGTTCTTAGTAATATTTTTTCTTTCCCATCACGCTCATCTAATAAGATAGTTGTTTGATTCCCATCTATAGTATATACAGAACCGGTATCTCCAGAAGGAGGTTCTTTAAGCTGTCTCTTTTTACCAGTAATTTCAACTCTGGCATCATCTGGGTCATCTGATATTGTTATGGCACGCCCATCATGGCTTTTAAATATTACCCATTTATCATTAGTGTTACCAAGTTGAACTTCAGGTAATACTTTTGCATTTTCAAGATCCAAAGCACCGAAATAATAAGGTCTATTGATGTTGCCACCCTCGAAAAAAATCCAGATCCAACTTCCATTTCTGGGGATATAAGAAGAACCCATAAAATTATTATCATCACCATCTTCTTCATTTCGACCGCCAATAGGATTGTTTGCTGGTCTTGCCCATAGTCCAGCAGTATCTGGCAAAAAGGTCATGATATCTGGAATCCACACCAAGACACGCCCATAGTTTTCTTTGTCGTCATTATCCACAATCTTTGCTCTGTAAAAGCCATAGAGCTGACCAACTTTTTCTTCATTATCCATTATTTGAGGGTTCCAATGTCTGGTTTAAAAATTTTTGTGATTCTACACTACAAACTATTTTTGCCAGATTACCCGTTGAACATTCATCTTGGTGCCCTTTTTTATAATGACATTTTTCACAACAGGACCAAGTGTAATATGGATCTAAACTAAAAAAGGGTTCTAGTTTTTGTGGCCTTTCATGATGAACATATGTTGCTGGATCACCACAAAATTGACACATATGATTATCTCGTTCTAGAACAAAGGTTCTAAAAATTTGATATTCACTTGATGTATAAGGCAGATTATTATTTTTATACGGATCTGATTGTAGTCCATAAAGAGGACATAGATTTTTACAATGTTGAGAACAATAGAAATATGAACCATCAAATCCATCATTTTCTAAACAATTTTTTCGAGTTTGTAATTGATATAGAGTTAGTGTAAACCAACCACCTTTCTCTTTTGAATTTTTACATTCATGATTTTTACAATGTCCTTGAATTTCCCCATTTTTAGTTTCTCTTAATTCTTCAACATTACAAAAAAATGGATATTTTTCTTTATAATCTTTTAAATTATATCTCAGATTTCTTTTATGTTTTTCAGAAAGAATTTTTCCTTTATGTGATTCACTTATTTTTCTTTTTGTTTCTTCAGACCGAGGTTTTCCTTTATTCCATGGAATTTGTCTTTTATGTGATTTACTCATTTTTATTTTATGTTCTTCAGAAAGAATTTTTCCTTTATGTGATTCACTTATTTTCTTCTTATGTTCTTTAGAAAGAGGTTTTCCTCTCATTTGTATTGAGGTTTTTTTACGAATATATGGGCATTGTTTAAAATTTTCACTACAACACCATTTACCATTTTTAAATTGATGTTTTGCTTCCTGTCCACAACCATAATCACATAATTTCATTATCTGAATACCTTTTTAGAAATCTCTAAAATTTTATTGAATGCCTTTTCGTTATATGTATATAAAAAAGATCTTACTATATTTGATCCCTTAATGTTCGATGTTAATAAAATACTGATAAATCTTGATAAATCTTCTAGCGCTGGTAAAAAGGTCAACCCTAAAAATCTATGAAGTTTAGCAGTAAAACCATATACCCTAATACCTGGCATAACTTTCATCTCTGAAAGTGCTTTTATAAAATATGTTATATCTGAAAAATCATACTGTTTTAATTGTTCAACATCATCTTTAAAATTATAAGGAGCTAGTGTTGATGCTTTATGATATAATTTTTTATCATTATTATAACCAAAAAATGAAGACAAAACATAACATGCAACCAAATATTTTAACATTGGAATTGTGGTTGCATAAATTCCTAATAACCCATATTCTTTTCCAAACACTTTAACATATAATGAAAGAAAAAAATCTACAATAGGTTGAGCATATGTTTCTGGAATTTTAACTTTTTTTGTAGCTAATTCCCTAAAACAATAAGCGTATACTAACAATGCATAAAGATTATTTGGACTTAATTCTGTTATCTCTTCAACGTCAATTGGTTTTAAATTTATTATCATTGATTTATCTACTGGACTATATGAAACTGGCAACATATAATTTTCAAAATTTACAATACGGATATCTTCTCGTTTATTCACATCTTCAATTAAATTATAAATAGTTTTTTTAGTAAAATGATTTTTTATTGATTTTTCTCTTTGCTTCAAAAAGACGAATACATTACGTTGATCGTTTTCTTCTTTTTCATATGTTGAAATAACACTTGAAGAAATGTTTAATAAATTTGGAGTATCTTTAATTAGTTTAAAGTTTTCTTTTAAGATCATATATTTATCCTCAGTTACCAATCAACTACTATCATTTCAGACGCTTCCTTTTCTGGAAAATCATCTGATAAAATTGAAACTATTGCGTCAAGAGTTGGGATTACAACCGTTTGTAGATTAAATTCCTCAACTGTTTTAACATTATTCACATACATTAATAGTTGATCTAAAATTACTGTACCGTATTCGTCAAAAGATAAATAATCGGGCTTAAATTTGTATTCTCCCTTAAATATTTCAGTTCTTGAATTTCTAAGCAAAAAATATAAATTCTTTTCAATTGTAATTAATGATGGTGATGGGAACGAAAATATACCATTTGTAGTTTTATATCTATCTGACATTTTTGAAATATCAAGAGGAGATCTTATTAGTTGTTTTGTTTCGTTATCTATAGTTATACTCATATTATCCCTCTCTAGATTTTTTCTTTATTCGATTAATTATTGTATTTACACTTTTTTCAGAATCTTGAATTACCTTTTTTATTTTATCATTACATTTTTGTGGATTTTTATCTTCTTTACATTTGGATATTGTTTTTTTTAAAAAATCTAATTTTCCTTTATAACATTTTAAACTTATTGTTAAATATTCAAAAGAATTAATTTTAGATCCTTTATATTGTGCAAGACATTGATATAAACCACGTCGACTAAATTTTTGGATTTTAAGCAACATTATTTTTAGAAAATAATTCCTGAAGATATATCTCTAATATTTTCATTATCCCTCCGCAGCAACTAAATAATTATCTTTCGACCAACTACAATTACTCGTATTTGTCGCCAATCTTGTATTTATTCTATCAAGATCATCTTCATCTAAATATTTAGAATAGCTTTTTATAAATCCTTTATAATCTCCTTTGATAATATCAATTGGTATATCTAAAGCGCCATTATGGAATTTTTCATGCATGGTTTTTATCAGAGTTACGTAACCAATTTTATTTTTAAAATGAAGTTCGATTGCTTCTTGAGCAATATCAAATGTACAAAATCCTTCATTATCCTCTATCTTTTTATTTACTATAGCTGAAGTTAAAACATATAATGATGGCACGTGATGATGTACTTCAATGGTGACTTCAGCAATAACCTCATGTGTTATTAAACATTCATTTAATTGAAGAACATCAATTATATAATTTTTCCATAACCTATATTCTTGGCATCGTCTAATTAACATTTCACAATTTTTTACAAACTTTTTATATTCAGCTTCGTTCTCAAAATTTCTTATTCTTAAAGATAAATTAAATGGACATTTATCACTATATAATTCTAAGGTTTTAACATTTGAATATATGTTTATATTATCTTTGTCTTCCATTTTATTTCTCTCCTGCTTCTTGTTCTGCAATTTTTTTCCACCATGCTAAAATAAAAGCAACTATTAAATATGCAAATGGTGCCCACCATACTCCAGTAAATGTGGCTAATACAAATGAACCATATCCAATAGCTCCAAAAATTAAACCAACTGCTAAATACCCAATTATTGCTTCATTTATTAATTCAGGTGGCATTTTTAATTTATTTTTCTCACTTGAACTAGCAGCCATTTTTCGATATTTTAAAATAAAAGTTTTTAATTCTGATTTAATATCAGATTTTTTTGCTATTACTTTTGCAGTAATGGCCATAGCAGCTACATCTAATATTTCACTATCTTTAACTTTATCCGACAAGCTATTTTGTAGAACTTGTTTTGATAATATATAATTTTTATTAAAATCTGGTGAAATTTTTCTAGCTGCTAATTTTAACTTATCAAGAGACACAGTTGGTGTTTTGATTTTTGAAAATACATTCATTATTTTTTTAGCATTCTTTTTAGAAATAGCATCTTGAATTTTTCCTACCACTTTATTAACTTTATCAATTTTAAAAGTTTTCATAAATGATGATATATCCTCACTTATAAGCTCAATCTCTTGTAAAGTTTGTATCTCGTTTAAATATTGTTCAATAATTAAATTATCCATTTTTATTTTATCCTATTTATTTACGTCCATATTTATTTAACTTTTGTTTAGCTAATGCAGCTGATATTAATTTAGATGTTTTCATTTTCCGTTTAAATAATGCAGATGAACTTCTTTTAACATCTTCTAAACTTTCATAAACTTTAAATTGACCAATTGTATTATAGATCATTGCATAATTTAAAGAAGAAGTCATTCCTTTAAATTCTTCCATAACAAAATGAGCAATTCTATTAACATCATCACATACTATAAAACTTTCCCAACCTTTCTTGAAAAGTTTATTTATTGATCCTGCATCATTAAAAAATAAATCATCATCAAGATCTTGAAAATTAATGCTCAAGAAAATATTTGCATGTTTACTATGAGAAAAAATAGTTTTTCGTAAAAGAATATCTTGTCTGGCATCACCGGTTGCAGTTGATCTTCCTTTTCCAACTAAAGGAACAGTTGACCAAATTCTTTGCCATATTTTCCATAATCCTCTAACAACACTACGACCAAAATTTAAAACTTTTTCATGTAATCCTTTTACATTTTTATCAAACATTAAAATACGAACTAATTTTTCAGTTGATTTTACTATAACAGGAACTACCTTTACTCCTAAAAGTTCAGATGTTTTTATATCTCCTGTTTGTATATCAATCTTCACCCACGTAGGTTCCGCACTTAATGATTGCATATCCATAGTACTAATATCCATTGTAGCGGATTTAGCATTATCTTCAGCTTTTGTCTTTTCTCTACCTTCTCTATCTTTTTTAAGTTCATATTCTTTTTGTTTGATGGTTAATTCTTCTTCATCTTTGGTCCTTGGTTTTTTCTTTTCAGGTTTATTTTTAGAATCAGGTAAATATAAATCATCATCTTCATCTTCTCTTATTATTAATTTGCCACCCCGAACTTTTAATTTTTTTCTATAACCACCAGATTTTGCAGATTGAAGCACTTCATCCATTTTATATATTAATAAATAACGTTCAATAACTTTTGCAAGACCAGGAACTATATTTTTTGAAACTGTATCCGATAACAGTAATGGATATATAACTATCATTTTAAGAGGTCCTCCATTTATAATAGAAAAACAGGTCTTTCTTTTTTACCCGTTTTTTGTTGAGACTTAACTATATTTTGTTTTTTAAAAGGTTGAAATACTTCATTACACTGATCTTTTTCACAATATTTTTTATATAAGCAATATTGGCAATGTTCACTGATAGCACCAATTGGATCTGGTGTTACTTTTTGTTCAACAGAAGATAATAAGATAGGAGCTCGTTCGAGGTGAATTTTTGCGAGGTCATTATTGATCGGCAAATCAAATGGAATAATTCGTTTCAAGTTTCGTATTACATAAATAAGAACAATCTCTTCAATATCATAACCATCATACTCATTATTTAAAATACAGGCATAAATATTGGCTTGTAGAAAATGTTCTTCTATGTATTCATTTTTAAACTTGTCTATATCAATACTTTTAATTTCATATAAAAACCTCTCACGAATCGCATCCAACCTTCCTTTAACTTTATACTTTTCAGAAACAACTGTTTTTTCAGTTTCAGTAAAATCATAAAGTCCTTGTATAATATCATGAATTTCATCTCCAATTTTTTGAATTAAATATAGATATGAAAATCCAAATTGTTTTTTTAAATCAATTGAATATTTAGATCTATTGTAAAAAGCTTGTCTTAAACATCCATATAATTCACTTATAGAAATATAAGGTCTTTCGTAACTCTGAAGTCTTTTATAACTATCAATTAATTTAGATCTCATAAGAGATTCAAATTTTTTAACATCAAATCCTTTAGAATTAGAAATTGAATTATATTTTTCTAATGGTGGTACATAAGAATATATTTCAGATTCTTCTATAATCTTCTTCGTATTTAATAAAACTTTTTCTTTTTGTGTTTTTGGTTCAATAGAAGAATCTGATTTTTTAACAATATGTTTTTGTGCAGGAACCTCAACCTTAGTTTCATGACTTTCTAGAAAAGATAATAATTTTTCATATTCATTTTGCACTGGAGTCACATTTAATTATCTAAGATTAAAGTAGCGGCTTCACAAAGACCATCTCTTAAGATTTTATATGAATCTTCAATAATCTTTCCTTCCCAAGTATTTAATGTTTTTACGTTTTTAGACTCTTGAAGAGTTCTTGCTACCAATAAACTATCAACAGCTAATCTAAACGCTTTCTCCCGAATCTTGGTTTCTACTATACTTGTCATATCAAGATTTTTGTTTTCTTTAAGATTTTGTTTTAAATCAGCTTTAATATCAATTCGTGCCTTTTCTGTAGTAACAACTTTCCTTGACGCTTTTCTCGCAAACCTTGCACCTTCTCTTGCTAGACGATGAATATCTTTAGTTGCTAATTTTTCATTTACAATAGTTGGTTTATGGTTTACAAGTTTTAACATTTCAATAAACACAGATAGTAAAGCCCCCTTTACAGACATATATTCTTCCTTAACTATTGGACAACAACTTTTAACTTTTAAGAGCGGTTTGCCAAAGAAAATATAATCTAATCCATAAAAATTTTCTAACACTCTAATTTTTGACTCTTTTGATAACATTTTTTTATTCCTCCCTATTATTTGTATGAAAAACCAGAGTTTTCATCTTCAAGGACTTCTAATAAAATACGTCTTGAGTCCTCTGGAAATTTTGTGTTTTTAATAGCTAAACATATAATTTTTAAGGCATCTACAGTACGACCTTGCTTCCCTATGATTTTACCACAATCATTTCCATCCACACGAATCTGTATAATAACAGCTTTGGTTGATATTGCTACAGAGACTTCAACTGCTTCTGGTTTATCGACTATAGATTTAGTAGTATCTTGTACAAAATTCTCTAACGTTGATGATAAATTGCTCATTTCATATTCTCCTCTTTCATAAATAATTAACTATTTTACTTTTATATTTTGTTCTAAAAATTTTTAATAATTAGAATCTAACTTTTACAATTACAATATATGTTTTTCCGTCCATTCATTTAATACTTCTTTAACAGATTTATCAAACATTTCTTTAAATTTTTCATCTTCATTATATAATTTTTCAGCGTCTTTTGTTCTAAATTTTTTTTCTGGCAATGTTACTAAATAATTCCAAGCACCTATATTAAGACGTTTCTCTTTACTAAGTAAATTAAAATTTGTCCAAAAATTTGAAAACCCATGAACAAAATCACCAAGTAATTCTATTTCGATATTTGGTGGAAATAATTTATTTTTAACACATTTAACTTTAGTAACCACTCCATCAAATCCATACTTGTCTTTTTTAAGAACAGCCCCAACTTTCATTTCAAGTAAATGAAAGGAATTATACAAGAGAACATTACCTCCAGGAAGTGTTTTTCCTTGTGTTAAGAACTTTAAATTTTTTGCATTTGGGAATAACCCTATTTGAATATCGTCTCTTAGTTGATTTACAGCTATAAAACAAATATTATATTCACTACATTTGCTTATATATTTTGGTATTAAAAGAGATAATAATCTAGCTTTATAACCAATAACAGAATTTGGATCTTCTGCTTCAAGTTCTTTCTCTGATAATGTATTTGCAATACTATCCCATATTGCAATAGAAGGGGTATCTATAATTTTCTTTTTTTCTTTAAATAAACATAATCCTTCTATAAATTTAAAAACCTTTTCTATTGTTATTTTATTATAAGGTTTTACTAAAGGATTTTTTACTCCAAGACTGCGAAGTCTTATTGTAGTTGTGGCTTCTTCAGAATCCAAAACACCTGAAACTAACTTTCCTTTATGAATTATTTGACCACTACCCAACGCTTTAAATGCTAACATACTTTTACCACTACCTGGTTGACCACAAATCATATTTAAAGCTCCAACAGCAAACCCTCCACCAAGAATAGTATCAAGTAAATCAATACCAACTGGGATGACAGATTTTTCTCCACTATCTTCTTCCATATCAATTGAGTTTTTAAGAAAAGATCCAAATTCCTGATGAAGAGTTTCTGTTACTACTTCATCTTCTTTGATTAGATCTTCAGCATTTTTGTCAAGTTTAACACTATCAAAAATTTCTTGAACATCATCTTCTTGCCCATTCTTTGATTTTATATTCATTTATTTTCTCCTTATTTACTTAACGGTACATTAATTCCGGGAATTTCAACACCATCTTTTGCCATTGATGTTTCTATAGATCTACCCAACTTTTCTTTTATATCATCTCTTTTCTTTTTGAATAATTCGATTCTATCAGCTATCTTACGAACATCAATTGCAGATTCAAAATCAAAATCTGTTTCTTTCATTACTATTTTTCGTCTAATTTCAATTTCTTCTTTTAAATTTTTAGAAATCTCTTTTCTCATTTCAAGTAAAGTTGTAAAAAGATTTGTAATTGTTTTTACCTTCTCTTCAAAAAATCGAAGATACCTTTTATCAAGAGTGTCAGGAATTAGAATATCAATTTTTTGTTTAATAGTTTCAAGTTGTTCAATCATTTCTAATATTGCTTTACGTTGATCTTCAAACTGAACAATCAGTTTTTCAATAATATTTAAATGTTCCATTATATCTCCGTTAGAACTTGCATTTTACCTGTGACATCTAATGGGTTTCTAGCATACCCATCTTTAATAAATTCTCCATTGTTAATAAAATCACATTTAAACACATATTCTCTAGTGGGGTTTAAACCTTGACATTTTCCTTCATTTGTATATGGACAGCTGTTCCCATAGTTACAAGTTTGATTTTCATTCAATATCATCATAACATATCCTCCTCCGTTGGGTCTTGAGGTTTTTTAACAGATAATTGTTCTAATTCATATGCAATTATTCCATTTTTAATTTGTTCTAATGTTTCAGAGGTAAATGGACCGTCGGGTAGATCATTACCTCTATGCCAATCTTCTCCAGCTCTAAATTTTCTGGTGGAAACACCACAACCTAAATATCCGTCATCAGTTCCCCGTTCTACTGCTGTGATGATATATTGGTTATTATAAGTATAAAATACTATACTTTTTTTCATTTCAAACCTACCATCACTTTCACCCTGACCGCCATCATATAATACTTCAATAAAATCATCAACTTCTCTTGGAAAAATCAACTTTTCTAACCATTTATCAAAATCATCCATTTTTAATTTTTTCACAAAATTATCCCCCTTTATATATCACATGAACCAGATGCACATTGAACATCTATTTCTTTCATCTCTCTTTCAATCTTTTGATCTTTAATATATTTTTTAACATCTTCCGGTGTTAATTTATTTAGAATTTGACCTTCTCTAGAACCATCAACATACACAGTAACCCCTTTTAAATCATAAATATATTCAAGAAGTAACTCACTTAATTCTTCTGTGGTTGATCCTTTTGGTAAATTGATTGTTTTACTTACAGCCCCGTCAGTATATTTTTGTGCAGCCACTTGTGTTTCAAAATGATCTTTTGGTTCCAAATCAAATGAATCCACAAACCATTCAGGCACTTCTTCATCATTTTCTAATAGTTGTTCATAAATAGGATGAACATATACTCGGTCTCCTACTTTATCTTTTCGTAACATTGCTTTTGCAAATAATGGTTCGACTCCACTAGAATATTGAGTCAACAAAGAAATGGTCCCAGTTGGAGCTAATGCTAATAAAGTACAATTACGTACCCCATATTTTTTAATATCCATTCTTAGAGAAGCTGGAAGTTTTCGTATGAATGATGATTTTCCATATTGAATTGGCTCAAATAACGGGAATGCTCCTTTCTCAATTGCCAAATCGACTGATGCTTTATATGCAACATCTCTTATAAACTTCATTACACGTTCAACTTCAATAACAGCTTTTTCAGATCCATATCTTACCTTTTTAGCAAACAGATATTCTGCTACACCCAAAACGCCTATACCAACTCTTCTAGATCTATGGGCACTAATATCAATTTCTCTTAGAGCATATTTATTAACATCAATAACATTATCTAAAAATCTAACAGCTAATTGAATTGTTTGCTCTAATTTTTTCCAATTAGTATTGGTTCCACCTTCTGGTATAAAATTAGGAAGGAGTAAAGAACCAAGATCACACACACCATATTTTTCAAGGACTGTTTCACCACAAGGGTTTGTACCACATATTGGTGCAAAATACCATGAGTTATTTTTATAAAAATTTGTCCAATTTATTAAACCAGGTTCACCACATTCAATCATATTAGATACTATCTTATTCCATATATCTCGAGCCTTTACTGTAGCGTAATTTTTTTGTTTAAATTTAAATGTCCAATTACCATTTGCCTCTACTGTTTCAAGAAATTCATGATTTACAGCAACAGAAATATTAAAGTGTGATAATTTTTTATGTAATAATTTAGCATCAATAAAATCAAGGACTTCTGGGTGTGAAATATCCACATGTGCTATTGCAGCAGCTCTTCTTGACCCTCCGCTTTCAATGGTGTGAGAAACTGCATCTGCTGCTTCAATAAAACTAACAAGACCAGAGGATATCCCCCCTTTTCCTAAGATAGTATCTCCCTTGGGCCGTAGAGGTGAAAAGTTTATGCCAACACCGCCTCCCTCTGACCAGAGAATTAAAGCGTCTTTTATTAATTGACCTATTTCTTCAATGTTATCACCAATTGGAAGATGATAACAATTGAATAATGACCCTCTTGGTCTTCCACAGTTTCTTAAAATTCTACCGCCAGGAAGAAATAGTTGATTATAAATCATATCATAAAATTCGCCTTTTATTTTATCTCTGAGTCTATGATCTTCACATACAGAAACAACACTTGAGACTCTTTCAATACATTTATCCCAATCTTCTCCTTCCATAAAATATCTTTTCTGCGCTATTGTTAACGCATTTGGTGTAAGCTCAATTTTCTTCATATAAATCTATCTCCTCTATTTCTACAAACTATTTTTGCCAGATTACCCGTTGAACATTCATCTTGGTGCCCTTTTTTATAATGACATTTTTCACAACAGGACCAAGCATAATCTGGATCTAAACTAAAAAATGGTTCTAATTTTTGTGGTTTTTCATGATGAACACATGTTGCTGGGTCACCACAAAATTGACAAATATAGGTATCTCGTTCTAGAACAAAGGTTCTAAAAGTTTGAAGTTCACCTGGTGTGTAAGGTAAGTTATTATCTTTATATGGATCCGATTGCAAACCATATAATAAACAAGAGTCTTTACATTCTTGGGAGCAGTAAAAATTATTTTCAATCATCCCATAAGGTTTTTCTAAAGCCCTTATTCTTTCACTTAATTGTCCTTTAGTTGGAATAAACCATCCGTCCTTCTCTTTTGAGTTTTCACATTCATGATTTTTACAATGTACTTGTATTTCTTTTTCATCAGGTTTATCTGGATTATATCTCATTTCTTCAATCTTTGAAAAGAAAGAATATTTTCTGTTAATTTTTTCAATGGTTAATTTTAATTTATCTCTTTCATAATTATTTTTATATTTTTCAATTGCTTTTTTACTTTGTAATGTTTTTGTCTTTTTTGATCTCTTTATACCATATATAGGAGATTGGTTTTCAGTTCTTCCATACATTGGATGATTTTCTTTTGTCTTCTTTTCACTCAATTTTTTTCTATACAAAATTGAGTTATAGATACCATTTGGATCTTGGTGTATTTTCTTAATTTGTATTGAATTTTTTTTACGAACCATCGGGCACTGCATTTGATTAGAACTACAACACCATTTACCATTTTTAAACTGATATTTGGCTTCTTGTCCACACCCATAATCACAGAATCTCATAATTAATAGTCCGTAGTTACAGTAAGATGAAACGGTCTATCACATTTTTTTCTTCGTAGCCAAAACCAAGCATCAACATCAGAAACATTCCATCCTGTAATCTCACATAATTTTTTTGCAACAAGAACAGTAGCTGCTCTTATTTCACATTCCATCAACGAACCTTTTGTAATTGGTTCACTTTTATCAATTTTTTTATATAAGGTTGGATCATATCTAAAACAGTTAAAATAATTAAACATTTTAGGAACTTGGTAATCGGCGGCGATGTGAAGAGAGTGTAAATCTTTTTCAAACCACCCAAATTTTCTATACATCATTAGAAAAAATAAGGAGGCTCTTTTTAGAAACATATCAGATGCATAACCAGGTAATATACATATCATATATTCCATAAGAGATTCTATATCAGAAACTGTATTATTAACCAATACGTCAATAAAATCTCTACCATAATTAGATACTTCATCAATATGTTTCAATCTTTCTTCAAGTAATGGAAATCTTTCTTTAGCAAATTCCCATTGTAAAGCATATATAAATTCATCTGAATATATATTATGTTCATTAGACGCTTTAGTAACAATATCAAACATTTTTCCAGACCCACAATCATTTGGTCTTATACTATATTTTCCATGCCAGTAACAATAATTTATCGCACCACCCATTAATTGAAGGTAACACTCTTTTTTGATTTCTTCTTTGGTGAGATCATTGGGGGCAGGTTCAAACTTTTTGAAAGTACTATTGCTCATTAGATTTGCAACTTCTTTAATTTTATCATAATCTATATAAACATATGATGGTTCTTCCATAAATTTTTCCGAAATATCAAAAACACTTTCGATACAGTTCATACAAATTTCTCCTTTTCATTTATATATTTGTTCTAAATTTCTGTTGTTTCATCTTTATTTTAACAGTTTTTCTGCTTCTTCTTCACCTTCCTCTTCTAACTTTTCATGCTCATTATCAATAACTTCAAGTAAGTGTTCAAACTCTCCAACATGAGTTTTTTCTTCATTAGCAATATCTAATAAAAGTTTTTTAACTTTTGAATTCGAAGATACTTCTGCTAATTGTTCGTATAAATTTATTGCATCAAATTCAGCAATAATACCTGCTCTTAATATTTCCATTTCTTTTTTCGGACCAGTTATTTTATCAAGATTATTCGGAATAGAACTCATTAGCTCTGAAATTAATAATAATTCGCTTTTAGGATTTTTTGCTTTAGAAGTCTTTACTTGATCTTTTAATATATTTAGATAAGAATTTTTTTCTATTACTTCTTGTAAATAAGTTTTTTCCATAATATTTTTCCTTTTATCCAATACTCCAAGGTAATTTTTTACCATCCATTTCACAAGAATCTTCTTCAACTTCATCAACTATTCCACAACTTGGAATACGACTTATCATTCCAGTGGCTTCGAGTGTTATTTTTCCTTTGAATAACATGAATTGATTTTTATTATATTGTCTATTGGCAACACCAGTGTTTATTAAATAATATATTCCTTTGACTTTAGAACCTTTAAAGTCGATTGCTATATTAGATGGTTTATATTTTAGAATAGTGCATGAACCACCATCCCATTTTTTTAATACTCCAGCACCATATCCAGACTCTATTTTTCCTACAGATAATGCTTCTTTTTTTGAATGGTCATGTGTTTTGACAGCTAAAACTCTCACACCAGGTTTTAAAGGAACTCCTTTTCTAACGGCAAACGATGCCCAATTATTTGAGTTTGGCATTTTGAATCGTAAGTCAAAATGCAGTCCCGCTTTTTTTGCTTTATGTTCAACAACTATAAATTGTGATTTAGTTTTCATTTAAGATGTTCCTTATAGTAAAAATATACATGCAGCAGATATACCAGTTCCTAAACATGCTCCTGCTATTACATCCCGTAGTCGATGTTTACTTGCTCTTATACGACTATACCCAGTGAATCCAGCTAATAAAAATAGAATAGCTGAAAACGGTATAGGTAGTCCGGCAAAGGCTGCAAATGACGCGCCACTAAATGCTGCAGATGCATGTCCACTTGGCATACTATTTTCACCACCATTTGGTCTTCTACCAAGAGATGTAAAATTAAAAACTCGTTTTAAAAGAGTTGATGATATTGCTTGACCACCAGTTGATAAAAACCATTGTAGAAGAAAAGTAGCTTCTTTGGATCCAGTGGAAATTGCAGCAGTTAAACCTATTACAGGTAATAACCATTGTAGTATATCTCCAAAATCTTCAATTGTGTCTGTATTTGGATTTCTTATTTTGTCCCATAAGTCATTTAAATTCATATTATTATCCTCTTATTTTTTTAGATTTAGTTTTTTCAAGAAAATTTTTAAGTTCAGTTAATGTTTCAGCTATTTCTTGGTTATTATTTTCTTCCTCTTTTTTAATATTATCATCTAAAAATTTATCAAAGTCCATTTTATTATCCTCTTCTAATTGCTTGATTTAACATATTAATTTTAAATTGAATTGCCTTAATTTTTACATTTAATTTATCTTTACATTCATTTGGGTCCTTGGTGTCTTTACATTTTGACATAGAGGATCTTAATGTTCCAAGCTGGTTCGTATATGCTTGAAGTTTAAATTTTCTTAAACACATATTTTTATCTGCTTCTGGTATACCACTACACGCTTTATCTGCTTTTGAAAATATTTTATTAAATGCAAATTTTCCCATTTTTATAAGATGTGGTGCAGTCATCAGTGCAAGGTACGCCGGATGCATGCCAGCTATTTTTCCGGCTCCTCCTGCCGCTACCTTTGCAGCTCCAGCTACTAATGGTGCTGCTTCATCTAATTGAATAAATTCTAAATAATGATCCAAACTACTCATTTTGGTATTCCTCCAAAGCTAACCGTGCTAGAGAATATGCATCACAAAGATTATCATCTTCAAATTCAACACCGAACTTTTTATAAACTTTCAGTAACATCAAATCTTTCTTAGCGGTTCCTTTGCCAGTTATAAACTTTTTTATTGTTCCTGGTGTTATAACTTTATATTCTATATTATTTTTACGAAAAAAAATTCGTAGATAAAAATGAAGAGCGCCCATTTGTAACATGAAAGCTCCTTTACTTGCATAAGATGGTCCTTCTATATACAATTTTTTTAATTGTCTAATATTAGCAACAAATTTAAATTCTTTTTCGAGTTGAATTATTCGGTCTTCTGGTTCCAATTTCGTACTTGAGGTTAATAATTTTTGTTCAATTATATTTGTATCTTTATCAATTAACATAATTGCAAACCCATTGTATGATGGATCCAACCCTACAAATATTGGGTCTTTAAATTTTTCTTGTTTTATTACCTTATCTTCTTTTTTTTCTGTAATTACACCTAGTTTCTTTCCCATTAATTTTTCCTTATAATTTTTGATTTAAAAATTTTTGTGATTCTACACTACAAATTATTTTTGATAGATTTCCTGTTGAACATTCATCATTATGACCTTTTTCGTAATGACATTTTTCACAACCATACTCGCATAAATTTTTGTTTTTATTCATTATTTTACCCATGGTCAATTAAAACATTCGTGAGCAATGTATTTTCTAATTTTTCCTTGACCTCTCTTTTTAACTCTTTTCCCTCTTCGTAAACTTCAGCTTCTAATGGGATTTCTCCAAATGGAGTTCTCATATTTCCACCATATCGTTTTCTTATACGCCCTATAGCAATCATAATATCCGCCATTGCCATCTGTTTAAAAAAAAATTGAATTTCATTTGGAATTGTTCCTAAATCTGTTGCGTGCATTCTTTCATATTCAACTGTTACATTACTTTCATTCAATGGTATAGAAGAAATTCTAACTTTATTTGGATGCATAAATTCAAATGTATGATCATAGTCTGAAAATAATTTAGTTGTCATTGAAGTTGTTACAGCCAACGCCCATTCTCCCAATTCACCGTGAGATAAAACTCCTATGGGCGGATGACCCAATAATATTGAGTCTCCTTGACTTAAATATATATCAATAACATTATATATTTCTCGACCTTTTGGTTCGTTTAAATACCATTCATTACTTCTACCTGGAACTTTATTTGCATCTAATAAAAGGTTAAGGTTCATTCTATTTATATCTGGTTGATAATGTGAAAATTCAGGAAGCGTATGTTCCGTAAAAAACTCAATTATTTTATCATCCTCCCACTCTAGATGCATAAATGGGAATCCGAGCTCAGATTTGATGTAGTTAAGAACTTTTTGTTGATTTAACATTTTTTTATCCCTCATATATATAAGAAATCAATTGATTCTTCTAATAATACTCCATTTCGTTCTAAAGCTTTTTTCAACGATTCCTTTGGGGCAACTTTATTTTCATTTAAAATTTTTTCAATTGATTTTCTTTTTTCTAATATTTCAGTAGATTTTGGATTATCTAAAGTTCGAGATAATAATTCAAATGAAACTAACTTTAAACTTTTAGAAACTTGTTGGTTTTTATTTTCTGACTCTATAATCTTCTTTAAATATTTGTTCCTAATTTTAACAGGTAACGGATCGAAAATTGGGAGATTGTTTTCAACTTTATTGAATAAATTATCTATATTTCCAATTATAGAAAGTAACTCATTAAACACTCCAATAAATCTAGCTGGTCCAACATTAGGAACTCCATCTACATCGTCACCAGGATCTCCTAAAATGCTCATTGCTAATGTAATATATTCATCTGATATATCAACATCTTTTTTAAGAAGGTTTTTCATGACTTCATTTTTTTGAATTATCTTTTTATATTTACCAGATTTTGAAAAAATAAAAACATGATCTCTTATACATTGTAATAAATCATGGTCATTAGAATATATAAGATGAGCTATATTTTCATCTCGTGATACTTTATTTCTGGTTATTAAATAATATGGAATGAAGTCAGCTTCTAAATTTTGTAATCTTATAACTTTCACATTAGGTAATAAGTTACATGCCTTTTCAATCAGTTGAAAATTAGATTGAAGTGTATGAAAAAATAGATCTCTATCAACTCTATCAAGTCCATATAAGTCATCAATTTGTCTAGATATTTTATATTTTTTACTTATATTTTTATGGTAAGAAGATTTTCCAGATTCAAAAAAAATATAAAAATTTACATCTATTCCTCTTTTAATTCCCCATATTTTATGGAAAGTTAAAAACGAAATTAATGATGAAAAAATTGCAGTATCCACATGTTTACTTCTTTTAGATGATTCAACTATATTAACAATCGCGTGTTGCATATAAGTAGATTGTAAATTATTTTTTAAATCAAAATATAAATTTAAAGTTTTATACTCATTTTTTGCAACAATTTCGTCGAGCACAGAATATGTTGGGTAATATGAGAGTAAGCTTGATGGGTGAATTGGTCATACCTCCTTGATTTTATTTATTAATTCGCTTATTTTAATAGAAGAACTTTTTCCTTTACTTCTATTTTTAGATGACTTAATTATTCTTAAATTTTTCCAGTGTCCTATAATTTTAGGATCTATACTTTCATTAAAACCTTTAAATATACTAACTATATGATCTAAATCATTACTTAAATCAAGAGATAGTTCAATTTCTCTATATGAGGGAATTCTTGTTGTACTATCACCCACATCAATCTCATTATAATGTTGTTCAATATTAACACCTTTATAATTTGAAATTATCTTCATTTTTAAATCATATGAAATTTTCATTATTCCTCGTTCTCAATTATTGAAGATCTAGAATACATATTAACATTAATATCTCCAAGAATTGTTGAGAATCTATTTAAAGCAACATCCTGGTTTGGAACTTTATACATTTTAAACCTAATATCTGTATCATGATCAACTCCAAATGGTATTGTTGATAAATTAGATGAATAATTTTCTAATTCCATGTTCATTTCAATATTATCAATAAATTTAGCAAATTGATCTTTTGATTGAGATGATGAATTAATAGATGCATAATCTTTATTGAACTGTACTTGAATTGCAGGTGAATTAAATGTTTGTGTAACAATTCTAATTCTATCTGTAATAATAGATGATAGTTCAAAATCAAATAATAAATTCTCTTCTTCAACGTCAAATATACTATCTAATTCATTTTGTTCAATATATTTATTATCCATAAAATCAGGGGTTGGGTGTAAAAAAGTTACAGATGAATATTCATCAGAGAATGAAAACCCCTCGTCATTAATATTAATTATTACCTCTTGACCTTGAAATGTTTTTAATAAATTTAATTTTTGTTTTACATTAGTTATAGATATACAAATTTCTGTTAATATAGAATTTAAATCTAATTCAAAAATAGAAGTATTATCATTACTTCTTTGTCTTATAACTCCTTGATGAATAACAACATCATTACAAATCTCTTGTAACGTTGATAAACATCTAATAAAATCATTATACTGTTCGATTGATAAAGTTATTGCTGCTTCCATAAATTATTTTTCTCCTTTTTGATATACCCATTTTTCTGTTCCGGGTATTTTTTTGGTCCACATTTTCTTTGCTATTCTGTATATTCTTTTTTCATCCATATTTTTTGTTTCATTTCCATAATATTTTCTTATCATAAGATAAAGAACTGGAAATTTATTCTTAACTAATTTTTTTATCATCTTTACTTTCCTACCGTTCATTATACACCCCCGTTCAATTTCTTAATTGCAGTAATATAAATAAATTTATCTTCTTTTACTTCTTTAGATTGAATTTCATCTAGGGTTATAAAACATTTTTCAGTTTCTCTTACAACTTCCATAACTCTATCAGCTACATTTTTAGAACCAGATTCTTCCGGATTATTTATAGGTATAGAAAATATCATCATAACAGCATCTTGATTTTCTTTTTTATAATTAAACATACAAACATTATTTCCCATCAATTTAAATAATTGATCTTTTGCTGCAGCTTTACAAAAAAGTTCATAATAATCTAAAGATTCTAATGATCCCTCATACTTAATTCCAATTTCAATTGTGCTTTCAAATATTTCTTTCAGTTTATCTTCAATATAATTCATTATCTCTCCTTTCTTTTATAACATTAGATTGAGGTGCTGGTGGTGGATATAAAGGAGATCTTGTAATTTCCTTTTTTAATTCACATTTTTTAAAAACATCCATACATGTTGGTTTAAAAAAGAAAAAACTTTTTGGGCTATCCTTATGAAGACAATTAAATCCATATTTGTCTAAAAAAATACAATTTACTTTAACAATTAAGTTCATATTCTCTCCTCAATATTATTTTATATTATGTTCCTTCAAATTAAAAATTTTTCCGGATTTATAGACATGCTATTAAAGTCTTTTCCAGTTTTATTATAATACACAACCATTTTATTTATAATATGATTATTAAACTTTTTTATCTTTTTATAATAATTAAGTGGTATCCCCCTGTCTGATAAAATAGTGAGATCTGGTCTAAACACCGATTCATTAAATACAATACTTTGTATGATTGCTGGATAATTTGCTGATAAAACTGAAGCATACAACTTTATATCTGTATTTAAAAAATCAAAAATTTTACTTGTAAAAATATCAAACACACCTTCTGCTAAAACTATATGATTAGAATCTATTTTATTCCCTAATAATTTATAATAATCAACAAAGTTAGATTCCTGAACTACCAATTTATAAAACTTAAAAGGACTTGTTTCATCCATATTTCTAAATATAACCATACCTTTATTTTCTGTTAAAAATCCAACAAAATTAGAATGTAAATAATCCTTTATTCTAAATAAACTATGGGTAACAGGTATTTGATTTATATCTATAAACCCATTTATATCATATATCAACCCTTTAATTGAAGATGTTGGAATGTTTGTAAATTTCATCCTTTTCTTTAAATATAAATCTTTTAAAGGAAACACTTTACTATCAACTTCGGGTAGTTTAACATCAAATTTATTTAATTCTTTATCTACGAGTATTTTCTTTTTCTTGAAATTTTTAAGAGCATCCTTATCTATAAATTGCTCTGAAATATCATGCCCTTCAATTTTTCTAATTAACTTTTTTAATATACCACCCTCTTCACACAACCCATGAAAGCAATGAAATATTGGTGCATCCAATCCTATGTGTAAATGATAGTGATCTTTTTCTTTTTTATACTCGCACCAAGGACATTTTGTAATTATGTTCTTTGATGTTATTTTTGTATAACCCAAATTTACTTTAAGATAATCAATAAATTCATCTTGATATATTCCTATCATGATTTATCCCTCCAAGCCATTTTATATTTATATGATAATCTAAAAAGGTGTTCACAATTACAACACCAAATATTATATTTTACAAAATCAACTGGAGTTATTACTTCACCACAATCAGGACATTTTTTCTCGTCATTTATAATTTTAAACATTTTTACAATATTAGTTTCTAATAATTCACATTTGGTATAATCATTACATGCTGGTTTAACTAAACAACAACTACATGGAAATTTTTTAATTTTCCAGTTATCATTATGTTCAAATTCTGTGAATTCCATTTATTCACCCCTCGCATGAGTTATCCAATCAACCATTCCTAAATATTTACATTTATTACATCCAACTCCTTGACATTTATTACAAATAAAAATTTCATCAGAAAGAGCTGAAAATTTATTTATAAAATCTATAAAACCAATACCATAACATTTATCACAATAATTATATGTATCCCAACCACGTTCCCCTACGTCACTTTCCCACACTCCACCCAAACCAGTTCCATGACATTTATCACATGATGTTATTCCAGATTTAATATATTCTTCTGGTTTCATATTCATAAAATTTTTAATAACATTATAAAAACCAGTGGCTCGCTTTAATTGATTTTGATTTAATTTCATTATTTGTTCACTATAGCTCTTTTATATTCTTGTAATGATTTTACAATTTCAAATACCATTGCTATAAAATGTTGATGTGGCACAAGGCAAGATTGGTGGGAATTTGCATATTTATTAACAACAATCTTTGCATTGGTAGGAAATTTTTTCATAAAAAATAACTGGGTATATAATCCTCTGTATTCAATATCATGTTTTTCTAATATCTCAATAATCAAATTAATACACCTACTTATTTTTACATTTTCATTTCTTTCAATACATCCAACAATTTCAACTATATATGATAAAATTAATCTTTCATTAGTTGTAATGGATTTTTCATCAACTTCTAATGTGCCTTCTAATGAACATTGCTGAAGCGTATTCACAATTTTTCTAATATCAGGATATAAGTTTTCGATAATAAATTTAATATCCTTTTCAACGTATTTTATATTTTCAGAATTTAAAATATTCTGTGAATATTCAAGGGTAAAATCTTTTGGTAGTTGTTGAAATATATAAGGAGTAAATCTACTTTGAAGGGGTCCTGGAATTTTAGATAAATAATTACAAGTAAATATAAATCTTCCATATGTTATTTGATATTTTTCAATTATTGCTCGAAGAGAATCATAACCATCTGGTGTTAAATTATCAGCTTCATCAATAAACACAACTCGATATTGATCTTCTTTTGTTGGTGGGATTTTAAGAAAAGGTTCAATTACAGTATCAACAAAAGCAATACCTCTACTTTTCTTTGCCGAACCATTTACTTTTAATAAATTATCTTTTTTATTAAATAACACTCCTTCCTTAGAACATAAAATTCTAGCAAGTGTAGTTTTACCACCACCTGGAGGACCAGAAAATAATAAATTAACTAATTGTTTTCTTTCAATAATTCTATTAAAATCTTTTTTATACCGTTCTGGTAAAATAAGACTATCTAACTTTTTGGGTCTATATTTTTCAACCCACAGCGAATTCGCAATTTCCATTTTTCACCTCTTAACAATTTCCATGATTTTTTGAATACATAAGCATTTGAATTTGATTTTGTTTTCTTATATATTTTCCTATTTCTTTTTTTCCATAAACTTTTTCAATATATTCATGAGCATCTTTTCCTGATAGAATTTCTTTACCTTTATATATAAAGGATTCCATTATTGTAAGATTTTTTATTCCATCTATTTCTTTTAATATTAAAACATTATTAGCCACAGTTTCAGGTTTAGTTGATGCTTTAAATGCCACACTTAATATTTCGTCATTATCATCATAACATAAAACCATATCATCTATTATAAAATAGTAATGATTATTTTCATCAGAGTATTGATTATATAATTTAAATCCATATTCATCCAACTTCTTTAGAATTTTTTCAACTCCCTGATTCATCCATAAATACCTCCGTAATTTAATTTTATCATTTGTTCTTTATTTATTTTTTTTCATCTAAAAAGAACAAAAAAAATAAGTTGATTTGTACCCTATATTTCAAGGGTACAGATCAGGGAATTAATTTGATCTGCACCGTTTACAGACCAGGGATATATTACCCATTAAATGACATTCTTCCACCAAATCTTTCAAACAATTTATCGTGAAATTCTTCACCAGACTCGGCAATAATACATGGAGTTGTACTCACCCAGGTTCCTTTACCATCTAAACCAAGACCAATCCATGAACCCCATGAAAATGTTTTTTTACCAACAATAATCGCAGATCTTCCAGCACTACACACCCACTTTTCCTACTAAATCTTCGTCCTCTTTTGGAATTCTCATATTTTATTCATCTCCTTTTAAGTGATATTTAATATATTTAATCCACCTTGAAAGCGGGTTTGTCTTTTGAAGGTAAACTAACTTTTTCGTTAATTGCTGTTTTGTTAACCCTTTAATTTTCATATTACCTCCTTTTCAAAATAGTCCTTTGCTTATTAATGTTAAAAAAACAATTAACCATAAATAGATAGGAATTAAATCATGATAATTAAATTTATCTTTTTCATGTAAAAATTTTCAATCTTCACAATTTTCACTCCTTTCTTTTTTGTATAGTTCAATACATCCTGCAAACATAGGACATTCAGTTATACAGGTTTTATCCATTTTACCAAGGCAAAATCCAGTGTGTTTAATCTGCTCAAATGGTTTATAAATTTGTTCATCAATATTCTCACTCATTAGAAAGTCCTCCCTTCAATTTTGGCATGCCCCAAAGGAATCGAACCTTTCCAACGGGGTTTGGAGCCCCATTCGCCTGCCTTGGAACATGGGGACACATAATGGCAAGCAGCGTTCATATTAAGTCCTACGAGACACCTACGGGCAGAGCTTTACTTACCATATTTTATTTTTCATAATAATTTTTAAAATGTTGTTTATCTTCTTCAGAAAGACCTTCTCCTTTCCAATCAAGTATACCTAAATTTTTATCAATATCCCATTGTGTCTTTTCTGAAAGTTTAAAATAATTTGACGGTCGTTCAAATGATTTCTCAAACATTTCTTTTTCAGTCATTTTACCACCATCCTAATATTTTCAATCCACCAAAAATACAAATAGGTAATATAAAAATAAAAAAGATTTCAAACAAAACATCTCCTAAAGTTTGATTGTTAATTCCATAATCTGATTCTGCAGTCATATTTATTATCCTTTTTTTTTCATTATTTATTTTTCTTTTTAAGACGATGTTGTTTTTGTTGACCAATTCTAATTTTTTCTTGAGCTTTTGTTTCTTTTATAACTGTATGGGTAGATAATGCACATGGACCCAGTTTCCACATTAATGCAGGCTTTATATAAGCAGAACAATGTATTCCATCATCATCAATTCGGGAACATGATTCTTCTTTATCTTTATATTTTTTACATTGAGGAACTATTTCTTCACGTTTACCCATCATATCTAAACGTCTTTTTTCAGATTTTGAAAAAATTTTTACACCCATGATTATTCTCCTTTAAAAAAATTCCTGGCATAAAGAAAAGTTATAACACACCCAAAACAATTAAAAATAATAAACAAATGGTTATAGGACTTCGATACATACAATAATTTTTTTGTATCATACAACCCCAGCCAAGATTCAAGTATGTATATTACAACTCTTTCGGTGGATAACTACACCTATCTCTATACCAGGATGTTTTAAGTAAGCGATTCAAATATTGTTTTCATTTCAAAAGTAAAATCAATTTTTGCAATAGCATTTTGTTTTTTTATTGCATTATCTAATGAAAACATTATCTCTTCGAGTTCCATTATTTTTTTATCAACTGCCTTTACATCATACTGTGGCTCAACTGATTTTTCCTGAGCAGAAAAGTAGGTTGTTTTATTTGACACGCTTTCTCTGAGTGCTTCTAAACTACCAATTCTTTTTCTAATAGCTTTTATTAATGTTAATCCTTCATTTATTGTCATTATTATTCTCCTTTATATTTTATGGTCTGAAAAAAATCAAAAATAGAAGTATCTTCTAACAATTCATCCAATTGTTCTCTTTGTTTTGTTAATACATCTATGGATATTTTATTAGTACCCACTCGTCTTTCACAACATACTTCAAATGGCGTATCTATATAATAAGCACTGGTTGTATAATCATATTCTTTTGCAAGATCACACCATTTTTCAGCAATATATTTAGAAGTACATGTACTATCTACAATAATATGTAAATTTCTTTCCATAAAAACTCTACCCATTATATCACATATCATTCTAACTACAGGTTCAGTTCTTTCATTATACACATCACCCAAAGCTAACCTCATATCATCTAAACATATTAATTGAATTGGATTTGTATAATTATTTATTAATTCATTTACAAAAGTTGTTTTACCAGCTCCTGCTATACCCAGTGTTAAAATTAATTTCATATTTTTCTCCTATTTTTGGTTTAAAAATTTTTGTGATTCTACACTACAAACTATTTTTGCTAGATTACCAGTGGAATGTTCACTGCCTGTTGGATGACCATGTTTATAGTGACATTTTCCACAACATGAGACTGCATAATCTGGGTCAAGGGCAAAAAATGGTTCAAGTTTTTGTGGTCTAAGATGATGAACTATAGTTGCAGTATGTTCACCACAGTAGTAGCAAATTTCGTTATCTCGTTTTAAGATATGTTTATTAAATATTGCTAGTTCTTGGTGTGTATAAGATTTATTATTATCTCTACATGGATCTCCTCTCAACCCATGTAATATACAAGTATCTTTACATTCTTGAGAACAATAAAAATTAGATTCACCAAATCCTCTTGGGTTTTCAATAACTTGTATTCTTTCATATAATTGACTTCTTGTTGGTGTAAACCACCCATCTTTCTCTTTAGAATTTTCACATTCATGATTCTTACAGTGAACTTGAATTTCTTTTTCTTTGGGTTTTTCTGGGTTATACCTTGTTTCTTCTATTTTAGAAAAGAAAATATATTTTTTATTAATTTTTTTAATAGTAAGATATGCAGGATTATCCTTCCCTTTCCCTATATAATTTATTCCCTTTTTAGCTTCACTCATTTTTCTTTTTGTTTTTTCAGATTTAGGGTCTGTGTTTTTTCCCTTTAATGATATACTCATATTTTTTAGATGTTCTTCAGTAAAAGGTGGTAATTTTTTTCCTTTTTTTGATTTACCTAAATTCCTTTTCCACTCTTCAGAAAAAGGTTCTCTTTTTTTACCCATCTTCATTTCACTTATTTTTTTCCTAATTTTAAGACAAGAAGCTATATTTTTACAACAACACCATTTCCCATTTTTAAGTTGATGTTTTGATTCTTGACCACAACTATAATCACATAACTGCATTAATAAATTTCCTCCTTTTAATAAAAATCACTAATTATAAATAGTTTCTTTTTCGCCCTGGTTAAAGCAGTATAGAGCCATTTAGCGTACATTTGATTGTTCCAATATTGTGATCTTTGTTCAAATAAAACAACTCGATCCCATTCACTCCCTTGAGATTTATGAACAGAAATCGCATTGGCATAGTCAAAATAATCTACATCATATCCTATCTTCATTGCCTCGTTATAAAGTCTTTTTTTACCCGGACTTTTTTCATACATATCGTAATTAACTTTTCCGAATTGACTATCAGAAGTTAAACATTCATACATTTCTCCATCAACATCAATAGTTATCCGAAATCCATTTTTGAATTCAGGCATAAGCCAATGAACAGTACCTATCTGTCCATTCATTAATTTTATTTTATGATTATTCTTTAGACATATTACACGTTCGCTAGGATAAGGTTCCAGGTTAGTATACCCCAATTTATCTCGTATCATTTTATTTAATACAACTCTAGAATAATTAAATCCACACAATAAAATAATGTTTTCATCAAACTCAATACTATCAAAAATCTTTCTACATCTTGGATCAGGCCAACTTAATTTAAACACTTCCTTTGAATACATTTTATTAACTGGAATAGATCCTCCGGTTCTAACATGATGTGCAAGTTTGATAATAGGAGATGTTTCTATTTGTCTTTGGATATCTGTTAATTTAAAATTAGGATATTTTAAAAGCGAAAAAGAATCTTCGATTGGTGGAAGTTGCCCGTTATCTCCAAAAGCTATAATGGTTCTGTTATAACTTTTTAAATCATCCCAGAGGTTTTTACTAATCATTGATGCTTCATCAATAAAAATAATATCTACATTAATTTCATCATGTTCTCTTTTTCCCCAACCAACAATTACTTGCTTTTTTAAATCTTTGTTATATTTAAAAATTGGTTTGTATATTAGAGAATGAATAGTTCCTATATGATCCATTCCGAAAAGAGCTCCATTTTCATTTAAAGTATTTCTTAAAACAGATGAAGCTTTCCCTGTAAATGTTACAAATGCAACATTAGTTTTAGGGTTTATTGAATAGAGCTCTTTTCGGATTTTAGATATTAGAAATGTTTTACCAGTTCCTGCATAACCAGCGACCAGAGTAATAAATGGTGTATATTGAGGATTGAAGAAAGGATAAGGATTATTCCTTATCCTATTTAATATATATACTTTGCAGTTATACTGTTCCTTGGTAAGTGTCATTATAATCCTTTCTAAATTCTAAGATAGTTTTTATATAATCTTGTGTTTCTGAAAATGGAGGAATTCCTTTATGTTTTATAACATTATAAGGACCAGCATTATATGCTGCTAATGCTAAACTTTCATCTCCATTAAATTTAACTAACATTAATTTAAAATACTTTATTCCTCCTATTAAATTTTCAAATGGATTGAATATATCTTTTACTCCCATTTCTTTTGCAGTTCCTGGCATAAGTTGCATCAATCCACAAGCATTCATATATGATCTAGCTCTTGGATTAAAATAACTTTCTTTTTTAACAATTGCCATTATTAGGTGTTCGTCTATATTATATATATTTGAAAAATGTTTTATAGCAATCTTTATTTCTTTTTTAGCATCTCGAACTTTCATATAAGTAATTTTTTTCTTAAGAAGTTTAGGGTCTATATAATATATACCAAGTAAACTTATGTTTTTCAAATCATCTTTTGTTGGACCACATCTCTCAATTGGGTTTGCATCTAATTTATAAGCTTGTTTAATAGCTTCGTAATTTCTCATTTCTATTAAATCATTATCAATAATTGAATCCATGTTAAGAGCTATTTTTATAAACTCTCTTTCATCTTTCATTTCTTTCGGAACTGCCCCAAAAGAATTTACAGATATAAATAACATAAATGAAATTGTTATTGCTAATATTTTTCTTATAAAATTATTCATTTCTACCCCCTATTTTAAAATGATATTTATTTGTTTGTTCCAGAAAATACAATACTTATCTATCAATTATTAATATATATAGAAACTAATTCTATACTTAAGAACAAAAAAATAAAACTATGAATAGGAGAAAAATATGCCAACTCAAGACATCAAAGAACAAATTACAGCACAAAATATTATACAACAAATTAATAGTAAATCTATACTACCTAGCCCAGCACCACTACCGTCTGGTGGAACATGTGCTCAATGTGGACTTATACATCCACCTGTTAATCCTGGAGAGAAATGTCCAATGGCTCCAATCACAACAAAAGATAATAAAGTTGTTGATCCGACAAATTTCTTAACTAAAATGAAATTAATCATTACAAGTCAATTAGAACAAAAAGGTATTAAAAATGTAGATAAATTTTTTCAACATTTAACAATTGAATTAACAAAAGCAATGGAAAATTATAAAGAATAGAAAGGAGAATAAATGGATTATTTACATATTGAAGTGTCTAAATATTTAAGTGGTAGTTCTATTGAAAATATTAATATGAATCATAATAAAATTATTGGGATTAAATCAAATTTATCTATAATCAATGAAAATAAAAAATCAGTTGGAAAAATAATATTATTAAAAAATGATTCAACTAAACTTTTTTTAGATATGATAGTTGAATTCAATTCTAATAAAATTAAATGGAAATGTTCTAAATTTAATAATAACAATGAAGGGTTTTATTTAATTGATCCATATTGGGTTAAATTATATAGTCCGGAACCTAAAATTAATGTTCCTATAAAAGTAAGAGTTGATAATCAAATAGTTATTGAAATGAGAGAGTTAACAGAAAGACAATTTCAACAAAATAAATTAATAGAGTTTTATTATATTAATAAAACTCCTCATATTATTGTAGCAGCATATCGAAATTTTTATAAGTTGAATAGACCTGGTAGTTATTACTTAGCAATCAATTCTACAGTTAAAAATTATTTTATTACCCAAGATCAATTACAAGGAGTTATATCAAGAATTAATCAAGAAAAAAATCGTATTAAAAATGAATGGAATAAACATTTAAAAAGTCATCTATACCAGAATGAATCTGCTCGTCTTATTGGTAAATTATTTGATAAAAATGAACTTGAAAAATCTAAAACAAATGTGGTTTCTTTTAAAAAATGAGTTAGAAACCGTAGTAGTCTCCCGAAGAAGTCTTATATTATATATAATAATATATATAATAATAATATATACAACTAAAATCAAAAACAAAAAAAAAGAAATAATTAAGTAATAAAAAGTAATATTCAAATGAAGAGGGTTTCACCCTAATCAAAGAATTAAACGTTGACTCAAACATTCGTCAAGGGTTTCACCCTTTCCTCATTGGTTTGAGCACCGCCGATTTTTTCTATATAAGTAGTAAATTCAACTAAAAAAACACCTGCTGTAAATAGTTGAATTTATTGTAATTAAAAAATCCCTGTATAAACATAACAAATGATCTTTTAAGGATTTTTAGGACAATACAACTTATTGATAATATTATAATATTTTAAACTCAAAATCTTAACTAATCTTTATTTCAAATATTTCAATTAAGACAAAACATTTCAACATAAGAACAAAATATAAATAGAAAACAAACGAAAGGAGATATAAATGTATAACGAAGAAACAACATGGTTCAATCAAACACTATTAACTTACAAAGACAAATCTGAGGGGACTGATGCTTATTTGAGAATATCAATAAGCTCTAATACAACAGATTTTATAAGTTTTAGTCCACCTAATTTTAGTTTTCAAATTTCAGATAATTTAAATAAAAGTTCTCACATCAATTATTCCAACAGTAGAGATTTAATTAATTCATTTAAAGAAATAGTTAAAACAGAACCAGTAACATTATTTAATAACACATCCTTATTTCAAATTCAAAAAAGGTATCAAAAAAATCAAAATTTAATATTTGAATTTAAAACTAATGTTAATGGAGAATATGTTCTGGTTATAATTATTAAAAATAATGAAACAGATTTTTCAAAAATTATTATACCAGCAGGTTTGATAAAAGATATAATCCAACTGTTATCAGATTTTAATAAAAATTATATTCAATTAGCTGATAGTTTAGCTTTAAGGTCAATTTCATTTCAATTAACAAAATTGGATGATATAACCAGGGAAATAAAAGGGCTGCAATCTAGGATAGAAGGTGTTGTTATTTCGGATAGAGGGGACACGTCTTTTGAACCTTCTCCATTAAACAATGATGTTCTTAAAGAAGCTGAAGCCACCATGGATGATCTAGATGAATTTCTTGGTGAAAATATGCAAAACATAAAAGTTAATGAGATTGACAATTCAAATACAGTTGTAGAAAAAACTAACATACAAGAAATAAGTAGCTCATTTGTAGAGAAAATATTGAAGAATGATTTATCATTATTAGAACCAATAATAATGAATAAAAGTCATGTGGGTGAATTTGTTAATTTTCTTGAAAAACAATTACCTGAAGTTTTTAATGTTATACCAGATGTAACTGAAGATCATATGAAATCATTAATTTATATATCTAACTTGTTTATAAACTTTAAAGAAAAAATTTATATTGAACAAGGAGTTCCTATTCCAATTAGTGCCCCAATACTTAAATATAAAGTTAAAGAACATGCCCCAGAAAATTTAAATTTAGCATTTGATTTATTTTTAATTCAAGCATATATAAAAACATTTAGAATGAAAATAGAAAATAAAGAATCAGATCCATATACAAATAAATCATTATATCATTTAAAATTAAGATGTATTACAGACCCATTAATATATTCTTTTATTGATACAATGTCAGCAATTGAATTAACTTCAATTATTTCTGCTAGATATGTATATTATAATAGTATTGGATTTTTTAATCATTATACAAAAATACTTGAAACAGATAATAATTATACTAATATTACATTAGAAGATATAAAATCATTTATTTTAAATGTTTGTGAAAAAGGATTTAATACTCCATATATTGAGGAACTTCATAGTGGGCAAATTGAATCAAACAGTCTAAGGTTGACTACTAAAAATAATTTTAATATAGAACAAATTATAAATGAGATCATCCCACTGGAAATTGAAGAAAAATTAAAACATGAATTAAATTTTGAGGAGGTTTCTGATGAAGTTAAAACACTTTTTAAACAGAAAATTAAAGGACCTACGGTCAAAAAAGAAAATAACTTAAATCCAATTCAGGTTTATACTGAATATTTTACTAAAGAATTTAAAGATCAAACCAAAATTGTTGAGTACTTATCTGATTATGGAGATAAGAAAATTGATCTTACTATATTTCCATTTCCATTAAATGAATTAGACGAGATGTTGGTTAAGGGATTATTTTTATGGGACCCTGAAAAAATGAAAACTAAAAAATCAATTTTAGATACTGTAGGGGAAGACCCACTTACAAAAGATCTTATAATTAGTAGAAGTAAATCTGAAAATAAAATAGGAATTGATATGGCAAATTGGGATATTACATAAAGGGGAAATGAATGTCATTAAAACTAGGGAAACAATTTAATCGAAATTATCATATAAGGTTGCCATTTTTAAATGGATTTTATAATATTGGAGTATATTTTAATAAGAAGTCTGTATTCTTATTATTCAGTGTTGATTCTGAATTTTCATTTACTGATGGGGTGGTTAATAATAAAATAAATATGTTTAAGAATTTAGAATCAGCAAAATTTTGTGAAACTTTTATAGATTTACATAATTATAGAAAATCAACTTTAGATATTGTAAATCAATTTAAAGATGTTAAACCAGAATATTCTAGTGAGGTTTCATTTATTTTAAATGAAAATATATCTCTTAGTAAAATTAATGTAAATGAAAGAGATATATATGATAAATTAAATATTTATGGTTTAACTATGAATACTCATATTAATGAATTTATGTTTATTATAGTTGAGAGACATCATATTATAAAAAGATTTAATAAAAAAATAGTTAGAACTGCAGGTATTCAAATATCAACTTCATCAGCATTAGATATGTTAGATGATTATCATATTGAAAGCAAAACTGCAGGAAAAGTAGGAACAGAAATTCGGTTTGGAGCTTCAGATAAAATTATAAAATTATCAGAAGTTGATAAGGAATTAGACAATAGAGGATAATTAAATGAGTACAGATTTTACCAGTATGGGTAGAGATAAAAGTCAGAGTAAGTATCTATATCAATTTATTCATAATGTATATGCAGAATTTTTTAGCGATATGTTGGATTATTTTGAATGGTCGTATCCAAGATTTGAATATACAACCATTGGAACATACCAGAAATCGGTAGAATATATTACTAAGAAAATTGAGCTTGAGGGGCGTGAGAGTGATATGCCAAATAAATCATGTTTAATTTTAAATCCTACTGGAGAATTTAATATTGCAGATGGAAATGCTGGTGGTAAACAACTTTGGAGATTTCCCAATTTAGCTCCAGGGTTGGCAATTAAATTATTTAATCCAATTTATCAAGATGGAAATGTTGAAATAATTCCAGGTTTTCAAAGAATAAAAGGCGAAATTGAATTAATAATGCTTGTTGAAAGTTTTTATGAATATTGTGATTTACGAATGTTTTTTCTAAATCTTTTTGGTGGTACCGAAAGAATCATAGAACCACAATTTTTTACTTCGTTTATTGTGTTACCGGAAGAATTAGTTAATTATCGTTATATAAACGAATATACAGGGAAGAATTATGTTCTAGATTGGGAAGCAGCTGGAGCATTTCAACATGTTGTTAAAACTACTGCAAGAAATGAATTAGTAATATCAGTATCTGTAAAACCACAATTATCATTAGCGAGTATTGCAGATGCATCTACAAGATATGGTGGGACTGATAAACTTCCAGATTGGAGATTGACAGCTACTGTAAATTATGAAATTGAACTTCCATCATGGATAATTCTTAAGAGTGATTATCTTGCTCAGGGCATGAAGTTTACACTTAGTTATGGATCAACATATTCAGCTTATAATGATTTTCAACCACCTGAGGGTAATATATTATTTGAAAAATCTTGGGATTGGGGACTTGGAGATACACCTGGTGAGATTTTATCTGATGCTACAAGTGTAATACAAACAACGACTTCGGATTATGAGTTTAATACGAGATACTTCCATACAGTAACACAAAGTGATATAGATTCTACTAGTTCATATCTTGATATTACACTCCCTGAAACAATTCTTCAACCAAAAATATTAATTGTAAATTCTAAGTATGGGGAACTTAACTACGGCGATCATTTTTTAATTGTTGATAATGGAACAATTTTAAGGGTTAAGAGGGATAATGTTACGTTAGAAGTGGGGATGATTTTAGAGTTATTTGTTTATAAGGAGGTTATATAAGTGCAATTATGCGAATATGGTTATGGTAGAGAAGCAACCTATCAATTCAAAAATGGTAAATACTGTTGTAGAGAACATTATACAAAATGCCCTGCTGAAAGTTTAAGAATAAAAAATAGAAAAAGATCTCCAGAAATATATAAAATCATTGCTGAAAAAAATAGAGGACAAAAAAGAAGCAAAGAAACCAAAAAGAAAATTGGATTAAAAAGTAAAGAAAAATTTAAAGATCCTTTGTATATGGAACAAAATACAAAATTATTAAGTAAATATTGGAAGTGTAATCATACTAAATTTACTAAAGAAAAAATGAGTATTTCAGCAAAGAAAAGTTGGACTGTTGAAAGAAAGAAAAAATTTGTAAGTCCTTTTTCATATTTATGGAAAGATGATAAGTGGAGAAGTGAAAAAATATCTTATATGGTAAATGGTGGAGCAGCATATTGTAATAAATTTATTAAAAATCCATCTAAATTACAAGTCAAATTATTCAATATATGTCAAATAATATTACCATATCCAATACTTAATTACCCATGTTTAAATTATTCAATTGATATAGCGGTTCCAAAATTTAATATAGCAATTGAATATGATGGATCTTATTGGCATCCAGATAAACAATATGATTTAAACAGACAAAAAGAATTAGAAGAAGAAGGATGGAAATTTTTAAGATATGTTGATTATATTCCATCTGAAACTGAATTACTAAAAAATATTACGGAGATTTTATAAATGAAAAAAACATACAAAAAATATCTTGAAGCAATCATGATGAACGATGATAAAAAAGTTAAAAATATAATACCGGTTTCTGCTGGTGTTATACTTAAAATTGGAGAAAATGGAGAAAAACTTTTACTTTTAATTCAACGAGCAAAAGATGATCACTTCCCAAATCATTGG
>Ga0307379_10001410_pt1 | contig 38159 bp, 45 predicted proteins | sample UN2MG_FD_202237 | JGI IMG/M metagenome (GOLD analysis project Ga0307379, IMG submission 202237) | Soil microbial communities from Risofladan, Vaasa, Finland - UN-2 | ecosystem: Environmental > Terrestrial > Soil > Coastal area > Acid sulfate soil | place: Finland: Risofladan, Vaasa | collected...
TTTCACCATGACTTCCCCAATCGCCAACACCTGTCGAGCCTACCCGTCCTCATCCGCATCAGCGGTTGCAGCGGCAGGGTCATGCTCTGGGCGTTCGTGGTCGGGACGAGGTATGGAGCCCAGTATCGACGCTACTACCCGAAGATCCCGCTAACGCGGTTTTTCTTAGGGCAGTAGCTCAGGGGACAGAGCAAGAACCTTCTAAGTTCTTGGACGTGGGTTCGAATCCCTCCTGCCCTACCGATACTGGGCGAAGTCAGAGCTTCGCCAACCAGTCTACAACTGGAAGGTCTAGCCGACGGCTGGCGACGGCATCTCCCTGCTAAGGAGACGAGCCCGAAAGGGCCTTATGGGTTCGATCCCCGTACCTTCCGCCAAATACGACAATCAGCTTTGGAGGGGCAATCCGATAGCTGGCGACGGAACCCGCTTGGAAAGCGGACGAAGCGTAAAAACTCTTGCGGGTTCGACCCCCGTCCCCTCCGCCAACTTTTGGAAGATCAAGCCGACAGCAGGCGACGGCACCGGATTTGAATCCCGGCGAGGTGAAAGCCCTTACGAGTTCGACCCTCGTATCTTCCGCCAATTTAGACCAAGGAACCTACAACACTCAACTTCAACACAACTACGGAGGATTGTCCGAGTCCGGTTTATGGTGCCTGTTTCGAAAGCAGGTGTGGGTAACACCACCGGGGGTTCAAATCCCTCATCCTCCGCCAAATGCAAGTGTAGCTCAGTGGTAGAGCGTCTCGTTGCCAACGAGAAGGTCGCGGGTTCGATCCCCGTCTCTTGCTCCAATCTCCCCGAACATCAACATCTCACCAGGAACATGGGCTAGCCGCTTGGACGCAACCTAAAAGGGAACCTAAGTAACTTCCGAGTTACACATTACACCGACACCGGACAACCCGTTATCGGGGGGTGGTTCCCGCTCATCAACTCAGAAGGACTCCCGCTGGAGGTTGTCCTTGGTCTTTTTCACCAAAACGGGCTTGTTCCAGACTGGCCTGACTTCATCAACGAAGCTCTCAAGTGCGGTTGGAACCCGCGCTCTTTACGAACCAAAATCGAAGTCGCGGTGGGCGATGTCTACGGACCAACCCACGGACCCGAATACAAAGACGAAGTGGTCAAACGCTTCGACATCTACATCAAACGCGTGCGTAACTCAGGGGTTTAGAGTGTCAGTTTTCCAAACTGAAGGTCGAGGGTTCGAATCCCTCCGCGCGCTCCAAGGGGCCTTAGCTCAGTTGGGAGAGCGTTTGCCTTGCAAGCAAAATGTCATCGGTTCGATTCCGATAGGCTCCACCACCCTTAGAAGGAATAGACAAATGGAACTCACACAAGAACAAGTCATCAGCCATCTCGGCACCCTCACCGTCATGGAGATGGCGAACCTCGTGACCGAGCTAGAAATGGAGTGGGGCGTCAGTCGAACTCCGCAAACGGCTCCTTGGCAGGGTCAGTTCGACAATGCTCCTCAAATGGAGCAGACCGAATTCGACGTGACGATTCTTTCCTACGGGGACAAGAAGATCAACGTCATCAAGGCTCTGCGCAAAGAGATCCCAGGGATGGGTCTCAAGGAAGCCAAGCTGATGGTCGAATCTGTCCCCGGCGGACTCATCAAGGAGGGGGTCAGCAAAGAAGAGGCTGATCTACTCAAAGAGGTTTTGACAGAGGCGGGAGCCACTATCGAGATCAAGTAGCGTTGTCCCCCATACCGGGGGACTCATGGGGCCTTAGCTCATCTGGGAGAGCGTCTCGCTGGCAGTGAGAAGGTAATCGGTTCGATCCCGATAGGCTCCACTAGGTTTACGAGCGGACGCGGTTGACGGTCTCCGTAGAGGGGATACGAGCCGGGTGCGTTGACGGGACCTTTCAAGGGGAAATAGCTCAGTTGGGAGAGCGTCGCATTTGCACTGCGAAGGTCAGGGGTTCGACTCCCCTTTTCTCCACCAATCCAAAGGAACAAAGACATGCGTATTCAACCTCATAAAGCCCGACGCGACTTGTCGGGACCACTACACCGGAAGATCCGGCAGGGGGTTGGTACGTCTTGGACGCAACTCCATACCCAACTCAAGGAGTACGCGGACAGCAAACGGATGCCTCGATGGCAACTTCGTAAAGCCATCGAAGCTGATGTGGTCCAGAGCCCCAAGTTCGATGACGAAGGCATCTTGGTTTCATCGGATGGTAAGCCAGAAGCACCGGGCACTTTGTACGTCAACGCTGAAGGCGTCTTGGTGAAATGGCTCAAACCCGTTCCTCAAAAAGATGAACTTAGGTATGTGCAAATCCCACACCCTGATTACCCGAAGGTGATCACGAAAACGGAGGGGACCACGCAACTCACATCTTTGACCTTTGGTGTCCCTCGTAAGGGGAAACGATCCCCACGGGTTTGGCGAACAGTCCCTGTGAAGCACCACTTCCAGTTTTTTCTGGAACAGCACGGGGGCATCTGGTATGAAGTCAAGTACAGGATCCAAGGGCACAAGTCCCGTTACTCTTGGAGCCGTCAGGTGCATCAGCACCAACTTGATTCCCGCTCGCTCAGGCGTTTCAAACTGAGCAACGAACGAGCCGCGTAAGACCACACCGAGGGTGGCGACGGTAAACCAAAGGAGGAGAGCAACGATGTATTGTTTTACGAACCAAAGCCGACTGTGGTGTCCTATCAAGGAGACCGGGTAAGGATCTGCCTTGATCCTTATGGCTTGAAAGCCGCCCGGTCTCAGGACCCGGCGGCTTTCTTAATTCTAGGGTGTTAGCTCAGTTGGTAGAGCAACGGTCTCCAAAACCGTAGGTCGGGGGTTCGATCCCCTCACACCCTGCTACGGCTCAGTAGCCAAGTGGTCTAAGGCGCCGGATTGCAACCCCGGTACTCGTAGGTTCGAATCCTACCTGAGCCTCCAAAATGAAAAACTCATAGCGTGGAGCGGTTAGTGACAGCGGTCGTTCCCATCAAAAGGAAACAGACCAATGACACAAGCCATCAAGACCAGCTACGACACGCTGACTACGAACCTCCACCGGGCCCCGGTGGAGAAGACCCGTGACTACTACCTCCAGAAATGGAAACGTAGGAAAGGTCTACTTCAGCGTTCCGGTGGAGGAAAGATTGAGAAGTTTCGACGTATCAGCCATTTCCAAAACGTGTCGATCCAAGACATCCTCGACGACAACATGCCGAGGGTGTTCACGTCCGAGTACCACTTCTACCGTTGGATGGTAGGGCCCCTGCTTTGCATCTACTGTGGTTGCCGGCTCCACAAAGACAACCGGACACAGGATCACGTCGTCCCTAGAGCCCATGGTGGCTCTCAGATGGGCCGGGACAACCTGGAGCCCGCCTGCCAGGAGTGCAACTGGGACAAAGGCGACCTGAAGCTCCTGGTGTTCCTCGTAGACAGAGCCACACGGTAGCTCCCCATTCACCTTCAAGCCTCCTTGGGTATAACTCAAGGAGGCTTGAATTTGTCCGGTCACGAAAACATCATCGACGGGGTACGCGAGTTTGAGCGCGATTTGAACGACATCTTTGCTGAACGGGCGCCGGAGCTTCAGCCGAAACTCAAAGAACTCCTGCTTGAGCTTTGGCTTAGGGGGACAAAGTTAGGGGAGAGGTTGGCCAAGCCGACGGACAACCCCAACAACGGGATGCACCCGACCGAGAACTTCGGTCCCGAGATGCGGTTGGACGAAGCGACCGGGATGATGAGAACGCTGAGTGAGGGAGAGTCCCTTGTGGATTTGGAACAAAAGCTCATGGCTTTGAATCCCAATATCCTGACTCCGCTCCCGGTGCCGCCTTCGTTGGAGATTCAGCTCGATACGATCGTCCAACAAAACGGAGGGGTTGTGACCAATGCGCTGCGAAACATGGGCGTTTCCGAGGCATACGACTTGGTGCCGGTTGTGATGAACAAAATGACCGGAGAGGTGTTTGGGGTTGATTTTCCACTGTGTCAAAAGATCAGGGTCGCATCGGTCACTCAAACTCTGCTTTGCAGCGATGGCTTCGGTTGCATTTGGGATGTCCCGTATGGTGAAGGCCCCCCTACGATGGGGGATTCCTACGCTTCCCACGTTGTCTGCCGTGTCAACGGTGAGATCAAAACGTCTCCTACGGACTACACGATCCTCACGGATTGGCGAGGCGGTGAATACTGTATCGCAAATCTCTCTTTTCATAGCCCGTTGGACAGCCTTACTGACGCCGTGGAGCTGACTTACAACACCCACACCACTGAGTATTTTTAATGGACAAACCGAAGCCCACACGACGGGAAGAGTTTGAAGCGGACATGTCCTCTTTGTTCGGTGAGCGCAACACGGAGTTCTCTCCCAAGCTCCGTGAGATGCTCTACCAGCTTTGGCGTGAAGGGGAGAAGCGTGGGTGCCGGGAGGAGCGAACACGTCAGTCCGACAGTCTCGCAAACCACAAGGGGCCGATGATCACCCCCGAGGCCGACATCATCCGGGCACGTTTGAGGGAGGTAGCTGGGGTTCACTCTGTTGGTGAGAAACCAAAGAAGGATTTTCGCAGTACCTTTGGGAAAGTCCTGGCAGGGGATGAGCCTATCCTGAAGGTGCCGGAGTCCCGCTTCCCTGAAGTCACGGTCCCTGATTTTTTGCTGGAGACGAGACCGAACCGTGAGTTCTTTGGCGAATGGGTGGTCCAGAACAGTCAAAAACTGGGCACCGCAAACATCCCGACCAAGACGACCACGTTGAAGCCCTCTCTCCTTCGTCTGCCGCCCCTCAAGACGCAGAGGCTCCAGCCCAAGAAAAAGAAACTCAACGCCAAACCGAAGTAGCTCTCGGTAAGGTGTCGATAGGACGCGTTAGCTGATGGAGATGCCACCGGAGCTTGGATCGCTTGCTGAGATGCTGGACTCAGGAAAGTTGCAACCGTTGAGGCAACGGGTTCTTGAGCGTCGTTTTCTCAAAACCAGGCTGGAACGGTTCTCAGGTCGGGTCTTCTTTTTCCCTCTTGGGATTCAGCCCAACCTCAAGGTGCCGATCCAGGTCTTCCAAAACGGTCTGTGCATGGCCGACCCCCATGACTACGCGTTTCGTGTGGTCGGAAAAGACACCAAAGTTGCTGTCGTGATCTTCGATCACGAACTCCCTGTCGATGACATCATCCAAGCCTCGTATGAGAATGTCCCCCCCAAATGAGATGGTTCTTCCGATTCTTTGTTCAATCCCGGTGGGCACGTCAGAGGCTCGGCGGGAAATGGGAGCGGCACCAGGCTGGCTGGGTTCAAGTCCCGGACTGGTCGAGTCCACGGACTCACCCAGATCTGTACGGAGCAGGATCGATCCCAGAGCGGGAGGCGTGGGATGCTTGATCTAATGTTGACCATGTTGGGCATCGTGGGAATTCTTGCTCTTTTGGCCGTGGGGGAGCAAATCATCTTGTCCAGAAAAGAAAAGCGTGGGTAGAGTCCCGGAATGGCACAGCCCAAAGAAGTCCTCACCGTCGGCAGCAAGATCAAGAACGTCATCAAAGAGGCGGGCCTCCGCAGCGATGGTGAGTTGGTCGAAGCGGTATCCGACAAAGTTCACGAAATGCTGGCCGCCGCTGTCGTGCGATGCCAAGCCAACAAGCGCGGCACTGTCCGCCCCTGCGACCTGTAACCGATGACCTTCCATCGTCGGGTAGCTAACTACCTCCCCAGCTCCCGACTGGAAGGCGTCCTATTTTTTGGAGTGTTGATGTGGTGGGCGTTGACAGATTTCCTCAAGGGGAAATAGACAAAGCCCTTGACGTGACCTCAAACCCACGCTACAAGTTCTCCACGATGTTTTCCCGGCTGCAACAGCAACAGCAAACGTAGCCGACCTGGCTTATCCGGGTCGGCACGATGTCGTGCGCCCGGATGAACCTCACTAAAGGAAACCGAGACGCGCGAGCATCTCGGTTTTTCTATTTTGGGGTGTAGCTCAGTTGGTTAGAGCGACGGTCTCTGAATCCGTAGGTCGTAGGTTCGATCCCTACTACCCCATCCAAATAGCTTCTTGGGGCGTCGGCAAGTGGTAAGCCATCGGTTTTTGGTACCGACATTCGTAGGTTCGATCCCTACCGCCCCAACCATTCCTTTCTCACAATGGGGAAAGACGGTTGCTGGCGCTTGGCTTTGAACCAGGCGATCCGAGGGTTCGACTCCCTCTTCCCCATCCATTCAGAACCCACAGAAGTTGGGTACTACTGATGTATGCCAAGAATGTACGACATCTCCAAAAAGATGCGCGTCTTCCTCGATTGCGAGACGACCGGACTAGACCCTGCCATCCAAGAGATTATCGAACTCTGTTTGATGGACGTGGATGGCAACATTTTGTTCCACAGCAAAATCAAACCCCGGCATATCGAAACAGCGCACCCCAAAGCCCTGGAGATCAACGGATACAACGAAGCCGACTGGGCCGACGCTCCGTACTTCTCCGACGTGGCTGAAGAGATCGCCAAACTGCTCAAGTGGGCTTTTTGCATTGGCCACAACACCGGATTCGACCTTGGGTTCCTCAAAGCCGAAATCAAACGCGTGGATGAAGATCTCCTCAAAGGCGTTGGTTACCACATGGGGGATACGGTCGGCATGGCCGAGGCGCAGTTGTCAGACATTGGGCTCGACAGTTTGTCCCTGGCCAACGTCTGCAAGTTCCTTCGCATTGAGCTGAACAACGCCCACACCGCGAAAGCCGACACGGAAGCCTGCCGTCAGGTTTACCTTGCACTCCGACAAGCCGGAGTCCGTGACCGCTGGCGTTGGAAGCGCTGGAACGCCAAGCGGGCTGACTAGCCGTCTTCGTTGAGGTCCCTGACAGCCGCCTCAGCGTCAGGAGCGAACAGGGGCACCACAGCATCGTCGGGGTGCTCCGTCGTGGCCAGCGTGTGCAGGGACGTAGCCAGAGCAGTGAGCTTGTCTGCCGTCCACTTCCCCTGGTCGTGCAGGAGGTCCACGATGCCCCCGTGGTCCTCAAACGCCTTGGCCCCGTTGTAGGCCCCACTCAAGGCACAGGCCATAGCAGCGATGGTGTCCGTGTCACCGCCTGCAAGGAGCGCAGTGTTCAGGGTGCGCCAGAAGTCCTTGGGGCTCCGCATGAAGGCGTACAGGGCCCACAGCGTGGAGGTCCGAGCCCAGGGGGAGATACCGTCCCATTGGTTGTTGGTGAGGCCGCCTGAAGCTTTGTCTTCGTCCATGATCCACTGGAGGATCTCGCTGGCTTTCTCCTGCTTCTTGAAGTTCTTGAGGGCCAGGAGCCGGATGTCCTCAGCGAAGTCCAAAGACCCGGCTTTTTCGACAAAGCGGGCCAACCAATCCCACCAACCACGGTCGCCAGGATGGGAGGATTCACGGCTAGCGTTTAGAGACATGGCAACGGCCATAGCGATGGCAACCGATCCAGCGCAGGACATCTCCGCTTGATGAGTAATCCATGCTTGGTCCCAAGCGTCTTTCATGCAGGCGTCGGCATCGTTCCAGTGAAGCAGACCAATCGGTCCAGCTCGCATGGCCCCACCGTTGCCAGCACGGGGAGGAGGAGTTCCCGCCTCTTCCCAAGAAGTCCCTTGCTGCAAAAGAGACGCAGCTTCCGCCGTAGCTTTGCCCCCACCCACGATGGCAGGCTCCTCGCCATCGAACATGTCAGCGATGCGGCCAGAGAAGCTCTCAGGATCGAAGCCACCGTTATCGACGATGGAGATCATCAGCTCTCGGCTTAACTGGGTGTCATCGGTGTACTGCCCAAAGGACCAAGCAACACCACGGGCGTACTTGTCTCGCAAGGCATCCCAGTCTTTCGGCTCGACAACTTCTTGTACGAGCTTGACGGTGGCTTTGCGGGGACGGTGCTCAACAACTGCTCCGATGGCATCACCGATGCCGCAGCCGAGGAGACATCCGATGTATTGGTCTACGTTGGGTTTAGTCATTTTGGATCTCAGGTAGTGAAGCGGTACAGCTTGGGCGGTCGTCCGCTCCCTGCCAATTCTACGGTTTCGTCGACTTCGACGAATCGGCCGTCTTCAACCATACGTCGAAAGCGCTTGGAGAAGTTGGATCGGTTGTAAGTCTCACCTTTCACGATTTCGTGAACACGGCGAAACTGTTTTTGTGTAAACGTCCCAGGCAACAGGGCCCGTGCAAGCCGGGGGTCATAGTCCAGCTTTCCACGAAGACGCTCAAGAGCAGTCTCCATGATTTTGGCATGGTCGAAAGCAAGGTCGGGTAGGAAATCCATTTGCGCCGAATGACGTTCTTCACCAAGAACAGTACGGCCCATCGGCCACCATTTGAGTTCGGCAGCGTCATCTCCGGCTTGGGCCCGGGAAGCAGGACCAGGACCGACCAGGGCCAAGTAGGCCACTGAGATCACTCGACCCCGTGGGTCACGCCCTGGATCACCGAAGGTGAAAAGCTGCTCCATGTGAATCTCGTCTTTGCGGACATGCAGATTCGTTTCTTCCTTGAGTTCACGAGCAGCAGCCGCTTCAAGAGACTCGCCTTGGTCGCCTTCCGACTTGTGACCAACGCCGACTTCAACGAAGCCACCGGGAAACGCCCACATGTCTTTGCAAGGCTCATCACGACGTTTGATGAGCAAGGCTTCCAACCGGCCTGTTTTGGAGATCGTGAAGATCACCATGTCCACGGTCACAGCCGGCAGGGGGTAGTTGTATGTGTGGGTCATGCTGTTTGCTTCTGGTAGAGGCCGTGACGCTGGATGTAACCGGCGACGGCAAGGGGAACGTGGCGTTTCCAAAGATCAGAACCCGATGCGATCATCTCTCGCAGGTTCGTCGCTCTCATGGAGAATACCGGGACATCCACGAACCCGAATTCGCGTTCGATGTCTTCGATGCCCTTCCATTTGTCGAATTCGTCTCGGACATCAGGACCGATGGCGAACTTGAATTCGGGAGCTTCTTGGCTTTTGTCGAAGACCTGCCCGTACCACTCCGTGATCTCCTTGAGTAGATCGTAGGTGTAGATCGGAGGCTTGTGCTTCTGGAGCATGGTGCCTTCGATGTTACTGGCCTTCACATCACTACCAAACGGCAGTGACGGTCGTGCGAAGTTCAAGTCCACCGCGCCCAGGTGGGCCATGTTGTAACGATGGATGTACTCAGGCAGATCGTCTTTGAGGGCGTGTGCGGCAGCGGGGACCACCAAGACGGATGTGAACCCGGCTTCTTCAATCAACCATCGGATGATGTCTTGATGGTGTTTGCCGAACGGATTGAACGATCCACCGTAGACTGCGATTTTGCGACGACTCATGGTTAGTATCCTGGTTCCTTGTAGTTGTCCCAGTTGGAGCTGAGAGTGGTGCCTTCCGGCAGGAGAGGGGCGACGGCCCTGCGCATCCGCTCTTTGAGGTCATCGTTTTCTTTACGCAAGCGCACGCTCTCGTTCTTCGCATTGTTGAGTTTGGTCCGCGTTGCCTGCAACTCATTCTGGGTGTCACGAAGCTGATGGCGGAGTTCGTCGATGGTGAATGTCATGGGTTATTTCCCGTTGGGGATGTTGCGGGCGTGGAAATTACCGTTTTTGTCCGTACCCGTCCAAGGTTCAGGTTTGCCTACCCATTCTGCTCCGAGAGCCATGAGTTCCGCTTTGGACTTGGCCATGCCTTCGTCACCACCGATGGCAGCCGTGGCGTAGGCAAGGACGCGGATGCTGGCTCGGGGGATGCCGGTCTGAGCATGTGCCCTGAGCAATCCCTCTACCGCCGCGTCCACGCAGTAGCCTCCAGTGCAGTAGCCGATGACATCGATCTGGATGTTGTCCCAGTCGCCACCCAGTTGCAGACCGATCTCGTGGAGCACCGGCTCCGCCATCGGGTTGTCGAACAGGCTGTAGACTTCCTTCTCAAAATACAGCCCGACCTTGCCCACCACCGCTTCCGTGGCGAGATCTTTTGGCGACAACTTACGGGGAAACCGGCCCTCTTTGCTTCTACCAACCAGGACGGTCGTGGGACGTTGACCGCTGTCGTAGTAGCCCTGGTCCTGGCCGTCGTAAGGCGTCATGGGGATGAACCGCTGCTTCGCAGGGAAGTCAGGGAACGACCGCAGCCAACCACGAGTCCCTTTGGCACAATGGGGAGGGAAGGGGCCTCCGTTCTCAGCAAACTCCCAAGCGTCGTAGGCGTGGGAATCAACCGATCCGATGATGGCGTCGTAAGTTTCACCAATGCCGTCCACGGATGCCGACATCAGGAGATTCTTGATGGCTTTGGCAGCTCCGTGGGGGGCGGGCACGTACAAGGAACCTTCCGGGTCCATAAAGTCGAACTGGGTGTCAACGTCGATGAGGATTCGTTTGGTCATGGTCTTCCTTTCGTAAACGGCGCTTAGCCGAACTTCTTTTTGAGGCGAACGTACTCTGCGTGCTCGGGGTCGGCTTCCTGTTTGGCTTCGTGGGCATACTCTGCCCACTCTTCAGGGAGTTCTTTACGGAGGCCCGCACGATAGAAGCGCACTCCCGCCTCCATCGCAGTTGCGCCCCCATCTCCCCGTGAGCCTTGGAAACCGGCATCGGTACGTTTGGTGTTTGCCGCAGCCAGGACTTTTGCAATGGTTTTTTCGATGTTCATCGTGAGTTACACAGCTTTCAGGGGAATTCTACGCCTAGAGCTGGGGCAGTACGTCGGTGATGAGCCCAGCGTCGAGAAGACCTCTGCGGACTCCAAGCGACGTGCAGTTGGGGTTCATCTTGTGACGGGTGCTCCGTTCCCATTTGCGGGCCGATTCCCAATGCTCAGGTGTGAGGTTGAAATCGGCAAGGTCAGTCGCTTGTGGGTCATTGGGATCAAAGACATCCCAGAACCGGCTCATCCTCTCGATGGTGCCAACCCGTAGATACTCGCCGGTCTTTGGATCAACTCGGCTGTAGGTCCAGTCCACGCCACTGAGCTTCTTCAGTTCAGCTTCATCGTTGTGACCTTCGCCCTCTCCCCACAAATCGGGAGTGGGCATCGCTTCGATGATCTCGTCAGGGCACTTGAGAGCAACCGCCAACTGGTAGACCTCTCCTTTGCTGAGCATCGCCAGAGGGTTGGTGTCCACTTCGCCGTCCCCTCCCTTTTGGTAGAAACGGAGCCAGCGGTCTTCATCCTCATTGCCGGTGCCGTGACGGATACCGCTCCCTGCGAGACGGTTCATAAACCGACCCAACGGAGCCCGGATACACGAGCGCAGTGAGCCCTTGATGGTGGGGTCCGCGTCGAGACGGTCTTGAAGCTCCTGGCCATTGACGCCAGCAACCAACATCGACTGGATCGCCGCCTGGACGAGTTCGTCATACGCCTTGGTGGCTTCCACTTCACAGAGCATCACCCCAGCAGCTTTGGCCACAGCCGCAGCACGGGTACGGCTCTCGTCGCTACTGTTGATGCTTGAGTAGACCGCCGTGATGTTGTCGGGTCCAAGCGCACGAGCCAGGAGCAGGAGCATCACAGCGGAGTCAATGCCGCCAGAGACATCCAGTTCAGCGCGAGGGAGTCCGGCCCCATCGTGATACGCCTTGATGGCGTCGCAACGGTTTTGGATGAGGGCTTCAGTGTTGAGTACAGGCATGAGATGTCCTTTAGCGTTGGAGGCTTTCCACGAGTTTCGTGGTTGCGGGTGAGAGGTGGTAGCCCTCATCTTTGTTGTTTTTGATGGACGCCATGATGGCGCTGTCCACGTTGCAGGTCCGAAGTTTCCCACGTACCTCTTCGTGTTGGGCGCCCGTCATCCCGTGTGACGGTCCTTGAACCGTCGTACAAAGATAGTTGTCAGGGACCTCTTCGCCCTGTTGTCCGATGATGGACAAAGGACCGCTGCCCCGGAGTCGGCGCCAGGCAACGGGCTTGCCAGGAACACTGACTTTGCCCAAACCCGTTTCGTTGCCGAACTTCATCCGGGCCTCGCCACTGGTTTCGGTCAACTTGTAGACGGCCGAAACGCGGTCACGGGTCAGAGGGTTGTTCCAGTGGTGCGAAACAAAGAAGCCACCGTAGCCGTAGACTTGCTTCGTTTCATCCAATCCGGTGAACTCACGGAGTTTCTCAAACTTCGCCGTCATCGCAGCGGTCAGACCATCCTCAAGGATGTGGACCGGGCTCAGGTTGTGACGACCAAACTCGCCATGAGCGTAGATGTACTGAGCGAACTTGTCGCCTGAGTCATAACGGATGGAGAAGTTGTGGCGATCCTCAAGGGCTGTTTGGATCGCAGCCGGGATGCCAGACGTGATGGTGTCGAAGGTGTCGAGCAAATAACTCGGCGTCCCCACACGCATGTCTCGCATGGCCCGGTAGGAATCCAGGTCATTGCCCCAACGCTGGATGTGCTCATGGCCCATCGTGCCCACAGGCTTCATGTCGAGTTCCTGAGCCAGTGCCACATTGCTGGTGCCGTTGATGCCCAGCTCTTTGAGGGTTTCCAACACAATCTTGTGTTGGCCTTCGCAGGTGGCCGCACGCATCCCGACTTCAAAGATGCGGCTGGGCTCTTTCACAATGCTGAGCAGCTCTTTGGTCTGCTCCATCACGGAGTTGCGGTACTCGTTCTCGGCCAAGACGATCATGTCCGTCAAAGCTTTCTGATCTTGTTCATTTGCAACTTCGTCGATGACCCGACGCATGATGTCGACTTGCTCATCACAGGTTGCCCTCAACATGAGGGGATCGATGTCGGCCCCGTGAAGTTTGATCTCCGTCGCCAACTGAATGGGGAAGAACAAACGCAAAGCCAAAGGCTCTAACCACGAAGCGGGGAAGCTCCGACAGGTGATGGTGGCAAGGGGCTCACGCTGGTAAACCCAAGTCCCCTTCGGTGCCGTGCGGATGTTGAGCAAGCTCCCGGTGGTCACACTTTCGTGCATCGCACCGTTCAAACCGTAGTTGTGTTCGCGGAGGTACTCGTTCTCGCCCTTCCGGGGCAGAGGCAAAAGCCACTTGCGAATCTCACCATCGAGATTGAAAGGGATGTACTGCCATCCGCCTTTGCGAAAACTCAGATAGAAGGTTTCCCGTCGAAGCGGAAACCCAGCCTGAGCCATTGAGAACTTGTAGCCATCGGTCCTGAGAAGGTTCGTCATCGGTGCCTTTGTGTTACTTGTACCCCAATATGAGGACAAGTGAACACAAAAGGTGGTCCAGACAGGGTGAGTTCCCTCACCACTTTTCAGAAGAGGCGCTCAGGGGCTCTCTACGGAAGTCTCAGCGTCCTGGTCCTGGGCGGCCTGGGCTTCTCTCGTGCGTCTCACGATGGCACCAGCGGCTCTGACGGCCAAGTTTCGGGCCGTTTCCTCGCTCCGGGTCCAGAGCCAGTGTGCTGTGGCTCCTTCACCCGTTTTGATGAAGTCGTGGGCCTCGTAAAAGCGCTGCTGCCGAACCGGATCAGCACCGTAGCCACCGGGGGTGACGATGATGGACTGGCCGTCCTGTTTGGTGATTTCCACAATCAACTGATCCAGCATCATGCCCCCCCAGCCTTGGCCCCGGTGTTTGTCAGAGACCAATACCCGGCTCACCCACCAGCAGTTGTCTTCGGGTGCTTTGAGCAAATGGACGTTAGCCGAAGCCGTACCCAAGGATCGTCTCCCGGTTTCATCCGGCACCGTGATGCTGATGTTCTCAGGTGTCGCTGCGATGTGCGGGGTCAGTGGGATGAAGCTCATCAAGGGTCTTCTCGTATTTCTTCAAAACCATCCGAGCCTGATGACGAGCGGACACTGCGTCGGGATCGGTTGTAGGTGGAAACTCCGCAAGAAGATCGCGGAGGGCAGTGATGACGATGTGGTGATCAGTGTTCGTGAACATGAGTATCTCAAAGGAGAAGGATCGGAGGAACGTAACCCTCCAATGACGCCGGGACATCCGGCGTCACCCTCTTCTCTGAAATACGCTTCTGATTTTCTTCGTCAAATTTCTGGAGTTCTTCGGGGGTCGGGTCGCCAAGCCGTGCTCGGATGGCGTCTTCAACGAATCCTGAGACAGAGGCTTTGGGTTCCTTCCCTTTGATCTCCGCCACATAGTCAGAGACACGCTGGTACGTGATCCCTTTGACAGAGAACGCCCGACGTGAAGTTCCTTTGCTCACTGACTGGCCGCCAATCGAATGACGGAGGGTTTGTAGCCGAGTCGTTTGCTGGCAGCTTGCAAAGCTTCACGGTTGGCAAGGCGGCCATCGGTGTAGCCACGGCTGTACTCGCTTTTGATGCTGGCATCATCGTGTTCGGTGAACTTGGGATCAAGCGGCCCGAATTGGGCTCCTGCTACCCAGCCTTTGCGATACGAGTGGAACAGGCTGCCTGGTTTGGGATCTTCGTTGGGGTCGTACATTGGTCTTGGTGGGGAGAAACAACAAGGGGGCCGTGAAGCCCCCTTGTATCTTACCCGTCTGTTTCGTTCCTAATCGTCGAGGAGCGAAGCGGGGTCTGTGCCGGAGGTGGCCGGAACAGGAGTCGTCGGAGGGGTCGGGGCATTGCGACGGAACGACACACGAGGTGTGGGCTCCACGCGCTCCACGCTGTTCAGCAGGATTTGCTGATGCAACGGGTTGCTCAAGTTGGTGACGCGTTCGTCGAACTCCTTGCGAGGCTTGTACGACACAACCTCTTCAAAGAACAGCGAGAAATCGCTGCCGATGGCCATCTTGATGTCTTCGACCTTTTTGCCCTTTGGCACCTTGAGACTTGCCTTGGGGACATTGACGGATGCAGTGCCCAAATCGGTTCCGTCGAACGTAGCCGTACCCGTCCCACCCGCAAGTTGCGTAGTGGCTTCGGTACGAAGATCCTTCTTCACCGTGTTGAGTGCTTCGCCAATAGCGTCGCCGAGATACCAAAGAACGGAGCCGATCTCGACGGCATCTTCGGTGTTCGCGTTGGGGAGCATCGCTTTGAGACGCTCGACTTGGGTTAACAACGTATCGCAAGCAATACGGATGGGGGGGCCAGAATGAGCTTTCGTCGCTGCTGTTGCTTCGGACATAGCTTCCTCTCTTCTCTTGGTTAGGGTTGGTGGTCACGTTGACCGTTCTCTATTTGTACGCAAATAGAGAAGAAAATGAATCCGACCCTCGCGGGCCGGACTCAACGCTGCTCAGTCATCCATGCAGGAGTCGTGCATGATGCCTTCACCCTTGACCCAATAGCAGGAGTCGCCCTTGGGGATTTTCTTCTGGCAACGACAGCAGATGCCCTCGCGTTGAGCGGTAGCCTTTGCCGGCTTCTTTCCGCCCTTGCTCGCTTTCTTGGCCGTCGTTTTCGGCGCCTCTTCCGCGTCATCGAAACTAGAGATCAGATCGTCGATGGACTCATTCTTGTCCTTCTTGGCCTTGAGCTTTGCAGCCTTGGCCTTTTCAGCAGCGATGTCCGCAGCCAAAAAGTCCGCTGCGATCTTCGACTTCGCAGCCGCCACCGCATCCTGACACTCGTGTGCCAGCGGGCAGTTGCCACAAGTGCCCGACCGTCCGCTGAATGCTCCAAAACAAGAGGTTCGCTCGATGGCGAGCCCGCGGATGTAGGGATCGTTGTGGTAACTGTGAACGGAGGGGAGTCGAACCACGTTTGCACCTACGTTGGTTGCAATCTGAGTGCGTGCCGCCGTGTGGACGACTGGATCGGGAGCGTTAGTCACTGCCGCTTTGGGTACAGGAGTGCCCGGGATGCCGGCTTCTTCACGAGCTTTTTGAACGCCCATGTTGGTCAAAGCCCAGTAGCCTTTTTTCTCGTACTCGCCAAGCCCTTTGTCTCGCAGACTGCGAAAAGCCAGACCCACCAGACGATGCGTCCAAGGTTTGTCGTGTGTCTCGCATTGTCCGTACTCGTCTTCGCTGATCCCCATCAGCTTGCAAACAGGCGCGTAGGTCTCAGCGAAGTGGACAGCCACTCCTGGGGTGTAGTCCACCAACTCGCCAAGCGCGGCGAGAAGATGAGGCGAGAAGGTCTTTTGGGTGATGCTTTTGGGCTTACTCATGGTCTGAATCTTTCCTTGGACTTTTTGTTAAGTCGCGGGTGGTCAAAGGGTACACAGGTGCGCTGTAGGTTCTACGTCCTAGTACGCGTCCAACTCATCATCGTCGATGTGGCTCGTGTCGCCGCGCTCCAGTGCTCCACCCTTGAAGTAGGGATCGACCAGCGTCATGGCAGCGAGTTTGTTGTCTTCGTCGGGAAGACCGTCCGCGTAGCTCAGGAATCCTTGCTTGAGCAGATCATTCGGAGCTTTGTTGGTGATCCGAAGGATGTCTTCGCAATCTCCGATCCAGGTACACACGTCCCGGTGCGAAAACTCTCCGTACAGGTCCCCGTCTTCGATGGCTTTGCGCAAAGCAGCGCAAGCGTTTCCAACGTGGGTGAGCAGATGTCCGGCCGTCTCAGCGAACAGCGGGAACTTCGCCCGAACGATGGGCTCCTCATCGCGCCAGTCCATCCCGTGGAACAGCACCTTCCGCTCGATGCGGTTGATGATGGAGGAGTCGATCACGTTGGCCGAAACACAACGTCCGCTGGCATCGCCGGCACCCATCGTGTTCGCCGTGATGAAGATCCGAGTACCGGGCATCACGAGGTAGGTTTCGCCGGTCGGTCCCTTGATGCGACCCTGGATCGAGTCAGTCACGAGACGGATGGCTTCTGCCTGGGAGCGACCCGCACGGTCGAAGTCAGACAGGACGATGGTGTACGGGAGCACCGTGCCATCAGAGCAGGTGAAGCCATCACGCAGCATCTTGAGAAGGATGCCTTCGGTCCAACGAGTGCCGTTCGCATCGAAGTCCTTTTCAAAGAACCAAGCCATGATGTCGACCTCTTGAGAGATTTGGAAAATCTCCGAAGGAGTACGGGTGAGCGCACACAGAGCGTGGGGCAGCGCATCCTTGCCGGTGCCGGGAGGTCCCCAGATCCACGTGGTCCGGCCCGCAGCGTAGTAGCGCAGCGTGCGAGTCACGTCTTTGGCAAGCTGTCCATGAGAGGGCAGGCGATAGTGGGGAGGCAGCGGCAAACAGACGTTGGCCGGCACGTTGGCGTGAACCTGAAAATCAAGACCGCCGAAACTGACCGTGAGTTCCTCCGGCTTCGGGGGATGCGAACGACGCTTGCGACCATTGTCGTTTTCAAACGCTTCGTTCACCGCATCACTGATCACGGGTTTGCCGGGGAACTTGGCCTCGTACTCCACAACGGTCATGCCGTGCTTTTCCGCCAAGTAATCGGGAAGGTAGTAGTGCTCGGTGCCGTCGATTTCACACTTGATTTTGGTAGCTGCGCTCATTTGGTGTTCCTCTTTGAACCTCTTGCCGTGTCTTTGACTGGCAGTGGGTTTGGGGTTGTAGGGCCCACACAGGTTGGTTGGGATTTCTAACCTGGGCCGGGTGCCGTTGGATCAGTTCTTATACGCCAAATCGCTCCAAAGTGAACCGTGCTCCTGATCTCAGCCCGAACGTGTTTTCTTGAATTTTTCTTTCGGGAGTCGGGGTTTCCAGAATCTTGAGTCGAAGTGTTTTTCAGCTATAGAGGCTTGGGACACATGGCTGGGATCATTGGCGTAGAAATCCCAGACCACCTGTGTAGGCTCCGATGGCGACCAAACTCAAAGATAAGCCCCTTCCCGCGTTGTTCCCCGGCGCGAAGTTCCGCGCTTCGGCACAGGCCAGCGTTGACGCCATTTTGGCGCCCCAAGGCATCCGTCGTCCCGTTATCTCGATGGGCACTGAGTTCAAGAACGCGGACAACTGGACTGCCCTCCAGTTCACGGCGGCTCTCTGCGAATGGTGTATTGCCCATCCTGGCAAAGTTCCCAACCATTCCGCAGTGAATCAGATGATTCGTTCGGCCAACGGGTACAACAACCCCAATCCCCAGATCCTTCTGGCACGTACTCCCGACAAGTTGAACCGACGCACGCAGTTGGCTCTCGTTGGTGGTGGCTACCACGAGGCATGGCACACGCAGTACAGCAAGCGCGACCACATCCAAATGGATGAGGTTTGGAGTCTCACGCAGCGCATTGGTGAAATCACCAACAACGGTGGCAAGTTCGACAAAAAGTTGGGCGGGTTGCTCAAGGCGTTCTGCGCCATCATCGAAGACATCCGCATTGAGCGACGTGGCTGCGAAGAGTACCCCGGCGTCAAAGTGCCGATGCACGATCTTCAAGACTTCATCCTCGACCTGGAAAAGAAGTCCCGTCTCAAGGCAGCGGAGATGCTCAAATCAAACGAGTCCGACGTGGATAGCGCTCGTGGCGTTCTCCTTTGTCTCTTTCGTGACTTGGGATTGGGCTACAACACCCAGGCCGCACGTGAGGCTCTCGCTTACTACAAGAAAACTGCACCCGACGCGTTTGGTCTGTGTGGTCCCGGCGGGCTCCTGAACCCGCACCTTCAAGCCGCCAAAGCTTTGGGTGCGGATGACAAGCTCGGCTACCTCCGCGTGTCGATGGAGTGTGTGATCGCTTTGTGGAAAGCGGGTCAAGCGAAAAACGAAGAGGAGGAGGACGAGCTTTGCTGTCCCAACTGTGGAGCTTCGGCATCCAACCTCGTGATCCGTCCCGCCAAGGACGCGCAAGGCAACAAGAAGTTCGGCAAGGCCGAACTTGAGTGCAAAGTCTGTGGCTTCAAAGCCGAAGTCCCGATGCCTGACCGCAGCTTGGACCTGAACCAACAGGAGCAGGACAAGTCGGACAAAGAGCAACCCGAATACGAGGACTTCCCCCCCGAGGAGCAAGACGGTGGCGGTGAAGGCGATGAGGATCAAGACTCCGACGATCAAGACGGGGACGACGACCAAGACGGGGACGACGACCAAGATTCCGATGACCAAGACGGTTCCAAAAAATCGAAGTCCAAGAAGAACGACAAAAAGAACGACAAGAAGTCCAAGCCGAAGAAGGGCAAAAAAGACCAGTCCAAATCCGAGGATGACGGGGACGACGATGGCGATGGAGATGGCTCTGAAGATGGAGATGGGGACGAAGATGAGGATGGGGATGAGGATGGGGATGAGGATGGAGAGGGCTCTGAGGGCTCTGAGGGCTCTGAGGGCGAGGGGGATGAGGACGGAGAGGGTGATGAGGAAGGTGAAGGTGAAGGTGATGGGGAAGACGGGGATTCCGATGGCGATTCCGATTCCGATGGTGATTCCGATGGTGATTCCGACGGCGATTCCGACGGTCCCCAAAACGAAGGTGGCGGGAGCGAAGGAGAGGACGACCCCAACGAAGCGGGAGCCAGTGGAGCCGGGGGTCACAGCTACATTGGCCCCGACGCCGAAGCGACACAGCAGGCGGCTCAGGACATCCTGGGCGGTGACGAAGGTGACAACCCTCTGGACTCCAGCGGTGCGCTGACTCTCGCGTTTGCAACGGAGCACGAAAAAGAGAACAAAGACCTGAACCGTGGGGAGCTTCCTTGGAACCCCTACAACCCGAGCGCGGACGAAGCTCGCATCGTGCGAAGCTCCAATGTTGAGGTCGATCGGGCCAACGCCAACCGGATGCTCAAGGATGTGAAAAAAGAGATTGCGGCTCTCCGCGGTCGACTTCGTTCCATCGTGCGGGCTCAAGAGATGACCGACACGGAGCACGGGCTTCGACGTGGCAAGCGGATCTCCGAGCGCATGTTGGTGGATTCCAAGCTCTGCCTCATGGATCGCAAAACGCCCAACCGGGCGTACCAGGACAAAGAGGACACCTTGGACACTTCGCTCGCTATGAGCATCTGTCTGGACCAAAGCGGTTCGATGTACTCAATGCTTCGTCAAGTGGCGATGGCGATGATGGTGCTCACCGAGCCTGTCGAAGCGATTGGTGGGAAAGTGATGGCCTTCGGTTTCCGAGACGGCCGCTACCATCCCGATGACCACTACAACTTGTACAACCAAGTGGGAACCAACGGCGGCTTCCATCGTCTTGCCGGCGTCCACTACGATGTCTTCAAAACCTGGGAGGAGCGGTTCACCAACGTCAAGTGGCGTTTCGCTCACACGCAAGCCACAGGGGGCACTCCGATGGCGGACGGCGTACAGTTCGGTCTGACGGCTCTCAACGACCGTCCCGAGGCGCACCGCATCCTGGCGGTCATCACGGACGGCTACCCCAACAGCCCGCACTCTCAAGTGATTGAGGGCCAGATTCGCCGGGCTCAGGCCAAGGGTATCCATGTTCTCGGTATCGGCATCGGGTCGGAGGCGGCATACGTCAAAAACTTGTTCCCCGATAGCGTCTACGCTCCGCGGATCTCCGACCTTCCTCAGTTGTTGATCGCCAAGCTCAACGAGATCTGTGACTTCGGTGGGCGAGGGCGAGGCAAGCGGATGAAGCTCGACGGTCGTATGACCAAGAAGGTCTCGTAAGGGAGTTGAAAGGAGAGAATGTTATGTCTGATCCAACTTTCAACTGGAAGCCTATCCTCACTTGGAAGGGGCGCTACCGTTGCGCCAACACGAACGCCATCGGTTACAAGCCGGCTGAGATGGCGGCAACTTCAACCCCTGACGACCCGAACGTGATCGTTGCTTACCGTTGCCAGCGGCACAGGGGGGCAACTCCCTGTGTTGCCCTGGCCACCACGAGTTACAAGAAGAAGTGCTATTGCGATCAACACCTTCCGAAACCCCGGTCGTAGAATACTCCTTCCATTTGTGTAACAGGTTGAGATGAAGCATCCCCTCAAAAAAGCCCCGCCCGATTCTATCGGGAACATCAACGGGCGCATGGCTCATCTTCGATCTGAAGCTCACAACGCTGCGTGTGATTCTCCCGCTAGCGATGATCCAAAGAAAGGGAACGAACGCTACACTCTCCCGAAGGATTACGACAAACGGTTGGCGTCGGCTCTCAAGAAGCTGGAGCCGGAGTTCAAGAAGTTGGAGAAGCGGCTCAAGGGCTGTCCAAAGCCTTCGCAGACTCCCGCGAAACCCAAACCGAAGAGGACTCGGGCCAAGGCTTCGACACCTAAAGCCACCACAAAGCCTGTGGAGGCAACGAAACGTCCGAAAGGCGTACTGGCCTCTGTGCTTGATGGGGATGACAGCGGCGCTCCTATGAGCCGTGAAGGCGCTTTGACCGAAGGGGTCAAACAGGCCCCCAAAGACAATCTCCTCGATTTCATGCAAAGCAAACTCGATTGATGTCCGAACAAACCCTGCATTTCGACTACATCCAACGTCACTTCTCCCGACCCAGGGAGATGGGTCACACGGTCAAAATGTTTCTTCAGGAGGTCGTCAACCATGACGACGGGGCCACAGCCAACATTGCGGAGTTCTTGCGGCATGAGCAGGGGTACGAGCCCTCACAAGCGTATTCGACCGAAGCAATGGTCAAGTACGGCTACTACGGGCAGCAGACGTTTCAGATCGGTCCTGAGCTTCAGGAGATGTTTTGTCAGACCAGTCTGAAGTCCGTGCCACGAGAAGCGCTCAAGCTCCCGTACCCTGCGTTTTACCTTGACCTGCCTCAGTGCCCTTGGACGATCTGGGGCGGCTCACGGACGCAGTGGCACAACGTCAAAGGGGCTTACGTCGTACTCAAAGGTGACTACCTGTTGCTCGTGGTGTGGGGAGGCGAGAATGAGAAGTCTGTCGGCCCCGGTGACGACGCAACCGTGTGGGCCAAAGTTTCGCTGGACGAATGCTTCAACGAACACGGTGACATGGAGAAATACCTCGATTGGTTGTTCGATCCCAGCCAAGGCGCCCGGATGAACAACGATGCCATGGTCGAAGGTACACCCACGATTGAGACAACCTTGGAGATGAGGGAGACGCAGCTCAACCTCTTCCGGGTTGCGGTCAACCTCATTCTTTATCTCCAAACTGAGACCCCTGAGATCAAGAAAATGCCGAATGACCGGCACGCGCTTTTGACTAAAAAACTCGCCGGAGCCAAGAACGCGGGCAAGAAAAAGAAGCTCCAAAGGCAGTTGGTCAAGCTCAGCAAAGCCACGGTGGTCAAGATCGGCCTGTCCCTGGAAGAAAAAATGGCGAAACTTCGGTCGTCCCCTAGCGTCAAGCGCGCACAGTGGGTCCGAGGTCACTGGCATCGCTATTGGACCGGAAAGGGCCGTAGTGTGCTCGTACCGCGCTGGATTCACCCGTATCCACGGAACATGGATGCCGAGGCGGTGGTTGAGAAGCGACGATACGAGATCGATCCGAGCCCAGACGCCTTCTAAAAGTTCGATAGTCCGCTTATGTGAATCCCCTGGTGAGCACCCAGGGTTCGCACATGCGGAAAACTGCCGGATACACACATTACTGGACCGTCAGAGGTCAAGGCTTCACAGACAAGCAGTGGCGTGCTCTTTTGAGCATCACTACTGAGATCCTTGTCGAAGCTGAAGCCAGAGGCATCGCTATTGCTGGTGCTGACGGAACCGGGGAACCGGACCTGACTGCTCGCGCGATCATTCTCAACGGACCTACCGATGAGATGGCCGAGCCGTTTCGTTTCGTCAAAACCGCCGACCCCGCTTGGGGACGGTGCAAAACCCTTCATCAACCCTACGATGCCGTGGTCGTTTCGATCTTGACGGCAGCCAAAAAGATCGCCCCAGACATTCTGGAGATCAGTTCCGACGGTGGTCGGGACATCTTCCAAAGGATACTCGCCATGTCAAAACCCAACCTGTTCGCCAAAACCGTCAAGCTCGCTACCACTCAGCCGAAGCTGCGTCCCCAACTACTTCCCGCAATCTTGAAGCACGCCAGCGTGGACAAGACTGCCCAGCGACGATTCCTTGTTGCCTACGCTCACCAGAACCCTTCGTTCCGTGATGAGCTTGTCCGTCGTCTTGAGGCTTCACACGGCATCGTGGCTCTTGAGCACGCGACTTCGGATGCGATGAAGAAGTACCTCAAGGACCATCCCGACGCGGATCGCTCCAAGCACACGGTCAAAAAGGGACCGGACTCCAAAGGCGACTCCAAAGGCGACGACAAAGGCAAAGGCAAAGCCAAGGGAGCCGTTGGTGAGAAGAACCTGGGTGAAGGTGCCGAAGCCAGTCAGGTTCACGGCAACGCTGTTGTTCACGGCAACGCTAAGATCACCGGCAAAGCTGAAGTCGGAGATCATGCGGTCGTTTACGGTGATGCCAAGATCAGTGGAGACGCCAAGGTCGGTGGAGACGCTGAAGTCCGAGGGAGGGCCTGGGTTGACGGTAAAGCAGCCATCCACGGCGATGCTCAAGTTGCTGGTAAAGCGTATGTGAACGGCAACGCCGAAGTCAGTGGCAAAGCTCGTATCGGTGGTTCGGCCAACATCAGTGGTGGCAAGATCGATGGTGACGCCACCATCGTGGGTGGCACCTGGGGGGACACCGATGTCTCCCACGGTCAATGGAAAAACGAGAAGGGACCAGAGACAGCCAAGAAGTTAGGGCTTTCGGACGGTGGCGTTGACGAAGTTCTGGAAAAGGCCGTCAACAAGAAGGGCCGGATGCTCTCCCCTGCGGAATTTTTTGCGAAATTCTTGCGAGAGGCCACACCCGAAACGCGTGAGGCCCTGAAAGACAAGACCCCCGCTGAGTTCATGGAGCTTTTGCCCATGATAGCGTCTGACGAAGAAGTAGAAGCAGGAATGGGCGGCAAAACAGCATCCACTAACACGCTTGACGACGCACGGCTCCTTAGTGCCACTATCCGCGTTGCTCATGCCACCAAAAACCCCCAACTTCGTCGTCAACTGGCGATGATCATCGCTCAAGCCAAAAAAGCTGAGAACAACGATGATGAGAAGGACGCCAAGTTTGAAGAGGGCTCTCACCCCTCTGACGAAGAGATCACCAAAGGCATGTCGGCCGAAGAGAAAGCCGCATGGATGAAGAACAAAGGCCAAATCCAGAACAAGGCTGCGGCCAAGAAGACTGCCATGCGAGCCAAGTTGGCTCAGACGGTCTTCCCCAACGTCCCGGTGAAGGTAGCGGACAAGTGGATCCAAGACGCCATCAAGCGTCCGGGTCGCGTCCGTGAGTACCTGAACATCCCCAAGGGCCAGGACATCCCGATGGGTCAACTTGATGCGGCCATCAAGAAGGTCCAAGGCAGTGGAGACCACAGCTTGCTGTCGGCTCTGATCTTGGCCAAGCGTCTCAAGAAGATGGGCGCCACCAAAGCCGCGTAGGTCCATGACGCTCTACGAAGAGAGCCCTGGGTACTTCTACGACGACACCCACAAGAAATGGTCTTTGTTCAAAGAGAATGGCCAGTGGCGTTTGGAAGACCTTGCCAACAACACCCGCTCCGACCATCCGTCGTTCGGAGCGGCAGTGTCGGCTCTCAAGTCTCACGTCGGTGACGTGACCGTCCATAGGAAGAAAGCCATGTCCGCTCTCAAAAAAGCCGCTCTCAAACTCGCCAAAGAAAACCCCAAGTTCAAACAGGCGTTGTTGGCGGAAATCAAGATCGCCCGGAGCATGGTTCTTCAGAAGGATGTCATCGAGTCTTTCCAAGATGGGATGAAAGCGGGACAATCTGCTTCCGTCGCATCGCGGGAGTACAAGAACGCCCACCACCGTCTTACGAAGGCGGTAGATGCTCTGAAAGATCCGAAAAAGTGGCCGTCACCCATTGGACCTGGAGGTTTGGCCCTTGGGTTGGCTGCGGCGGTTGAAAGAGCTTTGACAGACACTGCTTATTGGGCAGGCGGCGTGGCTGCCTCCAAAACTGCGTCGACCAAGACAGCGGACAAGTGGGAGACCAAACCAAAAGGTTGGACCGACGCTTCACGCAAGAAGTTCTGGGAGTCTCTGACCAGTGCTGCTCCCAAACACAAGGTGACGGAGTGCATCAAGCGGATGAACAAACACATGGGCGGCAACGCTGGTGCGTTCTGTGCGAGTTTGGCTGATCGCGTGACCCCTGGTTGGCGACAAGAAGCTGCCAAAGACAAGAAGGCGAATCTGACGCAGCCATTGAGTCTTCGACGGGATTACGGTGCTGGATCAGATGAGGAGTGGCTCAGCATCGACGAAGTGCGCAAGCACTGTCCTCCTTGTGCCGACAAAATGGCAGCCAACAACATCCGAAAGGTCAAAGCATCGACCCTTCGTCTTGCCATGCAACGACGGTAGAATGGGGAGGTGTCAGAAGCACCTCCATATCCCTGGTTGAAGGGCGCCGGCAACGAATACACGGCCTTCGTTATTGAAGTTCACATCTGTCGAGACGCGGGTGGTCATGTCCACTCCGCTCGTAAGCTTCAAGATGAGAAGGACGAAGAGGCGGTTCAGAGCTTAGGAAACGCCGGAGGGATGGAAGAGGGAGCGTTCGGACTGTGCGTGGAGGCCCTACGTCAAGAAGCCATGCTCCAGGTGCTGGTGCAGGTGTCGAACGATGAGGAGTTCAAGAGCAGATTGCTCACAGAAGACGAGCTACCGCCTGATCTGCTTGAAAAAGCGGCTGAAGACACGCTGAAGCTAATGTGGGCTACGATGAGTAGGGTAGGACCCAGCGTGGTCCGAGAAACCCTGGAACAGATTAGAGATGGCCTCAGAAACGAAACCGGACAGCCCTGAAAGGCAACCTTCGTCGAAGTTGGTTGCCTTAATGGATCGGCTTCGACCGTTTCTACTTCGTAGTTGGCGCAAAGCCAGCCATATCGCCAGACGCAAAGCCCAACTAGAGGGCGACGCTGAACGGTACATGGAGGGCTTCCAGGCGGGCTACTGGAAAGGGGCCGTCGATGTCTCTCAGATCAGAGACTCGGATCTTCTTCCATCCCAGGAAAAAGACCCCGAGGTTCATTAGTCGTTTCGCGTCGCAGCTTCGTGCCCGGCTTCAAACGCGCTAAAAGCATCGGTTGAGCGGTGCCCCAGTGTCCCGTAGGCGTCTTCACCGGCTTCGATTGCTTGCGTGGGGTCAACGTAAACACTCCTAGCGGGGTTCGCGTTTTCTCCCCAGCTTCCCCTTCCATGAGAACGACGGGAAACGCGCCCAATACGGCTCGCACGGTCTCTACGTCAGATCCCGCGATGTCCGCAATTCTTGCTATGAGCGTTTGATAGTCCATCCCGCTTACAGGAGAAGAGTCATAGCCAAACGACCGGCCTGTTGACCGGATCGCTATTCCGCCTATGGCGCACCTAGAAGTAGGAACTGCGTGCTGTTCTGATGAGGAAAAAGACCGCAAAAGCCGACGTGACGCCTGTCCGTCAACGAACCCAGTATTCGTGCATGGCAACATCCATGATGATGTGTTTGCGTGCAAACGGGCTCGATGTCACTGAAGATGAGGTCAACAAGGTCATGGGAGCACGTCCCATGAAAGGAGCTTCTTGGGAAGATGCTCTCGCTTGTGCTCAACATTTTGGAATGCGAGCAACGCTGACGGTGCCTTCAACTGTCAAACAGTTGAAGGAATGGACTGACCGAGGCATCCCCGTGATGATCGCTTGGAACCCCGAAGGTCGAGAGTGGAGCCATGCTTCGACGGTGTTCGATGTCTCTGATGACGGCACCGTCTACGTCGCGGATCCCAACATCCCCGATCCTGATGAGACCGTCCGGGTTGTGAGCAAATCTGACTTCTACTCCAAATGGTCCGAGAAGTGGCCCAACTACTTGGTGCGAAGACCAGCATGTGCCATCGAGCGCGAGATTACCGTTGATGGTCGTCAGGTGATGGCGAGTTCTGATAAAGGCTTTGATCAAACCGGCGTTGTTCGGGAAGTGGTCAAGCACATGGAGAAGTTTGAAAACGGTGAGCCCACTTGGATCACCGCCCGTACCGTCCAGCAAAGAGGGAAGCCAGTCCTTCGGATTTCGTTCACCTACGATACCGGTGTGCGAGATAGGCTCACCGATCCCAAACTGAGCAGCCGGGCGAACGCAGCGTTCAAACGATTGCGCAAACGTCTGGGCAGCTTTGGACTGCAAACGATCTCCCACAGCGAGAACCTCTACACCACGGCCGACGGCAACATGGTGGATTTGAGTATCGGAGGGTTCTCCGGGGGCCCTGGTGCTGGACAACAACTTCGTGTGGCTTCTGAGCTTGGATCAGTTCGTGAAGACTACTTGCAGGCTGTGACCAACCTGGAAGCCTCCATCGACTTAGTAGCCAACGCGACCAACAAACTACGGTCGATGGGACACGAGCCCAACGACGGGGACTACCCGTTTATGGCGGACATCGAGACCGTGGCATCCGACATTTACCGTTGGAAGGGTGAGTTGGATCGGAAGTACGCGACTGAAGATCAAGTCCGTGTTGCTCATCGAGTTGCCCAAAACTACCTACGGAGCAAGAAACCATGACCGCGCAATACGTCAAGACCTCCGACGGTCGGCACTTCGTCAACGAAGACTTCGTTACCGCTGTGGGAGATTTGTACCCTGGCACCTGGGAGAAGATCCCGTTGGGCTGGCATGTGTACACAGGTTGGCAAGGTAAAGACGAAGTTCTGTTTACCGAGCACGCCCCTATTGAAGACAAAGAGTTGGAGGGCAAAGTCTACGAAGTGAACTGGCCTCCGGTACGACCGGAAGCCTTCTTTGAAGACATCCTTCCTTTCATCGAACATCGAAAACTGGCACATCAAAAGGAATCACCCATGACACGGCAAAGGCTCACCTGGGATCAAGACGAACTGCGCAAGAAGTGGGGCATGACGCTCAACGAGACGATCGAACTGCGCAAAAAAGAAGCAGCGCGCACTCCCTCTGGATTGTACGGCTACACCAAAGCCATCCAAGGCATGTGTGAAGTAGCGAGCCGACGGATGGCCAAACACGCTGCTGTCGCCATCAAGAAGGCCGCACGACGAGACCCGCGTGTTCTCGACTTCCTGGGTGTTCACTCCAAACGAGCCAAGAGCCTGTCAGCACGAATCCTCCTGGCTTCGTACAGAGACTCCATCCCCAAGGTCGCTGCTGTCGAAAAAGAGGCCAAGCACTACGGTGCCTACGGCTACCCTGTGAAGACCGCCAACCTGGGCTTCACCTTGTGCTCACAGATGCGAGAGCAAGCTGGTGTCGTGGCTGCTGACCTTCATCGTCGCCAAGCTGCCATGCACGCAACGATCACAGGGTTCTTGGGTGCTCACGGCAAACAGGGCAAGTGTGGAACCAGCAAGCTGCTGTTGTCCGTCTACCCTGATGAGAGCATGAGCTTTGGTAAAAGGGCCTCCGTAGATGCCCCTCAGTCGGTCGATGACTGGATCGCTTGGGAACCTGACGCCAGTTAGCGGAGGTCGTCAAAGTCTGCTTTGCGTCGAAGGACCGCTTTGCGGATTCGGCCCAAGGCGACTGTCGCTTTGTTGCGGTCGATGCCGTGCTTCTCAGCAAGTTCCTTCACGGTCATGCCGAGAACGAAGCGGTCGACCATCAGTTCCTCGTGCCAAGCGGGGTCTTTTTCAGCGTCAATCTCTTCGTAGAGAACTTCGCTGATGGATTCCAGAGCCCAGTTGAACGCATCTTCATCGAGGACTTCATCTTCGATGTTGTGCTCATCAGCCAGGAAGTCCATCACTTCGACGCCGGAATCGTCTTCGCTGTGTGATGCGTAGGGGTTGACGCCAAGGACACCACTTTGGTTGATGGTGTTCGGGATGACTTCGGTGGTCCAGTTGGACGAGTCGTAGTCTCCGATCTCCTTCTTGGTCAACGCACCGTGCATCAAACGACAAACGGGCTCGGTGCCTTCGTCTCGGATTTCCGAGTACGCCGACCGGCGAGCCCATGCGCAAACCTGGGAGTAGGGGATCGACTGCCCATCTTCGATGCGAGTACGAAGCCCGTCACGGTTGATGAGGTTGCAGAAGAAAGTCTGAATGTGGTCGTCCACCTTCTGTTTCTCCTTCGACACCGGCATCTTGCGTTCCAGATACGAATGAAGACGCTCATAGAGCGCCTTGTAGTTGTCGTTGATCCACTTGGCCGTCAGGTTGGGCCCGTGGGATGGAGTGGTGGTGCCTTCGAACTGAGCCTTCAGCGCTTTTGCTTCGGCTACGCCTAGGGCTGTGAGTGCCCATTCGTTCTTCCCTAAGATGGTACAGAACGCCGGCCGACGACCACAGTGCTTGCGACACTGATTGCGAACTGCAAACCCAACACGACGGTAAAGACCATCTCGGCCAGTCAACGGCCAGTTGGGGTTCTTAGGATCGATACTGACTAAGGAAAGCGCGTCGTCAAGAACGTCCGTAGCGTGGACGGTGACGTAGGGCTTCCACCCAGAAAGTTTACCGATGAGATAGACAACAGCTTGGTGAAAAGAGGAGGCCGTAGGACGGCTATCGACGTTGCGCATTTTTTGATTTCTCCGCTTGGGCTCTCAGAGCCGCAGCTTAGGTTGGAGGGTTGTGCTCCCTTGGGTGTCAAGACGGGCCAAGTAAGGGCAAGTCAAAGGACAGGAACCCCTCTCTTCTACTCTGGCCAAATCCCCATGTCAAGAAAAGTCACCTCTCCCCTGATATCAGACGTTTTGTCTGGGAAATCAAAGAGTTAGAGATCAACTTTCCAAGTGATAGGGGACACGGCCCGCCAGCTTTTTGTGAGGACAAATCAAGTTTTTGGGCCTGCGAGATCTGCTGGCCAGTAGTCCTCCTATACGCCTGTCTTTGGTGAGATCTGCCATCTCACGAGAAGGCACATGGCTTCCCAATTGGACAAAAGACAACTTCGTACCCTGAGTCTTCGGGTTGCGAGCACATGGCTCAAAGTCGCTTTTTCGATGGATGAGTTTGCTCGGCTCTCCATGCTGGAGGGCTTTGCTGGGGAGAATCCCGGCAAATGGAGCGGTAAGGGACGCCGGGGGATGGGCATGGCCCAAGAGAAATACCCCCAGATGCACCCCAACTGGACCAGTCCCCGAGACACCGGGGTCTACCGCGCCGCCATCGGTGCTGTAGACAAAGTGCTCAAATCCTCTCGGGTGTCCGGGGTCGATGCTGAGGAGGTTCTCCAAGAACTCAACACCAACGCAGGCTCCAGCTCAGGTCCGAGCTACAAGCGCATTTTCTACACCGTCGGCCAATCCAACGCCAAACACGGCAAAGACAAAGACCTCGCTGCCGGCAAACTGGCCCCCAACGATTCGTTGATCGGCGGCACGCTGACCAAGTTCCTTCGTCAAAAAGCGCTCAATGCGATCCAGATGAAGCACGAGCAGATGGAGACTTCTTTTGCCATGCAGCCGGGTGAAGGTCAGTACGACCCTTTCCGTGGTCATGGCTCGGCGGAACTCACCGAAGAGGACACCAAACGCTTGCTCATCATGGCGATGCGTTCCAACTCTTCGATTGGTCGTACCGTTCGCGGTTTCATCGACGGCATGATTGATCAAGAGTGGCGCACTCCCAAGGACGCTGAGATCGTTCGGGAGTTCATGGTGAAGATCATGGACCCGCGTTGGTCCAGTCCTCCAAAAGAATGGCGACAAAAGAAAGGCGATCCAAGGTCCGGTGCGGATGCTTGGTTTGCTGCCGCCGTGAAAAAGATCGGCGGAGAGATCGCCAAAGAACTCGATGTCCGTCGTCAGGATGTATCCAAAGTTCTCGGTGGCGGCGCTTCCCGTGTACTTCTCTTCATGGAGAGGGTCGGCAAGAAGTCCAACATCGACGCTCTCCTTGAGAAGTTTGCGGATGAGATTGAGTACCTGGCGGCAGGCCCTGGTTTGAACATCAGTGGCAACCACCACAAAGAAGTTGAGGGCATCCCGGCTCTCACCGAGAAGCAAACCCCTGTGAACCCCACCAAGGTTCTTCAGATGTGGTTGGAGAAAAACAAACAAGAAGCTGCAAGTGAAGAACCAACCAATGAGAACAACAATCTCATTGGTTGCGGCTGTGACGATGACGAAATGGCTGGCCGCGTTGCCGCCCTTTGGCTGGAGAAGACCCGATGAACCTACGAAAAGACCTGATTCGCCTACGAAAAGACCTGATTCGCCTGGCCAGCACGATGGCTCCTGGCCCCGAACGCACTCAACTGATCCAAGTCCTTGCGGACAGCAAGACACCTGATGGTGGTGATGCTCCCGACGAAGGCGGAGACGACGAGGGCTCCGAAGATCCCAACGAGCATCCCGGTGAAGGCAAGAACGCCAGTTTCAAAACGGCGTCCAAACTCAGCAAAGAACAGATTGAAGAAGTCCGTGGCGAGATGGGCAAAGGCGGCGTGCCTGTTCGTTTCATGTCCGGTGGGCAGTCGATGGACATCATCACCGGGGAGAAAACAGGCAAAGGCGCCAATGTGATGCACCAGCTTGTCTACTGGAACTTCTCCAAAGAGACGGCCAAAAAGATCGCCAAATGGCTTGGCGTTCGGGCTGATTTCAGCAAAGCAGCTTCCGTCAAAGTCGCCAGTTTCCCGTACCTCGATCCACGCTCCAAGAACCTCGCTCGTGAGGGTATCCGCGATGGAGGTTTGACCAAAGAAGTCATGCGCTCCGGTAAAGGATTCGCGCTCTACAACATCGACAAGGGTAAGAACCACTCCAAGTTCTACGAAGGCATGGTCATGCCCGACGAGTCCATGCCTGGTTCCCACCGTGCTGTGTTTCGCTGGGGCGCCATGACGGACAACGGCTTCAAAGGTCGTGTTGATGGCAAAAAGTACGATGAGAAGTTCCGTGGCTTGAGCGAAGCCCAGGCTCTCAGAGCCCTTCAGTCCAAGAAGCTCGCCAAGATCGGTCGTGGGTACATCGACACGTTCGGTCCCAAGCATGTAGACCGCATCACCGGCAAGCGAATGAAGCAAGGTGAGTACCCTGTTGGTCTCGCTCGTGGTGTCGGCTTCGGTTGGGGTGTTCAAGAGATGGCGTTCTGTGTACCAGCACTTCGTGGCATCGGTGAGCAGATCGCTGCGGCCCTTGATCCCAACGACGGCACTTCGGCATTGGTCGATCTCAAGGCTGCTCTCCGATTGGTCAAAGGCATCCCCGACTCGACGATGGCGGGGAAGATCACCAAGTACATCGGGGCCACTATGCGGGAGATCAACAAGGGTCCGGCCGCTGAACCTGAAGTTAACCGGAAACTCCGCACACTCAAGAACTACATCGACAAACAAGTCGCTCTTTGTGACTAACTGATTCCTTGGCGCTTTGGCGCTTTGGTGCTTTTGCATTCTCCCCCCGCTCAATGGTGAGCGGGGGTTTTTTGTGTGTAGAAGTCACATTGGCCCTGTGTAGGGGTCACGATGAGCAAGTTTATCGCCCAAATCGCCGATGCTGTCCGCGCGTTCTTCGCACCCGAGGCGGCACTTGATCCCAACGATCCCCGGGCGCCTGGCAACTGGGCTGATCCCGCGCTCATGGCCCAGGTCTTCGGCGACGACGATCTCAGCTTCTGATTTGGAGTAGAACTGACATGTACACGGACGAAACAGCAGCCACGGCCATCGCCACTTTGGCGATCATCCTTCACGACACCCCGTTGGAAGACACCCATCCCGATCTGGCTGCTCAGGTGAACAAGGTGCTCCACCGAGCTGAAGACGAAGCCTACAAATTCGCCTGCCACATCAACCAGATGGCAGACCCCGACTGCAAAGAGCACTGCGGTTGCGGCGTCCCCTTCACCGAAGACTGCGCGATCTGCAAAGAGTACATGGGCGACGAGTACCACTCCCCCAACGAATCCCCGGTCTACGAAAACGACTCCATCACTGTGAACGAGCCAACGGTTCGTAAGTACGTTTTGAAACCCGAGTTGACTTTTGACTCCCACCCCAAAGACAAAAACCATGGCTGAAACTTTCGGAGAGCGACTCAAACGAGTTTCCAAAACCCAAAAAGAGAGTTTCGTTGTCTCCCCTGACGATTACAGGGTTGGGGAAGACGGTCTCTACCGTTCGGAGCGGGACAAGGAGGCGGGCATCTGGGCAACGGCACACAGCACGTTCAAGGAGCTTCTGAGCCGTCCTGACGTGACGAAGGCCGTAGCGATGGTTGGCATCCCCGGCGCCGGTAAGAGCACGTGGCTGGCCTCTCACAAGGAGGAGGGCGTCGTGTACTTCGACGCCACGATGGTTCGGCCCAAGTACAGGACCCGACTGGTCAAGATCGCTCGCAAGATCGGCAAGCCCATCGAAGCGCTGGTGATGAAGACCAAGCTCGACGTGTGCCTCAAGCGCAACGCTGCGCGGACCCCCGATCGAGTGGTCCCCGAGTTCGTGCTGCGAAACATGCACAGGGATCTCGCAGAGTCCCCTGTCAGCCGTGATGAGGGCTTCGTCGCCATCGTCCGTGCTTGAAGCCTAGGACAGCTCTCCAGCGATCCTCACGGGTCTCACTTGACAGCGCCCAGGGTCGCCCCCTAGATTCCCCAAGCTGTTTCCTCTGCCCCTCTTGGGTGGACGCGCTTCCAGAGACTCTCCTGACAACGAGAGGGAAGCCGAGTGGAACGTCATCTTGTTTCTGCCGCTGGACATCCAGGCTCCCAAGGTCAACTCAACGACCAACAGGTGCTTCCAGTATTGACTCAGGGTGGTAGGGAAAGCCGGGAAACCGGGGAGGGGCAACGAAGCCTCCGAAACAGCCTCCAAAGTGGAGAAAAGGTTGCACTAAACAGGCTAGCCCTCGTTTCTAACAGGGCTTTCAGGACAAACCACCCCATGAAAACCTACCAACAGAGTTTTGCAACCAGCCAACAGGGAGTTTCTCTGTCAGCTTTTGCTCTCTTGGAGTTTTCTAAGGTGTTAAAATCCCGTTCTCTCTTTCGCTCTACCAACATGAGATCCCTGATCACCCTGGATGGTGTTCCTGGTCTCCCTGGTGTTGGTCTCTTTAATTAGAGAAGTAATTAGAGTTAAAGAAACAGAGTATCTGTTTCGTTATCCCCATCTACACCTACTTCAGCTTCAGATTATCCAACTTCAGATACTTCTCATCTTCATCATTCTCGTCATAGTCATCCTAGTCCTAGTACACCACGTACAACAGACCTTGAGAATCAGAGAGAGATAGCTGAACAGCCAGGGAACAGTCCCTGGTAGCTACTCAGAGCCCCTTCCTGGCAGTTATCTCCTTCATCGGGGGTTGTTGGGATGGTGGGTGAGGTAATTGGTCTATCGAAAAGACATAGCTGATGGGAGACAATCGAGAAGGAGGCGGAGCCAATTGGACTCCTGCCGAGGCTAAGAAGAGTTTGGCCCTTCCGGTCATGTACATCTTCTTGAGGAAGGCGATTCCGATCTTTCCAGGGACAAGCAGGGCATCTGTCAGCAGGTTGGTTCAGATCCGCCCCACTGTCAGACATGATGAGTTCTTGCCGGGCCTCAAGTGTGGGTTCCCGACCTCTGTGAACTGGAAACAGTGGGGGACGGCTGTGGTGCCGGTGCTGAAAGACCCCCGGTTTGAAACCAGCAAGCCCATCATCAGGGACATGATTGAACGGAACCCCCGTGAGTACGCCGCCTTGATTGGCGAAGCCTTGGCTTTGAGCTTCCATGAAGCTGGGTATGGGCCGCTCCCCTTGTGAGCCGGTAGAGTGGATCATGCCTAGCAACGTCGAACCCCCGAAGAAGCCGAACCCGGCTTCACTTCCCAAGCAGAAGGTCGTTGCGGTTTCTTGCCGGGCACGTTTGCGAACCAAGAACGGCTGTGGCAGCCAGCAGTCCCGAATTGTTCGTGAACAAAAACTAGGCGCAGGCGGAAGGCTCATCCAGTACGTCTGCGTGGACTGCAACCGCCCGTTTCAAATCACCTTCTGAACGCGTACAAGAAACGTGGTCGCCACCTACTCATCGGCAGTCCTGTTCCATGGACCGCTGGCACAAGAGCGTGCGCATGAATTCGCAGACGGACTAGGACGCCTACTGCATGAGCCCTTCGGCCTTGAAGGGCTCAAGATCGCAGAGTCCAGGCAGATCATCGAGCTGATGAACGCGACGCCACTAGGCGACGAACCTGGGGTGCTCATCATCGGCCCGATGGATCACGCATGGCCTTCAGCCACGGATGTGATGCTCAAGACCTTGGAAGATTTCGATCCTGCTGTCTTGCGCCCTGTTTTGTGGGCTCACGACGAAGCCGGAGTTCGTCCCACCATTCGTTCACGGTGCCTACGACGTTGGTGTGCGGGGCCTGAGATTCGGGATGAGGAGCTACTAGCCGCCATCAAGACCCTTGTTGATGGGAGCTTGGCAGGGAACATCGCTGTGGTCATTGAGACGTTGAAAGACCTCAAGGGCGATATCCTGGTAGGCACCGCACAGATCCTCCGACAACGGACGATGGGGCCCGCAGAGCGACGTTTGTGGTTGAAGTGCCGGGCAGCGCTTGAGTATTTCAACCCCACCGCCAACGAGATCAAGGCGGTGTTCCTGTGAGTTTCGCGTGGACGAAGCCACCGGCTGTGGTGTTGCTCTCTGGTTCCGAGGAGTTCTTACGAACCCGAGAACTAAAGAAGGCCATCAACGCAGCAGATAGGACCGGCCGTGACGTTGAGTACGTTGATGGAGCTGACCGTGATGCGTTGTCGGGAATCCTCAGCAGCTCGGGGATCTTTTTCAAATCGAAGTCTTTGATCGTGGTCAACGACCCGGAGAAGGTCGATCCTGATTTGGTACTGGCACACCATGAGCGAGGAGCGAGTTCGACGTGCATTTTGTTGCACTGTGAGGGGGACTTCAAAGCAAAGGGACCGCTGGGCAAGGTTGCGAAGAAGCTGCCGTCAAACTTCGTCGCCAAGTACGGTGTGTCAAAGCCTTGGGAAGCGGAGGAACACGCTGCTGGGTTTTTGGTGGAAGAGGCTCGACGAAGGAAGCTCAAGCTTGCGTCACCGCTTGCGATGGGCATGGTTCAGAACATTGGGACGGATTACGGCATCTTGTCGTTTGAGATCGAGAAGATCCACCGTTTGATCCAAGCTGACGGAGATCAGACCAAAGACATCTCCCCCAAGCACGTCAAACAAACCATCGCGGGTTTCAGTGCTCTAGGTCCGATGCCCATCGTGGAGGCTCTCGGAAAAAAAGATCTCAAAGGTCTTGCTCGTGCCTTATCCAACATGCGCAGGACACACAACGGGGCTCTTTCGGGCGCAGCTCTACGTGCGTGCGCTCTGGTGGGCCATAACGTGACGACGTGGCTTCACGCGGTGTATTTGCTTGGCCAAGGAGCCGCCAGTGAGGAAATCTCCGAACGACTCAAGCTACATGCTTTTGTGGTCCGTAAAAACATACTTCCGGTCGCAAGACGGTGGTCCCAAAGTAGTTTAGTGGAGCTACTAAACTCGATTGCGGCTGTTGAGAGATCTGTAAGGTCAGGACGCGCAAATCCGTGGGTCGAGTTTGAGTGTGCACTTTTTAAGGGCGCCGCCAGTCCTCTTCCTGGGTAGGGTGTCTGTCCTGGCGAAAAAAGTTTCGCTGGCGTCGGTAGCTCGTCTATACGCCGCCCTCTTATGCGCTCGTGTGACCACCGAGTGTGTAAAAACTGAATGCCGATTTACGGTCCCCGACGAAGGCCCGATCAACCATGCTGCAACCGACTCTGAAGGATCCCACCCCCCAACCCAACGCCTTGGACCGGAAGGCCGCCATTACGGTGGCTTCGTCAAAAGCCAAAAAGCCCAAAGAGTCTGAACCTGTGGTCACGTACACATTTGACGAAGCGCTCAAGGCATCACTTGCCTATTTCAAGGGGGATGATCTTGCAGCACGGACGTTCATTTCCAAGTACGCCCTGAAGGACCCCGAGGGAGTGTTTTTGGAGAAGACCCCAACGGACATGCACAGAAGGTTGGCACGGGAGTTCGCACGAGCGGAGGCTAAGTATCCAAACCCCATGTCCGAGGATGAGATTTTCGGACTACTGGATGGGTTCAAGTACATCGTGCCGCAGGGTTCGCCGATGTCGGGTATCGGCAACCACTTCAAGGTCCAGAGCATCTCCAACTGTTTCGTCATTGAAAGCCCTGCCGATTCGTATGGCGGCATCTTGATGACGGATCAAGAGCAGGTGCAGATTATGAAACGACGTGGTGGTGTGGGTTTCGACCTAAGCACCATCCGTCCAAAAGGGATGCTCACTGCCAACGCAGCGCAAACCACCGACGGGATCGAGATCTTCATGGATCGCTTTTCCAACTCGTGCCGCGAAGTTGCCCAAGGAGGCCGTCGCGGCGCTCTTATGTTGAGCCTGGATGTTCACCATCCCCAGGTTCGTGACTTCGTGAAGATCAAACGCGATCTGACCCGTGTCACCGGAGCCAACATCTCCCTTCGTTTGTCCGACGAGTTCATGGAAGCCGTTGAGAAGGGCGAGGATGTCCAACTACGTTGGCCCGTTGAGCCCGGCATCAAGCACACCATTGAGCATTGGGTTGATGCCAAGGAGCTGTGGAACGACATCATCGAGAGCGCTCATGGGTGCGCTGAGCCTGGTCTGCTCTTTTGGGGCAACGCCAAGAAGTACACGCCTTCGGACATCTACGACGCGGAGGGTTTTGGCTCGGTTTCCACCAACCCTTGCGGTGAGATCATCCTGAGCCCTAACGACTCGTGCAGACTCATGGTCGTCAACCTGGCGAACTTCGTAAGCAACCCATTCACGGCAGGGGCGGAGTTCGATTGGATCAAGTACGGCGAGGTGGTTCAGAAGGCCCAACGGCTTATGGACGACATGATCGATCTTGAGATCGAGCAAATCGACAAGATTCTCACCAAGGTCGCGGCCGACCCTGAGTCCGATTCGGTCAAAGCTGCGGAGATCAACCTGTGGAACAAGATTCGTGATGCAGCCGTGAATGGTCGCCGCACGGGTCTTGGTGTGTCCGCGGTAGGAGATGCCGTCGCCAAGATGAACATGGTCTACGGTTCCGATGACAGCATCGAGTTCGTTGAGCAGATGTACCGAGCCCTTGCGGTCGGCAGCTACACGTCGTCGGTGACGATGGCGAAAGAGCGTGGTTGTTTCCCCGTGTACAATTACGAGAAGGAGTTGGGCCATCCCTTTTTGGAGCGTATCTGGGAAGCCGGCGGGAAAGACCTTCGGGATGCTTACAAGAAGTATGGTCGTCGCAACATCGCCAACACGACTACGGCGCCCTGTGGCTCCGTCAGCATCATGTGTCAAACGACATCAGGCATCGAGCCTGCGTACACGTTGAAGTACACACGTCGCAAGAAGATCAACCCGAACGACGAAAACGCTTCAGTCGATTTCGTTGACGACATGGGCGACAAATGGAGCGAGTTCACGGTTCG
>Ga0307379_10001411_pt1 | contig 38147 bp, 21 predicted proteins | sample UN2MG_FD_202237 | JGI IMG/M metagenome (GOLD analysis project Ga0307379, IMG submission 202237) | Soil microbial communities from Risofladan, Vaasa, Finland - UN-2 | ecosystem: Environmental > Terrestrial > Soil > Coastal area > Acid sulfate soil | place: Finland: Risofladan, Vaasa | collected...
GTCTCAACTTCCCATAGACATCCCCCTTTCCCGAGCTTCTTGGCGCAATGAATGCTTACCTTTCGATCCGCCCTCGAATCGCCTCACGTAACGCTGCTCGCCGAGAATGAAGTGGCGGTCGAAATTCACGCCGTCGCGCGAGGTCGAGAGCACCAGCGGAATGCGGTCGATGCCGATTGGATTGTTGGCGCAGTAGAACCGCCCGTCGGGCAACCGGCCAAAATGAAATTTCGCGTCGGTGTTGCTGAAATCGGTCGGGCGCGGCGCGCTCCAGGTCACGCCGTTGTCGGTGCTGGAAGTTTCCCAGAGGCTCCACAGCTCCTTGGCGGGCCCCGGCAGCCCGATATTGGCGGCGCGCAGCAACATGTGCAGCGCCTTGTCGTCGGTTTGATGCAACGAAGCTTCGCAGACATTCCCGCGCCATTTCATTTGTTTGGCCAGATCCCAGAACGTCGACGGATTGTCTTGGAACGTTTTCATGCTCGACGGATAAATGCCGGTCATGCGCCAACCGGTCAGGCCCGATGGATCGTCGGTGTAGGGAAACGCGGTGTTGCCGGCGATGATCAAACGGCCGGTCGCCGTGGCCTGCGGCCCGTGGTTCGGGCAAACCGGCACGTGAAGGTCGCGGACTTCGCTCCAGCGCCTGCCGTCGGTGCTAGTTCGCGCGAGCAGACGGGTTGATTTGCGGTCAATCGAGTAATCGCCGGCGTAGGCGACGAGCGTGCCGTTGTGCTGGTGAAAGCCTGCGGCCGTGAGGACTCGCAAACGGCCATCCGGTTCGATGTCGGGTTGAAACAGGATGCGCGGCTGAATCCAGCCCTTCTCGTTTCGATAGGCATACATGACGCGCTGGCCCGGGCTGTCTTCGTCCCGCTGCGAACTGGACCAGATGGCGAAAAGTTCGCCCTTGAAGGCGGTGATGGACTGGTGATGCGCGTATTTCCAATCGGTTTCCCTTGGCTCGAAGAGCATCACGCCCTCGACCGGTGGCCGTGAGACTTTTGGAAGCGCCACCGGGCGGCCGTCTTTCCACACGGCATGATTGCTGATCGCTGCCAGGGTGTTTGCAGCAGCCGGTGCGTCTGCCGCGTGCGAGGTTGCCGCGCAACAAACGGCGGCGACACAAAGGATCGCGATGTAGTCAGGTTTCATGGGCTTTTGCTTTCAATTGAATCAAGGCCGATATGGCAGCATGGCATCCGAGTCCGTCCGGAACGGACGCAAAGGAAGGCCCGCCTCGTTCTCAAAATGGGGACAGTCCCGAATGGCACTGTTGACCGGGTTCTGCGCAAAACGTCCGTTGACGGAAAACGCGGACAGTCACCCATTTTCAATGGGCAGCGAACCAGAAATAGGTGACTGTCCCTCCTTTCACCCCGAGCACCAGGCGAAATCGGTCTGGCAGTCTCTTGGCTTGGTGATAGAATGACATCAGACCCTCCTTGGCTTGAAGGCCCCCAGGCCGCACAAGGAAGGTCTCACGCAACGGGAATGATAACGCCAAGGAAGGTCCCGTTGGAAGATCAATCTGACTGCGTTACCTCAGGCCGCACCCCTGCCGCCCGCCGACCAACGGCCGAAAACCTCGGATGCGTGCCCCCGTTCCCGCTCCACCCAAATCGTCCCGAAAAACCACGGCAGTGCCATTCGAGACAGTGTCTTGCCAGAGGGCGTGACGATTCAATAGCCCGAGGACCGTCGAACCGATTCCAGTTCGGCGGCGGCATAGGCACGGCGTTTATCCTGGAAGTAGCCGTATTCGGCCTTTTCGGCGTCGGTCCAGGTGTTGTGCTGCGTGTAAGAGCCGCAGAAGGGGACAAGCAGGTCGAGCCAACAGGCGAAGGTGCGCTTTTCGTTCTCGCTGACCTGAACGTCGTAGTGGTCGGGTTCAAAGTAACCCATGATTCGGCTCTTGCACGCGCCCGTGTGGTACGGCGGGAGCATCACGGCGCGGCTGCGGGGTTTCAGCCACGTCATCCACGGGTTCTGATCGGGATTGCCCGAGGTGGTGATCGTGACGTACGACTGCGTGTAGGCGCGTTTGGGATCCACGTGGCCTGCGCCAATCAGCGTTATGCTCTCCGGATTCGCCACCTCTCCGGTCAGGCTGATCTTGCTCTCCCCGATTTTCGCAGCATTGTGGCAGCCAACGCAGTGCCTATCGAAGATGGGCTGGATTTCCTGGACGTAGCTGAAACCGTCGACCGGCGCGTCGGCGTCGAGCGGGCGCGGAGCGTTGACCCCGAGGTAGTTCTCGACACTGTCGAGCCACGACTCCGACGCCAGCCGACTGACCAGCGGATGCACCTTGCCCGCAAACGGCTTGAGCTCCTGGGGGGGCTTGGAGAGCGCGAGCGTGGTCTTCAGGGGAGTCGCCGGCTGGGCGCCCGCGTCCGTCTTGTTTTCGTGGCAGCCAATGCAGGAGAGACGCTCGCCGTTCTGGAGCGTCGACCAGCTACGCATCGACTGGATCGTGTAGCCCTTGGCGTCGAGCACCTGGAAGTAGACCGGGGCGTGGGCGGGCACCTCGAAGCTGCAACTGCCGTCGGCCTCGACGTCGACCTCGCCGAGCACGTGCTTGACGTCCCAACTGCCGCTGTTCAGCGAGATCGGCGTCTGGCAGAGCCCGGTCTCGCACTCACCCCCGTTCTGCCCGTAGCCCATGCGGGCGACGCGGTACTCCAGCGCGACGACCCGCAGCTTTTTCGCCGTGCCCCGAGGGATGCCGGCGAGCCCCGGGCCTTGATAGACGTCCTGCACGGTGTAGACCCCGTTGTTCTCGCGCGGGCGCACGAGCGACGCTCGCATGGGGGGCGGTGTGCGGGCCATCACGGGAATCACCTGCCCCGTGCCTTGCCAGTCGTCGAACGCCAGCAGCTCGCGCACGCCATCGGGCTTCATGTAATAGACGCCCAGGGGAGGATTGAAAGGGCCGTACGGAGGCAGATACCCCTCCGGGCAGAACGAACACAGGTAGTTCTCCTCGTCGAACGCATAGGGATGCGAGTACTGCGGGCCGAACTGTCCGAAAACGTCGATCTTCAGGTCGAGGTAGGGCCTGGCCGGATCGGGCGGCTCGGGCCGGATGACGTCGGCGGACTCGCGCCCGGGGGCCCCGTTGAGCTTCGTGTTCACCAGTTCGATCCCCCGGCCCGCCTGGAGCCCTTGGCAGCGGTCGATCAGACCGAGCTTCCCCTTGTAGATCGAGTGGTGCCCGGCGATCAGGGCGATCGCCTTCTGCGACCCCGGGATGCCTCGCGCGTGGATGATCGCCGCCGGGAACATGCTGTTGTTCCCGTAGTACTCCATCTGGGCCGTGCCGTCCGCGTTCATCGCAATGAGCGGATGGTTGAACAGGGCGCTGCGGTCGTTGTACTCCCAGCGGGTGAAAACGACACGGCCGTCCTCCAATACCTGGGGATTGTTCGTCATGAGCTGGTCGAACGTCAGGCGGCGGATATTGCCGCCGTCGGCATCGCAGCAATAGATGTTCCCGCCCGCGCGGTACCAGCAGTCGCTGATATGCACGTCGCGCGTCGAGGTGAAGACGATGCGGCCGTCGGGCAGAAACGCCGGCTCGCAGTCGGCGACCGGCAGGGGTTTGCCGTCTTTGAGAATGGGGAAGGTGATCTGCCTCACCCGGCGCGTCGCCATGTCCATCGTGTAGAGGTAGTAGGAGTCGGTCTCGAAATCGTCGCGCATGGAGAAGACCAGCGTTCGGGCGTCGCACGAGAGGTTCGGATAGCAGATGGCCCCTTCCGGCTTCTCGAGCAGCACCTCGTGCTGGACCGTACCGTCCTCCAGCAGGGTTCCCATGCAGAGTTGTCCGCCCTTCTTGAAAGCGGGGGTGTAGTCGCGGATCTGTTCGTCGGGAATGTCGTATTTCCCGGCAAGCCCCTGCATGCATCCGAAAACAAAGTGCTTGGCATAGATGAACTGCGTGGCCCTCGCTCGGACAACCTCGAGCCGCGCCCTGCGCCGCGCGGCGCAGGCGTCGAGATACAGCGAGCGCCAGCGCGGATCGCATGCCGGCACCTTTTCGCCGGCAAGCCGATCCAGCCGCTGCCGAAGCTCGTCGAGCGCGGGATCGTCATCGGGAACCCGCTCCAGAACCTTCTGCACCATGGCGTTCTCGTTTTCCGCGCCGTCATCCGACGTGAAGACGCGGGCGACGTCGAGCCCCGCGTCCTGATAGAGCCAGTCGCGCTGGAGGCGGTGGCGCGGGAAGGCGACCCCGGGCGGGTTCTTGACGGGGTAATCGGCCGGGCGGGCGTCGTAGCAGGTGATTTCCGCAATCTGGACGTTCAGGTTCTTTCCGTCCCCCGCCGTTGGAAGCCCCACTTTGCGGCACCAGGGAATTTGCGATTCCAACATCCACGGCCCGGGATAACGCTTCTGGTAAGAGTCGTGGACGCACACCTTCAGGTAACGCGTCGTGACCGGCTGCCATTCCACAAAGGCGGAGTTCGAGTTGGACGTTGCGGGCAACTCGTGCTTCTCGGCGAGCGGCTTGATCTGCTCGCGGCCTTCGGCGTCGGCGCAGGCCGAGATGCTCACGTTCTTCGCCAGCACGTAGACCCAGGCGTTGCGCGCCACGAAACGCATCCCCGAAACCGTGCGCTCCGCTCCCAGATCGAGCACGAAAGTGGCCGTCACGGGCGGCGCCGCCTTGGGCGGAAAGACCCGCGCATCCCTGCCCGTGCGCGTGTCGTCGAGCAGGCAGGCGTAGGTGCCCAGGTCGCCGTCGATCATCTTCCCCGGCGCATACCTCCCCGGCGGGTTCGGGTACGACTCCGCGTCGGTCCACACGGCGACCGGCCGGAACTCGGCCGCGGAGAGCGGGCAGGCGATCAGAATCAACGACACGACGGCTAGTAGGGCTCTTGTTCTCATTTCTGCTGCGGCCGGAAGGCTTGTCGGAACCGGGGACAATCACCCATTTTCAATGGGCAGCGAACCAGGAGTAGGTGACTGTCCATTTTGTCTGCGCCAATTTTGACCCCCGAGTATAGCGGCGGGGGTGGGATTGTCAACGTCCGCCCCGGCGGGGTGGCCGATTTCTTGGTTTGACCTTGGCCGCCATCTGGGGCATGATGCGCCTAAGGGCTGGCTGGAAGATCCGGGGACGAAAGCTGGACCCCGATCTCTCCAACTCGCCCGTGAGGTCTGTTTCCCCAATAGGAGGCCCCAGACAGGGGCGGGGAATTGGAGAATGGCCAAGTTGTTGACCAAAGCGCGGCTGCCGCCCCCACAAGCCGGAAATCTGCAAGACGGTTGACCAAAGAACGGATGCCCGCCCCCCAACCTGGAAAATCGCGAGGTTGTTGACCAAAACTAGCGAGGCGGGGGTCCAGTGGCCAGGGTTCGGGGTTCAGGATTCAGGATTTCCGTGCATAGGTGGAACTCCAGGTCCTGAACTCTGAACTCTGAACCCCGAACCCTGGACCCCACAGACTTGAGTCATTCACCATAGCTTTGGCAAGACAAGTGTCCTGGGGAGGCGGCCACGGATCACGCCTCCTGGTGCGCAGGCACTGGACGCCGCCTCACTCCGCCGCCGACTTGGATCCTTCCGGGGAGCCGCCGATGGGGACATCGTAGGGCAGAGGGCGTGCGGCGGTGGGAAACCCGAGGTGGTAAAGCTCTTGCTTGAGTTGGCGAAACTCGGCAAAACTGTCGGGGTAGGTCCAGATGGTGACCGTCGTGCGGTCGGGTCGGAACTCGGCCAGGGCGCTGTGGAAGCGGGAGGCGGGGGCGAGCGCCGCGTCGACCGGCTCGCCGAGTTGGCCGGAGGTGGGAATCAGCGTCCACTTCTTCAGCGTGGCGTACATGCCGGCGCGGCCCGTGGCGATGGCCGTCTCGTCGGTGATCTGGCGACGCACCAACGTATAGCGGAGCCGGAATCCGCCCGTGGGACCGACCGTGTCGGTTAGCTCGGCCTGACTGAGCAGCTTGGAGGCTCCGCGTTGGGCGTCGTCCTTGAACTCTCCGAGCAGCTCCTTGAGCGGGATGAACACCACGCGTCCGTCGCGGAGCTGGAAGTGGGCTTCGTCGCCGTCCACCGGCTTGCTTAGCGGGGTGGGGAGGCTTTCGATGCGGATGGGCGGGGCCTTGGCCGCTTCGGCGGCTGCCAGGTCGCGTCGCAGGTCTTCCAACTGGGCTTGGGCCTCGGACAGCGCCAGCCGGAGGTCGTAGGCGCCTTGCGCTGAGGCGTCGAGCTGGCCGCGGAAGGCGCGGATCCTGTGCTCCCAGGCGGCGACGACGGTCGCCAATCGGTCCCGCTCTTCCTGCCGGAGCATGCGCTGGCGAGTCAGGTCCTGGATCTGGGCGGCCGCCGCGAGGATATCGCGGCGCATCGAGCCGGCGGTCGCCCGTTCCTCCTCCATCGCAGCCGCCTGGGTGCGAAGGCCCTCGTCGGCCGATGCCGCTTCGACCGTGGCATCGCGGACACGGAGGCCCGTCACGATCACCAGGATGATCAGGATGCCCACGATGTTGGCCACGATGTCCAGGAACGAGTCCTGCCCGGGCTCGGTCGCGTTTTCTTCTTGGGGTCGTTGCATGTGGCAGTGAGGAGTGGCGAGTGGCGAGTGTGTTCTAGCCCTGAAACAAGCGAGGCTTTTTTGGAGTGCGGCGACTTGTCGCCGCATTCTTGCGTGTTTCCGCAACCGGCGAGCGATACCAGAATTCACCTGAAAGTCGTCTCGCTACGTTTTCCGGCCGCTCAAAAAGCGGCGACAAGTCGCCGCACTCCAAAAGGTCGCTTGCTTTGGGTCTAGCTGTATTTCATGCGTCGAACATCCTTCATTCTTTCCTCATTCCTCATTCATCCTTCATCATTCCTACTTCATCACTTCCTTTCCACTCCCAAGCCGCTCCCGTCCAGGAGGGTTTTCAGGTCGGCGTAGCGGGTCTCGGCGTCGGGGCCTACGTGGAGGTTGAGGACGGGGCGCCAATACATGCCGTTGCCGGCGCTTCCCCAGCGCTCCGTATACTCCCAGACGGCGGAGACCAGCTCGTCGACGGCGTCTTCGGTGCGGGGGCCGAGGAGGAGGACCCTCGGCCGCCCCAGCCCCTTTTCAGGGACCAGGATCAGGCGGTCTCGGAGACAGTCGACGCGAATGGGAGCGGTAATGGGCACCCATCCTTGGGCCGCGTTCGGCAAGCCCCAGTTGCGGCCGCGGACGCTCGCCAGGCACGGCGGCTGATCGCTTGCCGCGGCGAGCCCGCTATCGCTCGCGTCGCGAGACTCCGGCCGTGGCTTGCCGGCGGGTCGCTCGCCGGTGCCGCTCGGAGGGGACGTCTGCTTCTGTTCCGTCGTGGCGGGTGCGGCCCCGAGTGCCTCCGGCCCGGATGCGCGTCCCTCGTGACGGTCGTCCCAAGAGGCATACTGGTTGCCGAGCCGGCCGAAGGGTCGTTGCGGCTTGTAGGCCGACGCGTCGTCGTCGCTCGATCCGCCGCGCGGGACGAGCCCGCCGCGATGGGAAGAGACGACGAAACCCGCCCGCGACTTGCCCCCGGAAAGGCTCGGCGAGGCGGCGATCAGTCGTTGCTGGCGGAGCCGGGCGGTCGCGACGGCCTGGGCTACTTCCGCGGCGAGTTGAGGGTCGGGCGGAGGAAGCTCGAGCTGCCAGTCGTCGCCAATCAGCTCGTAGCCGAAGTCCGACGCCCACGATCTCATCGCGGCCCGGGCGGCGTAGTACGCCTCGATGCCTTCCGGGCGAACCAACAACAGGGGATACGGCTCGCCCGTTTTCTCCCGATCGAACGCTTGGTGACGAAGGAGGTATTCGCGCACGGCCCTCAGGGCCACGTCCAACGAATTCCCCGAACCGAGCGGACCGGCGAAGTCATCGGCGTCGAACACGACCCCTTCCGGTTGGAGCACGACGGCGTCGGCTCGGCACTCGACGTAGATTGGGCGACGGTGTGTGGCGTGGGGGCCTTCGTAGGGGACGATGGCATACGATTGGCGTCGCTTGGCGGCATCTCGCGCTTGGGCAACCTTGATCTCCGCCAGGGCGGTCTGGCCCCGGAGCCGCTCGATCTGGGCCTCCAGCTCTTCGCGACGGTCGGCACCTTCTCCCTGGAGAACGTCGAGCTCGCTCCAGGTGGCTTCCAGCCGGGCGAGCTTCTGGCAGAGTTGCCGGGCGTGGTCTTCGACGTGTCCCAAGGCGAGGCGCGCGTCGGCCAGTTGTGATTCGGTCTTCTCGCGGGAGTATTGGTACTCGCTGATCTCCAGTTGGGCCCATTCGCGGGCATCCTCGAGGTCTTTGCGGACTTCCGCGTTGCGCGCGGACGCACGCTCGGCCCCCTGGAGGCGGGCCTGCCGGGCGATGATCACCAGCAGGAGAATCAGCGCACCCATGGTGCACATCAGCACGACCAGGAAGGGGAACAGCGACATACTGACGCTCGTTTGGCGTCGGATGCGGTTTCGCGTAAGCGCGGTCCGTCTCATGCGGCCTGACCTGTCTGTCGGGCTGGCTCAAGCTCCACGCTGGGCGTTTCGGCCGGCAGGTCGCCCAGTCGGCCGGTGAGCAGATGGATGGCCGCTGCCAGGCTGATCACGGTCTGCTCGAAGTTCTTGGCTCCGGCCAGCGCCCCCAGATTGGTGTTTAGCGCTTGCTGGAGCGTGACCACCTGGTCGGTGGCCTGGACGGCACGGCCGAGCATCTCGGCCTTCCGGACGACGGCCCGCTGGAGGTCCGCGACCGTTTCGCTGTTCTGGATCAGGGCGTGCTGGAGCCGCTGCCAGTCCTGGCGGTTCGTGTCGTTGGCCCGCTCCTGGGCGGCCACGACCTCGCGGGCGTGTACCCGGAGGCTCTCATCCAGGGCCCCTGCCAAGGCCGTCTGAAGCTGTTCGCCGGCGGCCTCCGCCATGGTTGCCCAACGCTTTTGGGCAGCGTCGAGCGAGGCCTGCCAGAGCTGGGCCTGGCGGCGGACGATTTGTTCCGTGGAATCGATCAGGGTCTCGACCATCCGCCGGACGGCCGCCAGTTGCCCGTCGGGCCCGTTGGGCAGCCGCTCGAAGCGGCCGACCAGCTCCTCTTCCACTCGCCGGTCGACCTCGGCCAGAAGCGCATTCTCCTTCTGGCTGGTGAAGTGCTGTGCGAACATCAGCACGATGGAGAGCCCCAGAGCCTGGATGGTGGTGTAGAACGCGACGCTGAGGGCGTTCATCACCGTCGGCAACGAGGTTTCCAGGGCCTCCGGGGCCAGCTTCCCGATCGCCATGGTGATGCCGATCACCGTGCCCAGGAACCCCAGGATAGGAATCGCCCAGATGATCATCCGTACCAGGCCGTAGCTGGCATAGAGCCGGCCGGCGTCCAGATCGGCCAGGTATTTCAGCTCCTCATCGATCGCGTCGGCAGAACCGCTTCGGCGCACGTGTTCGAAAGCGTCGCGGAGCCGGCGGACGAAGTAGCTGTTCTGCTGTCTCTCCGGGAGTTGCTCCAGCCGAGCAGCCAACGGCTCGCTGTCGGTGACGGGCTGTCCGCCCGGCGGGATCGGACCGAGCGGCCGTCTGGCAAGCCCGCGATGCTGGTCGGCAACGTCGCCCAGCTTGATCGCCAGCGCAGCCAAGCCGATGAAGAACATGGTCGTCGCCACGTACTCCACGGGGTGACTCGCGAAAATCCAGTTGACCTGCTCGCTATTCACTATCCTCAGAGAGATCAGCCCGTAGAACCCACCGCACATCAAGCCTCCCCACAGAATGGGCGATTTGGCCAGTGACTGCAACAATCTGGCGGACTTGGTCACGATTGGGCTCCTCAATGGGTAGGGAATGATCGCACCGCGAACCACCCTCAGAATCGGTAGAACCGTCAAGGTTTATGAGCGGAAACGCAAAGAAACGGGCCCCGGCGCGAAGATCGGGAGGATGGGCAAGTGGCGGTGAATGACGGGCCTGTAACCAGGCGCCCGGGGCACGCAGCCGTGCGGCAGGATTTGACCGCCAGAATCAGACTAACCGGCAAAGATCGCCAAAGTACGAGTGCCCGACAAGCCGATTACATCATTCGTCAACCGGCAATCGAAACCTGGTCCGAGGGCAACACCTGGTCGTCGGAGCCAGCGGATCTAACAAGCACGTTCCCAGGGGGGGAAACAGTCCGGGACCGGCCCCGTCTTCGTGGGCCGCCCGGACTGAGCTTTTTCTTGGGCCGGATTGCCCAGAGGGCGGCGTCACAGCACACCCATCTGGCCCGTGTTCCCGATTTCCCAGGCGAAAAGCCCGGGCTGCGCGCTTCGTAAATGATCCGCGTTGGGGAACGGTTCCGTAGACTCCGGCAAGGAGGCACGGGCCTCAGGGCGGCTGCCGGTCCGTCCGGGATGCTCTTTGTGGTCAGGCCTCCGCGGCCGTGAGCCTCCACTCGATCCGGTCGTCCGTGGCAGCGTCGGTCGAATAAGCGGCAAAGCACCTCGGCGTCTCCCACAACCGGACCTCGACCACGGGGAGACCGTGGTCGGCAGCAACCTGATAGATCACTCGGGCGATGTTCTCGGCGGTCGGGTTGACGCTCATCAGGAACATCGGCTCGCCGGCCTCTTCGAGCAGGGGGACCAACGGGTCGTCGCGGTGCAGGAGCATCCGATGATCCAAGTGTTGGTCGATCCACCGGCTGACCGTGCGTTTGATCTCCGAGAAATCGAGCACCATGCCCCGCTCGTCCAAGTCCGAGGCTTGGACGGTGATCAGCGCCCGGCCGTTGTGCCCGTGCAGGTGCCTGCACCGGCCCTGGTAGCCCAGCAGCCGGTGGCCGTAGCAGAAGTCGATTTCGCGGGAGACTCGGAACATCGAATCGGGGGAGGGCAGTTGGGTTTCTCCGCCGCAGATTCACTTGTGCATGCGTCGGCGGGCAATGGGGAGTTCGGGACGTCTAGTGGGAATGCGTAAGTTGCGAAGCCGGGTCAAGATTGGGTCATCAACGGCACGGCGTACTCCGTAGGGTCCTCGGCGTCGATCAGCCGAAACGCGGCGTTCCGCTCGGCGCACTTGTTGCACTGGCCGCAATGAAGTCCGCCCACCGGCGCGATGCACGAGAAGGTCAGCCCGAGGGGAAGGTCGCGACCCCGCTCCATGACTTGCCGCTTGCCCAGCCGGGCGAAGGGCCGGACGATGCGAAGGCGGCGGACGGAGCCGCAGTTGAGTGCCGATTCGAAATGGTCGAAGAACGCGGCCGTCGCGTCGGCAAAAGGATTCGATTCCAGCACGCCCAACGCCAACTGCTCGATGCCGTGCAGTTGACACCACAGCGCCGCCTTGATCAGCAGAAGCGAGTTTCGGCCCGGCAGATAGACGGCGTCGTCGGGAGACGCGCCGTCGGGCGTGTTGCGGCCGGTCACGCTCCAATGGTCTTGGTACAGATCTGCCAGGGGCAAATCGAGGAGCACCAGCGGGTCGAGCCGCGGCGACGAGAGGGCTTCGAGCCATCGCCGTACCGCACGCAGCTCCGCCGGCTCCCAAGCCAATTGGGTCCGCACGTAGAACGGCCGGACCCGGCATCCTTCGTTCAACAACGTCCCCAGCAGGATCGAGCTATCCAACCCGCCGCTGAGCAACAGGCCGGTCGTTGAAGCGACACGCTGGACAGTCATGGCGTCTCTCAAGAGGCCCGAATTGGCTGTGCCGGATCGAGTAGTCGTCAGGTGACGGGGACTGGACTCTAGCGCGGACTATTGATCACGGTGGCGTCGCAGCCGAGGCATCTTGGCTGGGTTCCCGATTTCAGAGGCTGGAAGCCTGTGGTACGGGTGGTACGGACTCGGTGAATGGTCCGGGCTGACGAGGACTGATCGCATTCTAGGGCGGCGGATTGGGGTAGGGAAGGGTACGGATGCTGACCCCAAACGGTGTGGCGCAGCGCGAAGCTGACCTTGCGTGTGGAGGTAAGGGCCGGTAAACTCCCCCCCACTTTGCCTTTCCGCGCTTCTTATCTCCCGCGAAGCGGACACGTTGGCCCGTTTTCGACGGGGTATTGCCCGCAGGGCCGCCCCTTCGCCAATACGCGGTTTGTCGACGCTAATCGTTTTCAGATAACGACTTACAGACGACCTTCCGGGGCAGATCGTGCCCGACTGGGCACGGCGGGCTTGGCCGAGCGGGCCGGTGGGCGCGTGGGGACCTCGCGTCGTGTGCCCCCCGCGTGGGCCGTTTTCTGTTGCAAAGGAAGCCATGGCGTTTAGAATGAAATCATAGCCCCCTGGCTTCCCACTCTCTCTGATGAGTATAGGTGGACCATGAGAATGGTGTTGCTGGGTGGCTTGATCGGTGCAGGTCTGGCGATTGCGGCCGTGGGTGCCACACCCGACCGTGGTGAGTTGGTCGGCCAGCGGTTGGCGCCCCACCAGGCCGCGATGTCGTCAGGCGAGCTGATCGCCCTGTCTGCGACCGTGGATGACCAGTACCAGTTGGTGACGGTGATTGACCCGAAGCTTCGGTCAATGAGCGTCTACCACGTGGAGCTGGCGTCGGGCGACATCGAGCTTCGCTGCGTACGCGACATTCGCTGGGACCTGCAATTGAAGTCGTTCAACGGGAAGGGTCTCTTGCCGCCGGAGATCCGTTCCATGCTCGAATCGAGGTAACCGAGAGAGGACGTCGTTGGCCGCATTCCGGCCCAAACCTAGAGGCTAGCGACGCAGGTCCCACGCTCCAGGGCCCGGGAGGTCCAAATGGTCCAGGAATACTACAATCTGGAAAAGGCTGCCGAAGTCCTCGGCGTTTATCCCGCCGAGCTGAACGAGATGCGGGAGAAGGGCAAGGTCCGCGCATTCCGCGACGGCTCGGGTTGGAAGTTCAAGAAGGAGGAGATCGACGATCTGGCCGTGGAGCTTCGATCCAAGAAGGCCGCGGGCCCCGACAAAACTGCCGAGGACGACTCGCAGGACGTCCTTCTCAGCGAAGTAGAGCTGGGCGAATCGGATCCGAGTGCGTCGGGCACGGTGATCGGATCCGAGGCACAGTCGCCCGAGGATAGCGACATCAAGCTCGCCAGCAGCGACATCGGTCTGGGCACGGGAGAGGAGAAGAAGGACGGCGGGAGTTTTGAGGAGCTCGACCTGACGATCGAGGAGGACGTGCAGCTCGAGGACAGCCAGCTCCCGCTGGCCAGCGCCGAGACGGGCGAGAAGGTCGCCGGCGGCAGTGGCGACTCGGCGATCGAGCTGGCCGAGGGGCTGGAGGACGACGACCTGGTGCTGGGAAGCGGTGGAAGCGGGAGCGACATCACCATCGGCCAGGACAGCGGTATCTCGCTTGTCGACCCGCACGATAGCGGCCTCTCGCTCGATGAGCCCTTGGAGTTGGCGTCCGATGACGAGTCGCTGGCGCTCGGAGAGGACGACATGCTTACCCTGTCGGAGGACGCCGACACCGAGTCGCCCACCGAGTTGAAGGCCGACGACGACTTCCTCCTGACCCCGCTGGAGGAAGGCGCCGACGAGGAGGACTCGGAAAGCGGCTCGCAGGTGATCGCTCTGGACGACGCGTTGGGCGATGAAGCCGCCACGATGGTCGCCGGGGGAGCCGGGGGCGGCATGGCGGCCATGCTCGACGAGGAGGTCGGCGGCGCCGATGCCGGCTTGGCGGTCGGCCCGTTGGAGGGCGCGTCGGAAGCCGTGGGGGCGTTCGGAGCCGCACAGCCGGCCGGCGCAGCGCTGGCGCCGGGGGCCGCCGCGTTGCCCGAATCGCCTTACGGAAAGCTGGCCATGATCGGCTTGACCTGCTGCCTGATTCTTCTTCTGCTGTCGGGGATGATGGCCTACGACCTGATGCGGAACATGTGGAGTTGGGGAGGCACGTACTCCGTCACCAGCTCGTTGATGGACATGGTCGTCGGTTTGTTCGGGGGTTAGCGCTGCCCAGGGAAAACGGCGCAGATGGATTGAGAATTGGCGCATCAGCGATTCGAAAGGAGTCGAATCATGCTGGCTTGGCGCGCGCTCTTCACGTATCTCGGTCTGGCGGCGCTGGCCGTCTCTTGCGGCTGTGCCTTTGTGCCCAAGTCGCAGTTGACCGCTCTGGAGTCTCAGAACAGGGCCCTGGTCGAAAAAAACCAAGCGCAGGATGCCCGAATCCAGAACCTGGACACCCACAGCCGCAACGTCGAGGACCAGTTGATGCGGGCCGAGGAAGACTTGGCCATCTTGGATGAGCAGCTCGGGCTGGATCGAAAGCAACTGGTCAACTACGAGGCGGAACGGGACGAACTACACACCCAGGTCATGGGGCTGATCCGCGGCTGCTCGGCGCCGGCGCCCGAAGTTCGCGGACGGCTGGCCGAAATCTCCGAACAGTATCCGAGTCTCCAGTTCGACCCGTGCACCGGCGTTAGCAAGGCGGACACCGACGTCCTCTTCGACATGGGGCGGGCGGAGCTGAAGCCGGGCGCCGACGACCTGCTCCGCGATCTGGTCCGGCTGCTCAACTCGCCCGAGGGCCGGGATCTGAAGGTCCTGGTCGTCGGCCACACCGACGATCGTCTGATTGCCGGGCAGCCGGTCCGCGAGAAGTATCCCAACAACTTCCACCTGAGTGCCCAGCGGGCGTTGGCCGTCTCCGACGCGCTCGGTCGGCTTGGCCTCGAGCCGGAGCGGATGGGCGTCGCCGGGTTCGGGCCACACCAGCCGGTCGCCCCCAATCTGACTGGGGAGGACCGCGTGAAGAACCGCCGCGTCGAGCTTTTCGTGATGGCCCCCGAGGTGCCCGTCGTCGGCTGGACCGAGAGCACGCCGACCCTCTACTAGCACCAAACGGTTGTTGAGATGTTCCGCGTTAACCTTGGCTTGTCACCTCAAACTCTACGCCAACCAGCCGAAGAACCGTTTGGTGCTAGCACCTCGTCGAATTGACGGGCGTGGCGCGATGACCGGTCTGCCGATTGTCGGCGCTGTGCCTGTCCCTGGGTTCCTTTTGGCTCTATAATCGATAGTCGGCCCAGACTCCTTGGGGAGTGGCCGGTTTGCCATTTTGCGGCTGGCTGTAGGAGCGGCCGAAGAATAACTCCCGGATTTCCGAAGTAGTAGGCACACTCCGTGTGCCGTAATTGGCGGACCGCACACGGAGTGTGCCTGCTACCGAAATCGGGAACTTGTTTTTCGCCGGATCCTTACTCGGCGGCCTGGTGTTTCGCCAGACACCGGCCGCTCGCGAAACGCGGCGGCTGCTGGGACCACGCATCCTGCCAATGGGGGCCCCACACGCCGCCGGTTGCATTGCCACGTGGGACGTTTGCGAGTGGTCTGGGCTCGTGGGCGGCCGGCCGCCATCGGGCGATTCGGTCGCCGCCGTACTCCTTGTGTTCCCGCCTTGTCGGAGCGACCCTGAAACCACTGATGGCCCGCCGCGAACGACGCTCTACGAAACGGTCCCTGCCCGTGCGGTTCCTACTCAGGCTGTATGAGGTGCTCGCTTCATTGCGCCTCGCCGTGGTGGTGATTTTCCTTTCCGCCGTGGTTCTGGGTTGGGCCACGTTCGTGGAGGACCGATACGGGACCGAGGCGGTTCACTTTGGGATCTACGGGGCGTGGTGGTTTGCGGCCCTGTTGGGCTTGCTGGGCTTGAACGTCCTCTGCGCCGCACTGATCCGTTTCCCTTGGAAGAAGCACCAGACCGGCTTCCTGATTACGCACGCGGGACTCCTTGTGCTGCTGGTCGGCTGCTTGGTGAGCAGCATCGGAGGAGTGGAAGCGCTGTTGTGGGTTTTCGAAGAAGGGACCGGACGGCTGGCGTACCAAGACACGCGCCATTTCGAGCTGAAGATCTACGAGCAGTCCGCCGGCGAAGCGGGCCGCAGCAGCTCGGGAACCGACGCCGCGGCGGACGTCGAAAAGGAGAAGCCGGCGGAGGAAACGATCGAGATTCCCTTCGTGGCCGGGCCGTTCAATTGGGACGACTATCGCGAGTTGTCCCGGTTCCCCTGGCGCTGCGTACCCCGCGATCGAGGCGTCCTCTACGACCGGCACGGAGTCAAGTTGGAGCTGTTGGACTACTATAGCGATGCGGCCCTGGTGGCCGGCTCGCCGTTGAAGTTGCGGGTCAAGAGCGGGGCGGGCGCACTTGCCTCCGGTTCCGAAAAGGACTCGGTCGGCCAATGGGAATCGGTGGAGCTGCAATACCGGGGCCGCGGAGGGATGGACTCGCCGCACGGCACCATGGCATTCGCCGCCCGCAAGGTGCTGCCCGGCGGGGAGCGGATCGTGTTCTGGGTCGCCGCCGGCCGGGCGGAAACCGAGGCCTTCCGCAACGCGGCACCCGTCGGCCCGTTGGGCGAACAAGGGCAAGTGGTTCTTTACACCGGTGGTCAGAAGTTCCACTTTCTGGTCGAGCAGCTCGAGCAGGAATCGCGCCTCCCGCTGGGCGACACCGGGCTCGCGGTGGAGCTGGTCCGAACCGACCCGCAGTTCCCGGCCGTCGTGTTGCGGATTCACGACCAGAACGCTCAGGCAACGGACATGGTCCTCCTGGCCGACGGCCCGGAGCTCGGTCACGACCGCGAACATGGGATCTACGGCGCCTACTGGTGCGACGTCTCGAACCGGGACGCCGAGAACGAAGACCGGCCGCGGGACGAGACGATGCTCGGCAATCCGCAGAAGCCTCGAATCGACGTCATTCAGGCCGCTGACGGGGGGCTGTACTATCGCGCCTGGAAGTCGCCCAAGCTGGACGCGATCGCCGCGCTGCCGATCGACGGCACGCGAGTCGCGGCTTTCGAGAACACGGACGCCCCGCTGACGTTCTACGTCGAGAGCTTCGTTCCGCACGACCGGCCGGGGCGGAGCATCAAGCCGGGCAAGTTCGACAAGGACAAGGAGGCCGAGCAGAAGGTGCCCCAAGCGCGGGTTCGGCTCACCGTCGACGGCAACACCGAGCAGTTCTGGCTGGAAGGGATCAAGACCCTCATCGGGGACCCCTCGCCGCAGGCGGGGCAGCGTAAGGTGGTCCCCGGAAACCGTCGCCGCGTGGCGGTTACCTTGCCCCAGGACCGGCTCGATCTCGGCTTTCACCTCTACCTGCGGAAGTTCCAGCGCAAGCTGGACCCCGGCACGAGCATGCCCTCGCACTACTCGAGCCTGGTCGACGTGGTCGCGCTGGACGACCGGGGCAACCAAAAACGCGTGCGGGAGAACGTGCTGATCACGCTCAACGAGCCGGCCAACTTCTCGGACCCCAACACGGGGCGATCCTACCGCCTCTACCAGTCGTCGTTCAACGGGCCGTTCAAACCCGGCCACCCGTACTTCGACGAGCGCGTAGGCGGCTCCGGGTCGCGCGAGGAGCTTTACCTTTCGATTTTGTCGGTCAACTACGACCCGGGAAGGGGACTGAAGTACTTCGGATGTCTGCTCATCGTTGCCGGCATCGGCACGATGTTCTACATGAGGGCGTATTTCTTTGGGAGACGACCGACCCGAGTTGAGCAAAGCGATTGACGGCGCGCCGGCCGTGCGCCGGTCCGCTTCACGCATTCCCCGAGCCGTCTCACGTCGAGTCGACCCCGGATCGCGAGGTTCGTGCATGGTTTGTCGCCGAGTTGTCTGGCCCGTTCTGATCGCGCTATTGTCCGCCGCCGCGGTGAGGGCGGAGCCTGCGCACGATCTGGATTGGAGCGCCTGGCAACACGTGCCGGTGTACTGGCAGGCGGTCCGCGGCAGCAAGATCGACGGCCGGATGATGCCGCTCGACACCTTCGCCCGCACGGTCGTCGAGACCATCTGCGGCAAGGTGAATCCGCGGTTGAGCCTGGCGGGCGCCGACGAGCCGAGGCGGGAAGCCGGGTCGGCCGCCCCGGCCGACGCCCGGGAGCTTTTTCCGGACGGCCGGAAGCGTCGCTTCACGGCTTCGGAATTGCTGTTCAGTTGGATGGTCGAGCCCGAGCGGTGGGAGCGCGTGCCGCTGTTGGTCGCCTGGAACGAATCGCTGCGAGAGGACGTTCTCAAGCTGCCCGCCAAGAGCGAAGACGGCGAGCGCTTGAGATACGCCTCTCCCCGGCAGGTCGAGCAGGCGATGACGAGCATCCACGTCCGGCTCAGGGCCGTTCAAGCGGCCGAGGAGGAAGCCGAAGCCGGCGGGGAGAAGATCGCCGTCTCCGCGGCAGACCGGAAACTCCAGGACCTCTTGGGGGCCTACAATCTCTACCGGCTTCTGACGTTCCACCCGACGGACGACGCGACCGGGCGGAGCCGCTTTCAGGAGAAGTTCGAGGCTTCCGTCGAGGCCTGGCAGGCAGCGGCGATGGCGTGGAGCCGCTCGCAGCCCGACCTGGAGCGATTGGGATGGCTCGACGCGGAGCAGGGCCCCGGCGATGCGCTGGAGTCGGTCCGCCAGTCGATGCTCGGCCTTGCCGAAATGACGGGGGATCGGGACGTTCCCTTGGATCGAGCCGAGCCGCTGGTCGTGTCCGGCCGCCAAGCGAGCGATGAGCTGGCCGCGAAGTGCGGCCAGTACAAGACGCGGCTGTTTGAAGCGGCGGCGCCCTCGGGGTGGACCGAGGCGGCGATGAAACAAGCTCGGATCCACGTTCACGCGCTGGCGAGCTCCACCCGGGACTTGGCCCGGCAAGCGGACGGGATGCACCGGGCTCTTTACGACAACGGGGCTTCGCTCCGCCTGGTCCCGGCGCTGAACCCGGCCGCGCTGGAAGCGAACCGTCTCCCTTCCGACGACGCGCAGCTCTGGCTCAACCTCCAGACGATGCGCTTTGGATCGGACGAAATCCTTGCCGGCTATCCGCAACCGGAGCTCGAGGAGGCTCGCAAGGCCTTTGCCGACGCGGCCGGCGTGTACGTCGACCGCGGCCATCCCCAGCGCCGCGAGCGGTTTGCCGCCGCCATGGATCATTTCGCGTCGTCGATCCGGGCATTGGGGGTCGCCATCGAGCCGGTCCGCAAGAACCTCCCCATCCAGGAGCGAGACGAGAAGCTCATCGCCCTGACCGCCTATCCGCCGCCGGGATCGACCAGGGCGGAAGTGCACTACTATCGGCTCGACCCGTTCCGATGGTCGTGGGCGATGAGTCTGGCGGCCGTGGCGTGCTTCGCGCTGGCCTTCGGGGTCGTCCGCAAGCCGATGTTCTGGACGGGCATCCTGGTGCTCGCCGTGGTGCAGCTTTTCACCGCCTACGGACTGGGACTCCGCGTGTACATCACCGGAAGAGCACCGGTGACCAACATGTTCGAGACGGTGGTCTTCGTGGGCTTGGCGGTGGGGGCGCTGGCACTCTGGTTCACGCTGCAACCGCTCCTTTGGCCGGGACTGAGAATCGCTTGGCGCGTGACCGCAGCCCCGTTCACTCGGGAGGCCGGGGAGCCGGGACCGGAACCGACGTCGCCGGCCGGCCGAGGCTTCTGGAAGGCATGCGGGGTCGTGTTGCTCTTTCCCAGGCTGGCGCTTTCGGTGCTCACGTTTCTCAAGCTGGCCTGGTTTCCCTTCAGCCCGGAGCACGCCCGGCCGTTCCTCAGCCTGCTGCCGCGGACGCCCGAGGGGGCGATGATGCCGACCGGCAACGACTTGCTGGTCTGGGTGATGGGGCTTTGTCTGCTTCTGTTCGCCGTTTGGTGGATTCCGCGGTTACTTCTGGCGGCGCTGCTGGGGGTCGTGACGATTCCGTGGAGCCTGGCCAAAGATGGCGTGGCCAAGCCGCTCGACGAGGTCGTTGCGCGGAAGTGGTTTGCGGTGTCCGGGGCGTCGGTCGGGTTCCTGGCGGCCTACATCGGCTACTTCGCCCCGATCTTCGACAAGAACATCAACCCGTTGATGCCCGTGTTGCGCAACAACTTCTGGCTCACGTCCCACGTCCTCTCCATCACGGCAAGCTACGGGGCGGGGGCCTTGGCGTGGGGGCTGGGCATGATCGCCCTGGGTTATTACCTTTTCGGCCGATACCGTGATCCGAGCCGGGTGGCGGCGTTGTCTGCGGGCGAGGGCCGGCGGCCGAGCGGCGGCTCCCGGGGGCCCGCCCGCGCGTTCGCGCGGCGCCCCCCGGCGGCCTGTGGTACTTTGGGCGACTTCATCTACAAGGCGACCCAGGTGGCCGTGCTGCTTCTGGTCGCGGGCACGATCCTGGGCGGGCTCTGGGCCGACGTCTCCTGGGGTCGCTTCTGGAGCTGGGACCGCAAGGAAGTCTGGGCCCTGATCTCGGCGCTGGTCTATCTCGTCGTGCTCCACGGCCGCTACGCCGGCTGGTCCGGCAACTTCGGCCTGGCGGTCGGATCCGTGGTCGGGGCGACCTCGATCCTGATGGCGTGGTACGGCGTCAATTACGTCTTCCCCGGCGGAAGGCACGCCTACGGCTCCGGCTCCGGAGGACTGGTCCCCGTGCTCGCCATCGTCGCCGCCAACTGGATCTTCATGGGCTTCGCCGCGTTCCGCTACGTGCTGGAGACCCGAACGCCCGTCCTCCTGCCACCCGACGAGGCCGACGCAAGCCCCGGAAGCTCAGGCGGACGCGTTGCCCAGGCATGATCAACCCGGCATCGGCGTCCGTCAAGGAAACGTGGCACCGGCCGGTGGCGGGTCGAGCTTGACATGAGTGGCAATGCCGGGCCACCATGGTCGGACCGGGAGATGAGCTTGTCGAGCGCGGCGGACGCGGGAGCAACCCGGCCCGGCGCAAAGCGGAGGTCCCCGGTTCGATGGTCAATCAGAGCCTGCTCACTCCAACGCGGCCGGGGCCCGCATTCTGGGAGAGGATCGATGAGTTTGTCGGGCAAGAAGATACCCGGCCAGCGGGCCGCCGAGTTGTGCGAGTGCTACCGTGCCGCACTTTTCGACGACGTGGTCCCCTGGTGGATGCGCCATTCGCTCGACCGCCAGTACGGCGGCTACTACAGCCTGCTGGAGCGCGACGGCCGGACCTGGGGCACGGACAAGTACATGTGGATGAACAGCCGGCAGGTGTGGCTTCTGAGCCACCTGGTCAACACGCACGAGAAGAATCCCGAGTGGCTGGACGCCGCCGCGCTGGGCGCCGAGTTCATGCGAAGACACGCCTTCAAGGACGACGGCAAAATGCACTTTCGGCTGGACCGCCGGGGCCAAAGCCGCTCCGAAGTGCTCAGCCTGTACACGGAAGTCTTCGGGGCCATCGCGATGGCCGAGTACAGCCGGGCGTCGGGCGACGAGTCGTACTGGGCCAAGGCAATCGAGATGTACGACTTTCTGATGCCGCGGCTGGGGCAACCGTCGGACACGGCCATGCTGGGCTACCCGATCCGGGCCGCGTTCCACCTGCATGCCCACGACATGTGCCGGATCACCGTCGCCTGGGTGTTCCAGGAGATCCGTCCCCATTCGCGGTTTGAAGACGACCTGACGCTTTCCGCCTGCTCGATTCTCGACCGCCACTGGAAGCCGGACCTCCCGGCACTGCTGGAAAACGTGGCCATGGACGGCTCCCCGATGCTCGATCTTCCCGAGGGGCGGGTGTTTCATCCGGGCCACGCCGTCGAAAGCGCCTGGATGCTGATGGAGATCGCCCGGAAGCGCGGCGACGAGGACCTGCTGCGGACTTCGTTGGAGATCGTGCTCGCCGCGCTGGAGCACGGGTGGGACGAGGCATACGGCGGGATTCGCTACCTCACGAACGTCGACTGGACGCCGACCCATTCGCTGGACGCCGACATGAAGCTGTGGTGGCCGCACGGCGAGGCCCTCTACGCGTTGCTGTTGGCGTGGGACCTGACCGGCCGCGACGATGTGGCCCGGTGGTACCAGAAGGTGCACGACTACACGTTCAGCCACTTCCCCGACCCGGAACACGGCGAGTGGTTCGGGTACCTCAACCGCGACGGCAGCCCGGTGTGGACGGCCAAGGCCAACGGCTGGAAAGGCTGCTTTCATCTGCCGCGCGTGTTGCTCCGATGCTACCGCTTGCTCCGATAGGCCGCACGATGCTCGACCAACTCACCCATCTGCTGGACCACCTCAGCGAGGTCGTCGATTCTGAACGCCAAGCCGGGATCGAGCGCCGCTACCAGAGCGCGTTGGACGGCCTGCCCGTGGATCGCCCGCCGCTGGTGATCTGCGGCCCGCTTCCCGAGGACGCTCATTTCAAGCCGTTTCCGCACCGAGAGGTGTTCGGCGACCCGCAGCGAATGCTCTATAACGAGCTGGTATACGCCTTCGACACCAGCATTGCACTGCGCGATTGTCTGCACGACGACCTTCCGCTGACCGTCCGCGCGAACTTCGGAACCGTGCTGATCGCCTCGCTGTTCGGAGCGCCGGCCGAGCAGATCGAGGACAACCCGCCTTGGGTCCGCCACAAGGCCGACGCCGAGATCACGCTGGCTGCCGTTCTGGATCGCGACCCGCTCGATTTCTCACGGGGGTGGTGCCCGCGCGTCGTAGAAACGATGGAGGCCTATCACGGCATCCTGGCGCGCCGGCCGGAACTGTACGAACGGATCCGCATCGTCCTTCCCGACTTGCAGGGCCCGATCGACAACCTGGAGCTGATTCGCGGAAGCGATTTGTTTCTGGAGCTTGCCGCACAACCGGAAGAGGCCGGCGCGGCGCTGGAGGCCGTGGCGACCGCCCAGATCGGCCTCGCCCGACACCTGAAGCGGCTGGTCCGTGAGGGCCCGCACGGCTATTGCCACCAGCATGCCGTGATGATGAAGGGCAACGTCCTCCTGCGCGACGATTCGGCCGTCATGATCTCCGCCCGGATGTACCGCGAGTTGGTGGCGCCGCATGACGAGCGGGTGTTGCGCGAGCTGGGGGGTGGAGGCATCCACTGCTGCGGGCGCGTTGATCACCTGGTCACCGAATTCCTGAGACTCCCATCCCTGCAAGGCCTCGACCTCGGACAACCCGAACTGAACGACGTAGACGCCATTTACGCGCAGGCGCGCGGGCGGAACGTCCCGCTGATTCGCGTGACCGCAAGCGAAGAGGACTTGCTCGCGGGCCGCGCCGAAGAGCGCTTTCCCACCGGCGTCGTCCTGGTCTATCGCGCCGCCACGTTCGAGGACGCGAAGCGAGTCTCCTCGCTCCTGACGCGGAACCGGGGCTTCGTGTAGGCGGCGCGATTCGAGGGATCGACTTGCAGTCCGACCCGGTCCGAGATGTACCTTCCGGCGGGAAGCCATGGTAAGATGGCTCCGCTTCCACCCGGGGTCGGCCCCGGCCTTTGCGCAGATTCCGTCGTGACCTGAGAAAGGGTGGACCGATGCGACAGAAGAACAGAACGGGCTCCTTGGCTGCCGTGTTTCCATCGAGGCGGCGGCCGGTGGTTTGGGCCGCGTTGGCCGTTGCGGCTTGGGCGATCGCCACGTGCGGAGTGGCCGGCGATTTGGACGATCTGGCCAAGCCGCACGAGGGCCGCAGCATGCGGTCCACCTCGACCGCCGTCGATGACAGCGGCGACTACGCACACGGCAACAGCGACAACTCCCGCGTTGCCGCCGGAGCGACCAAGGTCGTCCTCAACGTCGAGGGGCCGGGAGTGATCACCCACATGTGGTTCACGTTCCTGGGGCCGGAGCCCCATCCCTGGGCCAAGGACGGATCGGCCAACCACCAGGAGATCCTGCTGCGGATCTACTACGACGGCTCCGAGCGGCCGGGCGTCGAGGCCCCCCTGGGCGACTTCTTCGCCAACAGCTTCGGCAAACGGAGCGAGGTGATCAGCGTGCCCGTGGTCGTCGAGGACGCCGACTCGTACAACTGCTTCTGGCGGATGCCTTTCCGGAAGTCGGTGCGGGTGGAGGTCGTCAACCAGAGCGAGAAGAAGCTGAACCTGCTCTACTACAACATCGACTGGATCAAGAGGGACTCGCTCCCGGAAAACACGCCCTACTTCTACGCCCAGTACCGCCAGGAGTACCCGGTTGAGCAGGGGAAGGACTACGTAATCCTGGACACCCAGGGCAAGGGGCACTACGTGGGAACGGTGCTGTCGGTTCGCACGCGCAGCCCCTCCTGGTTTGGCGAAGGCGACGAGAAGATCTACCTCGACGGCGAGAAGAAGCCTTCCATCTGGGGCACCGGCACGGAGGACTATTTCCTTTCCGCCTGGGGGCTGAAGACGACCGGCACGCCCTACTTCGGAACGCCCTATTTCGACCAACGGGGCATCGTCGGAGGTCACACCAGCGCGTACCGCTGGCACGTCCACGACCCGATCGTCTTCAACACGTCGATCACGGTAACGATCGAGCACTGGGGCTGGATCTCGGTCGACGAAAACCCCGAAGGCAAGTCGCACAGTTGGAACGAGCGCCAGGACGACTTCTCGAGCGTGGCGTTCTGGTATCAGACCGGCACCCCGACGTTCACGGCCCGGGCGCCGGATGCCAAGGAGCGGACGCTGCCCAACCTCGACCTGGTCTTTCCCGCCAAGCCCTTCACCGACGAGAAGCACCATGGCGACGGCGAGGCCCGCGTGCAGACCAACCTCGGATTCTTCCCCCAGGGGCAGTTGTTCTACCGGCCCGAGCAGGCCGAAGGCGCTTGGGTGGAAATCCCGTTTGAGGTCAAAGAGAAGGAACCCCGGCGACTGTTGATCAAGGGCACCCGGGCACCCGACTACGGCCGCTACCAGGCCTATCTGAACGGGGTGAAACTTGGCGGGCCGATCGACCTCTACCACGACGGCGTGTCGGACTGGGAGTTTCACCTGTTGGACTTCTGGCCCGATCCCGGCCCATACACGCTCCGCCTGGAATGCGTCGGCAAGAGCCCCAAGTCGACGGGCCACTTTTTGGGCATCGAATCGGTCCGGCTCCGCGAGCGACGGCCGCGCGTGAAGGAGTGGGCCCGCGACAAGGACAAGGACTGGCGCGAGGCGCCGATTCTGTACGACTAGCCTCCGAGTGTCCGCCAAACGCAGGGTGCCTCAAACGTCACGGTACCGATAGATGGGAATCGTCGACCGCGGATTGGTGTTCCTCGGCGAGGAGGGCGGGGAGTGCGCGAGCGCGTGCTTTCATGGCGCGTGCGCACTCTCCGGCGGGCGGTGGCTGGTCGGATTTCGAGCCTCGCCGAAGAAGTCCGACGCCTTCCCGCAGCGGGTATTGGTGACGTGGAGCGATGACGAGGGAAAGACGTGGTCACGCCCGGCAGAGCCTTGGGCGGGCCAGGCCGTCTCCGGGGTGCCGGGTGCCTGGCGAGCCGGTCAGCCGACCGCCCTGGGCGGCCGGCGCGTCGCCATGGTGCTCTACTGGGTCGACGCATCCGACTCTCGGCGCCCCTTTTTCAACGAGCAAACCGAAGGACTCTTGGATTCGCGCATCTTCCTGGCTCTGTCGGAGGACGCAGGTCAAACGTGGGACGCGCCGCGACTTCTCGACACGTCGCCGTTCACCATGCCGACGCCCATCACCGGCCCGATTCTCCGCTTGCCAAGCGGGGAGTGGGCGCTGCAATTCGAGACGAACAAACCGTACTTCGACACGTCGGTCTGGCATCACCAATCGGTCCTGATGTATTCCGCGGACGAAGGCCGGACCTGGCCCGAGTTCGCGGTCGTCGCGGCGGATCCCGAAGCTCGCACCTTCTACTGGGACCAGCGGCCCGGCGTGCTGGCCGACGGGTCGATCCTCGACCTCTTCTGGACGTTCGACCGGAGGACGGCCGTCTATTGGAACATCCACGCCCGCTCGTCGACCGACAACGGGCGTACGTGGTCGGGCCTGTGGGATACGGGCGTGCCGGGCCAGCCGGCCCCGCCGGTGTCGCTGGCGGACGGTCGGATCGTGATGCCCTACGTCGACCGCCAGCGCACGCCGGTCATCAAGCTGCGCGTGAGCCCCGACGGCGGCCGGACCTGGCCGGAGTCGACGGAATCGGTCCTGGACGATCGGCTCCGCCGGTCTCAGGAGGGCGGCAAGTCGTCGATGCAGGACGCTTGGACCGAGATGGCCGCCTTCAGCGTGGGGCTGCCGACGACGGTCCGGCTGCCGGACGGGGACGTGCTGATCGTGTACTACGCCGGCCCGAAAACCGACCACACGGGGATCTACTGGGTGCGGCTTCGGCCATGACGGGGAGGTGATGACCATGCTGTCGGGCAGAGTGCTCTCAGACGAGCAGATCGAGCAGGTCCGGGCCGCTTCGGAGGAGATCCTGGAGCGGGCCGGATGCCGCGTGCTGGACGAGCGGGCGCTGGAGTTGTGTCGCAAGGCGGGTGCGCGGGTGGATGAGCCGATCGGCCGGGTCCGGCTCCCGCGCCAACTGCTGCGGGAGTTGATCGGGCAAGCGCCGAGCCGCTACGAAATCAAGGGTCTGGATGGGATCGTGCGCGAAGTGGGGGACGGCCGGCAACGAGGGCTGGCGATCACCAACGACCCTTGGATCGTCGACTATGCGACCCGGCAGCCCCGTCGGCCGTGCACCGAGGACGTCCGCCGCAACACGATCATCGGGCAGAGCCTGGAACGCGTTTTTGCCATGTCCTGCATGGACTTCCCCATGAGCGACGTGCCGGGCGCGAATTCCAGCCTGCGGGCCTTGGAGGTCCATCTGCTCCACCACGCGAAGCACAACTTCGCGCTTCCTACCTCCGTCCAAAGCCTTCAGCGCTGGCTCCGGATCGGCCGGATCCTCACGCGCGGCGCGGAGTTGCGGGGCAGCCGCCTGTTCAGCGTGGGCGTCGCCTCGCTGACGCCGCTGACCCTCACGGCGATGAACGTAGAGTTCCTGCGCATCGCTTGTGAACACGATTTTCCCGTCATACCGACCGTGTGCCCGACCGCCGGGATGACGAGTCCCTACACCCTGGCGGGCACGCTGGCGCTGGGCCACGCGGAGATCCTGTTTCTGCTGGCGATCGCTCAACTCCATCGGCCCGGCCATCCGTTCCTCTACGCCTTCGGCCCGGCGGTGGGGAACATGCGAAACGGCGCATGCCTGTACTACACGCTCGACAAGGTGCTATGGAAGCTGGCCGCGGTACAGCTCGGCAAGTCGTGCGGCCTTCCCGTCAGCGCCGAGTGCGGCGGCACGATGGTGCACCGGCTCGACCAGCAGAGCGGCGCCGAAGGCATGCTCTTCATGCTTGCGGCCGTGACCTCGGGCGCCGATGTCCTGGCCGGCTTCGGCTCCACGCACAACGCGGTTGGGCACTCCACCGAGATGATGCTGATTCAAGACGCCTACGTCGAAGCGGCCCGGCACCTGCGGCGGGGCATCCCAACCGACGCGGCGCACCTGGCGGTCGAATCGGCGGTGCGCGTCGGACCGGGCGGCGAATGCTTGACCGACCAGTCGACGCTGGATTACCTGCGCCGGGGCGAGTTTTTCAGCCAAGAGATCTTCGATCACACGGGCGATTCGACACAATCGCGGTCGATGCTCGAGCGGGCCCATGAAAGGGTGGAGTCTCTGGCGGCCGGTTTTCGCTCGCCGGTCCCGGACGACGTCCGGGAAGCGCTCCAGCGGTTCTTCCGCGAAGAGACGAGCGGCGGGTAGGCGTCGGCCTCCCGTCCGTTACTGACCAACGACGTGTTGCCGGAATACGAGCCTTTCCTGACGTGCGATTTGGCGGCGGTTCGGCCGGCTTTCGAACCTGGCGGTAGCGCATCGTGGGGGGCGTCATGCTAGGATTAGGATCGCAGAAACAATAAGTGGGGCACGATTCCATCGTGCCAGGCACGTTGGAAACGTGCCCCACGGCCATATCGCGACAGTTGTTTCTTGCGCGATCCTTAGCGTTGCCTTCGCGTTGAGCACGTGGTGGGAATCGGTGGGCACTGGGCGTCAGGCGCGGCCTTGCCGAGTTGACATGTTTCCTTGGTTGAGCCGGGGAAGCCCGGCCAAAGGAGTCGTCCGATGCGTGCGGTATCCAAGGAGTCCGTGATTGCGGCGTGCGTGCTGGTGGCCCTCCTGTGCGGCGCGCTGTACGGGATCGCCGCGGAGGAGGACGCGGCGACGGAGCTGCCCCAAGGCGTGGAGGCCGTCTGGGACCTGGAGGCGGCGTATCGCGAGGCCACGGAGACGCGGGAGCGGGTGTCGATCAACGGCCTCTGGCGTTGGCAACCGGCCCGTAACGGCTCGGACGCGATCCCCGGCTCGGGATGGGGGTATTTCAAGGTCCCGGGGTGCTGGCCGGGAATCACCGACTACATGCAGAAGGACTGCCAGACGGTCTATGCTCATCCGAGCTGGAAGGACGAGGACCTGGGCGGCATCGCCGCGGTCTGGTACCAGCGGGAGATCACCGTACCCCGCCAGTGGACCGGCCGCCGGATCGTCCTAGAGGCCGAGTACGTCAACTCCTTTGCTGCGGTGTACGTCGACGGCAAGCAGGTCGGCGAGATACGGTTTCCCCGGGGCGAGGCGGATCTGACCGCGGCGTGTCGGCCGGGCCAAAGTCACGTGCTCAGCATGCTCGTGGTGGCCATGCCCCTGAAGGGCGTCATGCTCTCCTACAACGACACGGCCTCGGCCAGGCAGGTCAAGGGCCGGGTGGCGCGCCGCGGCCTGTGCGGCGACGTCTACCTGGCGAGTGCGCCCCGGAGTGCGCGCATCAGCGACGTGAAGGTGGTCACGTCCGTGCGCAAATGGCGGATCCGCTTCGACGCGGCGATTGAGGGCCTTGCCGACCAGTCGAGGTACGTCCTCAAAGCCGACGTTGCGGAGGGAGACCGCACGGTCCGGCAGTTCACCAGCGAGCCTTTCGGGAAAGCCGACCTGAAGGATGGCCGCATCACCCTCACCGAGGAGTGGAAACCGGAGAAGCTCTGGGACGTCCATACGCCCGAGAACATGTATCACCTCCGTCTTTCTCTCATGGAAGCTGGTGGGGAAGTGCTCGACGCCGGCCTGCCCGTGCGCTTCGGGTTCCGGGAGTTCTGGATCGATGGCCGGGACTTTTTCCTCAACGGCACCCGCATCTTCCTGTCGTCAGTTCCGCTGGATAACGCCCAGGTCGGCGCCGCCTGGGCCAACTACGACGCCGCCCGAGAGAGCATCGAGCGCCTGAAGGGCTTCGGGATCAACTTCGTCTACACGCACAACTACGGCTGCCAGCCGGGCGATCATTTGGGTTTTGAAGAGGTGCTGAGGGCCGCGGACGACGCGGGGATGCTGGTCGCCTTCTCCCAACCGCACTTCGGCCACTACGACTGGGAGAGTCCGGATGCCGACCGGGCGAACGGTTACGCCCGGCACGCGGCGTTCTACGTGGGCGTGGCCCAGAACCATCCGTCGGTCGTGGCCTACTCCACCAGCCACAATGCGACCGGATACGCCGAAGACATGAACCCGGACATGATCGACGGCATCCAGGGCGATCGCAGCGAGTGGTCTGCCCGAAACGTGGCCCGCGCCCGGCGAGCCGAGGCGATTATCAAGGGCCTCGACCCCGACCGGATCGTCTACCATCATTCCTCGGGCAACCTGGGCCCGATGCACACGGTCAATTTCTACACGAACTTCGTCCCCATCCAGGAGATGTCGGACTGGTTCGAGCACTGGGCGACCGAGGGGGTGAAGCCGGTTTTCACCTGTGAATACATGGTGCCCATGCCTTGGGACTGGACGATGTACCGGGGCTGGTACCAGGGCCACCGGGAGTTCGGCAGCGCCACGGTGCCGTGGGAGTTCTGCCTGGCGGAGTGGAACGCGCAGTTCTTCGGAGATCGGGCCTACCACATCAGCGACCAGGAGAAGGAGAACCTCCGCTGGGAGGCGGAGCAGTTCCGGGCCGGCCGCCTCTGGCATCGTTGGGACTATCCCCATCAGGTGGGATCAAGCGATTTCGAGGAACGCTACCCGGTCTACGCGATGTACTTCGCCGACAATTGGCCCGCCTTCCGAACGTGGGGCGTATCGGCCAACTCCCCGTGGAGCCACGGGCACTACTGGACGCTCCGCGACGGCGTCGAGACGGGCCGCAAGGACCTCCCGGTCGATTGGCAGGGCCTCCAGCGGCCCGGCTTCAGCCCGGACTACGTCGAAGACCGCTACGAGAGGATCGACCTGGCCTTCGAGCGTTCCGACTGGATTCCCACGGTGGCCGCGCGGGCGATCCTTCGGTACAACCGGCCGCTTCTGGGCTACATCGCCGGCAAGCCGGGGGCGTTCACGAGTAAGGATCACAATTTCTATGCCGGCGAGGTCGTCGAGAAGCAGCTCATCGTGATCAACAATTCCCGAGAAACGGTGACGTGCGCCTGCGCGTGGTCGTTCGGCCCGGCGGGGGCCGCCGCCGGCAGCAGGGAGGTTACCCTGCCGACGGGAGAGCAGGAGCGCATTCCGCTGCGCCTCGAGCTGCCGGACACGCTCGATCCGGGCACGTACGAACTGCGCGCCACGTTCCGGTTCAGCACGGGCGAGACGCAGGAGGACTCCTTCTCGATCGATGTCGTGCCACGCCCGGCGGCCCCCCGGGTGAATGCGGCGATCGCGCTTTTCGATCCCAAGGGCGAGACGAGCAAGCTGCTGGATGGGATGGGAATCCGATGCCGCGAGGTGACCGCGGAGGCCGACCTGTCGGCGTACGACGTGTTGGTCGTGGGAAAGAACGCGCTCTCGGTCGACGGGCCGGCGCCGGACGTGATGCGCGTCCGCGATGGGCTGAAGGTGCTCCTCTTCGAGCAGACGCCGGACGTGCTGGAAAAGCGGTTCGGGTTCCGCGTGGCCACGTACGGTCTCCGATGGGTCTTCAAGCGGGTGCCCGATCACCCCGTTCTGGCGGGGGTCGGCGAGGCGCATCTGCGCAACTGGCGCGGGGAGGCCACGGTCGTCCCGCCCCGCCTGGAGTACCGGATCAGCAGCGAGTTCGGCGCCCCCACGGTCCGGTGGTGCGGCATCCCGGTCACCCGGCTCTGGCGATGCGGCAGCCGCGGCAACGTCGCCACGGTGCTGATCGAGAAGCCGGCCCGCGGTGATTTCCTGCCCATCCTCGACGGCGGCTACAGCCTCCAGTACAGCCCGCTCATGGAATACCGCGAGGGCAAGGGGATGGTGCTTTTCTGCCAACTGGACGTGACGGGCCGAACGGAGAGCGACCCCGCGGCTGAGACGCTGGCCCGAAACGTGCTCGGTTACGTCTCCACGTGGAAGCCGGCGCCAAGACGCAACGCCGTCTACGTCGGCGACCCTGCCGGGAGGACCCATCTGGAGTCTGCGGGCGTCTCCGTGAGTCCCTACGAAGCCGACAAGCTGGCGGCCGACCAGGTCCTCGTGGTGGGGACCGGCGGCGGACGGGAACTGGCCAAGAATGCGGACGCTATCGCCGACTGGCTCAAAACGGGCGGCCACGTGCTGGCCCTCGGGCTCGACCAGCAGGAGGCAAACGCCTTCCTGCCGATGAAGGTGGAGATGCAGAGCGGAGAGCACATCGCGGCCCATTTCGATCCGTTCGGCGCGGGCTCTCTGCTGGCGGGCGTGGGACCCGCGGACGTCCACAACCCCGCCCCACGGGAGCTGCCCCTCGTGTCCGGAGGCGCCTTCACAATCGGCAACGGCGTCCTGGGGAGAGCCAAAAAGGAGAACGTCGTCTTCTGTCAACTCGCGCCCTATAGCATCAGCAAGGGCCGGGGAGCAGTGCCCTCTCTCACCGTGAACGAAGAGGATGCCGCGTACGGCAAGCAAAGCGCGCTACTGACCATGGGTACGGTGCCGTGGGGCCAGTTCGGACAAAAGGTCGAGGCCGGGGAGGTCGGCAAAACCTACACCTTTGCCGTCTTCGTCAAGAGCCTCGACGGGCCGGTCCGCGCCCGCCTCGAGGTCGAGCGGGCCGGCAGCCCGTGGGACAGGGCGGCGCGGGGCGACGACGTCGCTTTCGACGCAAACGCCTGGACCGAGTTGCACGTCACCTTCAAGGTCGACAAGCCCTACCCGGAGGGTTGGTCTGCCTACATCCACTGCGGCCAGGAAGGCGCGCGATTCCGGGCCGACCTGTTCCGGCTCCACGAAGGTGACTATGTACCCGTGAAAACCCCGGCCGCGGGCGAGGGTGCGCGAGCGGCGTCTGAGACCGAGAACCTCTTCACCAACCCGAGCTTCGAGGCCGGGACCGAGCCGTGGTCCTTCTCCTACCGCACGGAGCAGCACAACCTCAAGCGAGCCTATCGCCGAGCGTGCTTCCTCATGGCACGCCTGCTGGCCAACATGGGCGTACAGGGCTCGACGCCTCTTCTGGAGCGATTCTCGACCCCGGTGGGCGGCGGCGCCGCGGGCTCCGTGGCCCGGAACGGCGACTTCCGCGGCGATGCGGACGGCGACGGCATGGCCGACGAGTGGGCGTTCTCGTCGGGCTCCAAAGAGGCCACCTGCACGCGCGAGAGGATGCGGGAGGGCGCCGACGCGTGGTCTCTGGCGCTTGAGTGTCCGCCCGTCGAAGGCGAGAAGATGCCGAGCGTCATGCTGGCCCAGTACGACGTGCCCGTCACCAAGGGCCAATGGTACCATATTTCCTTGAAGGCCCGTGCCGAACGCCTGGCCGCCAACAGCGTTACCATGACGATCACCAACATGGCCAACTGGCGGTCGTTCTTTGAATACCAGCGCTTCGCGCCCGGGCCGGCGTGGGAGCAATTCAGCTTCGAAGTGCAATCCAGCGACACGGCCGACGAGCGGACGCGGTTCCAGATCTGGTACAGCGGGGCCGGAAAGCTGTGGCTTTCCGACGTGCGCGTCGAGCCCATCAGCGATCCGGCGGAAGGCCGGTGGCTCGAAGGGTTCTACCTCGACGTGCCGCAAGAGTGGGATGACCCCTACCGGTTCTTCCGCTGGTAGAAGGGGAGGCGCGGATCGATGCGCTGAAGTCGCCGAACCCCCAAAGGTCGCTTGCTTCGGGGCTAGGCATGGGAGCGCGCCATGCTAAGGATCGGCCGAAGAATAGGTTCCCGATCTCAGTAGCAGGCACACGCCGTGTGCCGTCCGCCGGTTACGGCACACGGCGTGTGCCTACTACTGGGGAAATGCGGAAGTTATTCTTCGGGCGATCCTAAATGAGCGTGCGCGATTGTGGCACAGAAGACAGGGAACCGAATCCGGGAGGAACAGGGCCCCTCCGGCCTTGTGCCGGGGGAAAGGGGGGTTGGGAACTAGACGCGGTAGTGATCAAACCCTTTTCCCCCGGCACAAGGCTTGTGGGGCGTGTTCCATAATCGCGCACGGTGATTTACAATGGGCTGCGCCGTCGGCCCGGATCGGCTCTCGGCGGATGCCCCCTGGGGAATCCGAGTCGACCGGACGCCGCGCCGGCGGCACGTTGGCGGCCGGATCTTCGGGCAGGAAAGGCCGTTCGGCTGTTTTTCCGGGTAGCAATATAGGGAGTAACGGCTCATGTGTATCCACTGCACTCGTCGGCGTTTTCTCGGGGCAACTGCAATGAGCGGAATGGCACTGGCGGCGGGTCACTTGGCGGCCGAGAGCGACGCACCGAGCCCCCCGCCCTCGCCCGCTACGAAGGTCCGGATCTGCGCAATCATCGCCGGCAGCGCACCGGATCGTAGTTGGTGCCTCTCGGAGGCGGAGGTCGCGGCGGTGACGAAGCGCTTGGCCGAGGCGGAGGCGAACCTCGGCAACGTGGAGTTCGTCATCGGCCAGGCATGCACCGCCGAGGAGACCGCCCAGTTGCTCGAGAAAGCGGGGCCGGACGCGCCCGTGCTGGCCGTCAGCGCCGACATCTTCGGCCTGAGCAACTTCAACCGCGAGAACGCGGTCATGCCCACCGTCTTCAAACAGGGCCGGCCGGCGGCCGTCTTTCATCTGCCCGTCGTCGGCGGGCACGACTGGTGCCTGGTGAAGCCGTGGCGCGACGAGGGGCACCGGGTCACGCTTTTCAACACGAGCGACCTCGACGAGCTGGAGCGGGCGGCCGCCCTGCTGAGGGTGATCCCACTATTGCGCCGAAGCCGCGTGCTCTGCTCGCCGCCGTTCAAGGGCACGCCCGAGGCGTACGCGCCGGATCAGGTGAAAGAGCGGCTGGGGGTCGAAATGGTGGCCATTCCCGACGGGCGTTACGACGAGGTCCTGGCCGGCGTCGACGCTGCCGCCGCGGAGAAGGAGGCCCAGCAGTGGATCGACGAGGCGAAGGGCGTGGTCGAGCCGAGCCGGGAGGACGTCGTCAAGGCCGCGGGGGCGAGTCTGGCGTTGGAAAAGCTGATCGCCGAGAACCGCGCTCAAGGGCTGTGCGTCGGCACCTGCATGCGCTGGCTGCCGCGCGGCTTTCCGTGCCTGGGCTTTTCACGCCTCAACGACCGGGGCATCCCCGCCGCCTGCGACGGCGACATGGATTGCGTGCTGACGATGCTCATCTTCCAGCACGCCTTGAATCAGGCGGGTTTCCTGGGCAATGCCGGGGGCGTCGATACGTCCAAGAACGCCTTTCATCTCTCCCACTGCTCCGCCCCGCTGAGAATGGAAGGCCCCGCGAGCCCCAAGGCGTCCTATCTCTTGCGGCGGCACGCGGAGGTCCAGGGCGGCGCGGTGCCCGAGGTCCATTATCGCATCGGGCAGAAGATCACCTTCACCAAGCTCGTGCACCTCGACACCCTGTTGGTGTTCACCGGAACGATCATCGAGGTTCCCGAGGTTCCCAAAGGCACCGAGCGAGGCTGCCGCACGGAACTCGTCGCCGAGGTGGACGACGCCGACAAGCTCCTGGACAACTGGGGCGGCGGGGCGCTCGGCGCGAGCGCCAAGGACTATTACGCCTCCCTGCACCGAGTGGCCTACTACGGCGACCACACCCGGACCATCCGCCACTTGGCCCACCTGATGGGGCTTACGGTTGTGCAGGAGGGCTGACGGTCGACGTTTTGGGGATTCCCGAAATTCGACCCTGCTCGGCACGCTCCTATTGATCCTTGCATAGCAAATGCGCGAGGCCAGCCGACGGGAGGCCGGAAAACAAGGGAGTTCGGCCCGTTGGCGCGATCATTAGCTATGCAAGGCTCAATAGGGAGGCGGACCTGGCGCGGATGACGCCGGAGTCCGCCCCGCACACCCCTTCTTACGGGTGGCAGGCGTCATGGCCTCCGCCATCGTCCAGAAGCCTCTGGCAAAGGCTTCTCAACGCGCCCGATCTAACGAAGGCTTTTTGCGATAACGCCTTGCGCCGCGTGCGTTAAGTCGAACCCCTCTGTGGCAGTGTCCTGATGCTTCCATCCCAGTATTCCAGGGCTGGCGTGCCAATGCAACCAATCGGACACTTGAGCGGCCAAATTATCGGGGCCGTACGTGGGAACAGGGGGAGATATTCCCGTGCTAACCTATTCCCAAAGCAATGAGCTCCCGGCTTTGCAGATCCTGATTGGCTGTAATTGTCCCGAGCGCGCCCTTGCCTACTCCGGCATAATTGAACGCTGCAAAAGAGCAAGGCTGCCACGTGGTAAGCATGAGGGATCACTGGAAGAGGGTCTTCGCGTTTCAGACAACAGGCAAGCAGTGAAACGCATTCGCGTGCGATGCGACGTCATCGCTGGTTCATTTCTGTCCCACGTTTCCGAGAGGTTACACAATGAACATCAGAGAAATGAGATCAATTGTCGGTGCGGTCGTGCTCGGCTTCACCGTATTGGCCGTCACTCTCGCGGGAACCTCTCCAGTTGCCGCGCAGGCCCAGAAAGCCGAGGTGGACCGCACGGAACTCCCGATCAAGAAGCCCTGGTATCCACCCATCACGACCCTGGACGCCCGCGACGCCACCGCCCCTCCGGTGTTTCGCGTCGAAGCGCCGAAGGACGCGCCGAACGTGGTCATCATTCTGCTCGATGACCTCGGCTTCGGGGGCACCAGTGCCTTTGGCGGTGTGATCCACACGCCACATTTCGACAAGCTGGCGAGGGGTGGGTTGCGTTACAACCAGTTCCACACGACCGCGCTCTGCTCGCCGACGCGACAGGCATTGAAGACGGGACGGAACCACCATTCCTGCAACCAAGCGAAGATCACCGAAGTGGCCACCTCGTTTCCGGGTGCCACCGGGGAACTTCCCAACGACGTAGCTCCGCTTTCCCAGATGCTGCGCATGAACGGCTACAGCACCGCGGCCTTCGGCAAGTGGCACGAAACGGCAGTCTGGGAGATCAGCCCCTCCGGTCCGCTGGATCGCTGGCCCACGCTGCAGGGGTTCGACAAGTTCTACGGGTTCATGGGTGGCGAAACGAACCAGTGGAGCCCTTCCCTTTATGATGGCGTCAACCCGATCGACCCGCCGGACGAGCCCGGATATCACTTCATGAACGACATGGCCACCCAGGCCATCAACTGGGTGCGGTTTCAGCAATCGCTTACCCCCGATAAGCCCTTCTTTGTCTATTTCGCCCCGGGCGCGGTCCACGCCCCCCATCATGTTCCACAGCAGTACATCGACAAACAGAAGGGGCGCTTTGATGCCGGCTGGGACGTGATCCGGCAGCAGATCTTCGAGAATCAGAAGCGACTGAGAGTGATCCCGGCGGACACGAAGCTGGCGGCCAAACCGAAGGACATCAAGGACTGGGCCGACCTTTCGGCGGACGAGAAGAGACTGTTTGCCCGCCAAGCCGAGGTATTCGCCGCCTATCTGGACATGACCGACACCGAAACCGGTCGTCTCATTCAGGCCATCGAAGACCTGGGAGAACTCGACAATACGCTCGTCTTCTACATCGCCGGCGACAACGGCACCAGCGCCGAGGGCCTCATGAATGGTCTCTACAACGAGATGACCTATTTCAACGGCGAACCCAAGGGATCCGATGTCTCTTTCATGTTGAATTACTACGACCAGTGGGGGAACCCGGAGACCTATCCTCACATGGCGGCCGGATGGGCGGTCTGCTTCGATTCGCCGTTCACCTGGACCAAACAGGTGGCCTCGAACTACGGGGGAACCCGCAACGGCCTGGTCGTCCACTGGCCCAACGGCATCAAGGCCAAGGGCGAGCTGCGTTCCCAGTGGCATCACGTGATCGACGTCGCGCCGACCGTCTTGGAGGTCTGCAAGCTGCCGCAACCACGTATCGTCAACGGCGTTCCGCAGAGACCCATCGAGGGCGTGAGCATGGTCTACAGCTTTGACAACGCCAAAGCCCCGGATCGGCACCAGATCCAGTATTTCGAAATGTTCGGAAACCGCGGGATCTACTTCGACGGCTGGTTTGCCGGAACCCTCCACGTGACGCCCTGGGGCGCCCCCAAGAATAAACTCCGGGACGACATCTGGGAACTCTACCATGTGAAAGAGGACTTCAGCATGTCCGAAAACCTGGCCGCCAAACACCCTGAGATTCTCGAGGAACTCAAGGGCGTTTTCCTGGCCGAAGCGGTCAAATACAAAGTCCTGCCCCTGGATGATCGCAGACAAGAGTTGTTTGATCCCAATCAGGCGGGGCGGCCGGACCTGATGTTCGGAAGGAAGACCCTGACCCTCTACGAAGGTATGGGATCATTGCTGGAGAACGACTTCATCAACGTCAAGAACACCTCCTTCGAGATAGTCGCGGTGGTTGCAGGAACCGGCACGGACACCAACGGCGTCATCGTGCAACAGGGCGGCCGGTTTGGGGGCTGGAGCCTCTATATCAAAAAGGGGAAACCCGTCTTTGCCTACAACTACCTCGGGCTGAAGACCTACACCGCGGCCGGCGAAGCCGCCTTGCCCAACGGCAAGTCAACGCTAACGATGGAATTTGCCTACGATGGCGGTCAGCCGGGCGCCGGAGGAACCGCTACGATATCGATCGACGGGAAAAAGGTCGGCTCGGCCCGTGTGGAAAAAACCGAGCCGAATGTCTTCTCGGCCGACGAGACGGCCAACGTCGGCATGGACAAGGAAACCCCGGTCTCGGAAGACTACACGGCCAAGACCAGCAGGTTCACCGGCAAGATCGCAAAGGTGACCATCACGTTGAAGTGAATTGAAGTGCAACAGTTGTGCTCATCGAATGAGGTGGGTGGGCACGTCGGGACTCCAGAGGAGAAGAGAAATGAGAACAAGAGACTTGTTCACACCGGTCCTGGCCGGACTGGTTGCAGCCAGCGTGGTGACCACCTTCGGGGCGCAACCGCCCAAGATGAAGATGACAACCGAAATCCCGCCGGGGATCGCGATACCGGATCGAGTGGACACACCGATAGGGACCTTGAATTTCCTCGATGGTGTACCGGACGAGAAAACATCGCGGAAGGTCTATTACCATCTCGACTTCCAGCGAGGTGTGCAGGCCTATCTGTCCAGCATTCAGAT